>Ga0233428_1003511_pt1 | contig 13212 bp, 9 predicted proteins | sample SI_118_April2016_4_FD_179890 | JGI IMG/M metagenome (GOLD analysis project Ga0233428, IMG submission 179890) | Seawater microbial communities from Saanich Inlet, British Columbia, Canada - SI_118_April2016_120_MG | ecosystem: Environmental > Aquatic > Marine > Inlet | place: Canada: British... | reverse complement strand
TAAGAAATATAGCTAATAAATTAGATGCTAATAATCCTCATAATGTAAGTATATTTCAGAAACAATATAGTGTTAGTAATGCTTATGATAATTTTGATATATTAAATAATAAAGCACCAGATAAAGTTAATTATGCAGTAGTAGTACCAGATTATGTTAATATTACTTATGATTTTATTATTGCTACTTATTATATAGAGCAATTAAATAAAATTGTTGAAGCTATAAACTATGCATCTGATTCTTATTGGGGTAATCCTGAAAGATACCAATTTAGAGCCCGAATAGATAGTTTTGCAACCCCCGTACAAGTAGAACAAAAAGGAGAAAGGTCAGTTAAAGCAACTTTTTCATTAAAATTATATGGATATTTAGTTCCTGATACAGTTCAAAAACAATTAAACGCAATAAAAAAATTTAATACACCCACACAAATTATATTTAATATGGAAACAATACAAAGTATAGAAGAATTAAACCAACGAGTCAAATTAGATAATTCTCGTCTTAGCATTCAAACTGATAATTCCTTTGCAGAATTTCCAGACTCTGAATAATAATAATGTTTTTTGTGATATTTATAAATAAAATTAAATGGGTATAATATTAAGACAGAACAAAGGTTCCGAGTTAACGTTTGCAGAAGTAGATGGCAATTTTCAGTCACTCTACTACTCTAGTTCTCTGTCTGGTACTGATCTACAGTTTTTCTTTGCAAGTAGTAGTGTAACACATAGTATAGACTTAACAAATGTTCCTGGATTCACAGGAGTTACAATTGAAAGTGGAAGTACTTTAATAGATAATGGTGTTCAAACTTTAAATTTCTTAGGAAGTGGTATAGCTAGTATTACAAATGCTGGGGGTAATCAAGTTGATATTACTATTGAAGGTGGTGGTGGTAGTGGAACAGGAATATTTCAATTATTAGGAGCTTCAGATATATATTATGCAACTTCTTCATTACAAGTAACAGCTAGTACTTATCAAGAGTCTGATTATACTACTATAGGCGTTACACAAAACCCAAATAATGATGGTACAGGGGGTAGCGTAGCAAAATATGGAATGATGTTTAGCCAATCTATATGGCATTATACGGATAATGTAGGTTACCCAACATCAAAAGCATGGCAGACAGATTTAGAAGGATCGGTATTTAATAATTATGATCAAAACACAGACACAGCTGAAATTTTAAGATTTATAGCAACACAATTAAGTGCATCATCACCAGATACTTCACCTAATGCTCGTTATTATTCTGGTACTTCTGAAACAATTGCTTCAACAGGAACAGGTGGAGTTACGGGTTATGTACCCAATTCTACAACCGACCCTATTTTATTATATTTGCAAGGAAAAGGATGGGCTATAGCAGGACAAAGTGTATTTCAAGGAATTACTCCAATTTATAATAATTCAAGCTATAATATAAAATATACATCAGTTGCAGCTGGTTCGACCACATGCCCCTCATCATCTTATGATCCTTCTTTCCAATTATTCAATTTAGGATTAGTAAGTTCTTCATTCACAACATCAGGTTCTTTAAGAAGAATTTTTGCTGATAACTCTGCAAAAACCCAAACAGTAGTAGATGAACAACAATATACTTTAGTAAAAACCCCACCACCTTTTAATACAACATCAGGTCAAACTATTGGGGCAATACCTACAGTAGGAGGATTAGATATAAAATATCAAGATGGTAAATTTGCTACGATTTTTCAAAATAATTTATATAATGGGGGTATTTCCTTCACAACAAAAGAAGCTACAGGTTGGTATAGATTATCTTCATCAATAGGAGTACAATCAGGTTCTTCTAATTATACTACTTTTTATGATCAAGATACTGAAATATTTTGGTCGGATGTACAAACTAGTGATTTTTCTCAAACAGTAGGTTTTAATACTAGACAAAGTTCATCTTTATCAGCAACCTCAAGATCACTTTCAGGAGCTCCTTTATTATTAACATCAAATTTTAAAGAAGGATCTCATCTTACAGGATATTTCAATCCTTTATTTTCAGCACAACCTACATTTGCTTCAATCACAGAAACAGATTCTTTAGTAACCCCCTCTAACCCAACAGGTGGAACTAGAAATGGAAGTACAAATGGGGGTACTGTTCAAACTTCTAATTTTATATATTCTAGTGGGGGTGTTGTTAGAACTGTAGGAACTGTACCAAGTCAAGGAGATGTTGTTTATCTATCGGCAAGTTTAGCATTTAATGCAGGGTCAGGAGGGGCTGATAACATCAACCAAACTGGGCTAGGCACAACAACCTTTATTACAACAACAAAAGGAAGAGAATTTGGTGGGTCGTTAAATACTGTATTTACTAATACTTATGCTTATTTTGACCCAGGTACATATGGACAAAATGTACTATCAGGTTCTATGGGTTACTACGGTAGAGCTCAAGGATATGATGGGGGTACATTAACAGGAGCTTCAAGTAATACAGTATTCACAGAACAATTTTCAGGGGAAGATTATAGAATAATAATTGATGATGATTTACTAACAGGATCATATGCTAGTGGGACAAAATTTGCAACGGGTGTGTATGCAGAGTATGTTCAAGATGACTTAGAATTACAAGTAAAACCGGGATATTTAGTAACCCCTGGAGGAACATATGGTTATTGGACGCCTGCAAATGCTGGTGCAAATACTTATCAATATTATTCAAGAGCATTTCAAAGAGATTTAACAACAGGAGCAAGTGATGTAACAGCTAGTTTTGGTGCAGCTTTAAATACGTGGGATAGTACAGCTAATGGGATTTCAGTTGCATTTTTATTTTCGGGCTCAGGAGCTCAAGCATATTCTAACCCAAGAATTTTTGATCCAGCAACAACCGTTGGGGATGCTTTACAAATAGGCATAACTAATAATAATTCTACTAACCCATTTAGTGACCCTATTGATTTATATGCTTGCAAAACAGGTACAGTAAGAGGAAGTGGAGCTAGTACAAGTTATGAATTTCCTCTTTTAAATGGAAATGGTATGACTTTAGATCAATTTACACAAGATTTTATAGTTATAATAAGGTATAAAGGTGATCCAACTCCTATTGATGATATAGACATAACGATTACGTAAAAGAATAAAGATATAGAATGGCATTAGATAAAACAAAAAAGTCGAATAGGTTACTCCAAAGTAAGAGATATACAATGGAGCAGAGTACTGATGCTCAAGAGGCATTCACAAGGACTCTCGATATTAATGCTGGTGATATTTATATTAGAGAAGATTATGTCCCATCAGCATCAGGAAGTATACCATATTCTGGTAGTGCTCAAAATCAATTAACATTACAATCTGCAAGTGTTGATATTGTAAAATATCATTACCAACATCAATTAACACCATCCTCAGTTGTTAATGGTAGTAAAACTGAAGTATTTTTCTTTATATCAAAATCAGCACATGATCCTACAATAGCTGTTACACCACAAATTATACAAGAAGGCCAACAAACAAGTTTTATATCACCAAAATATTCTGATGCAGATTTAACATTTAAAAATACTGAAGATAATGTACCCGCAGGTGATGGTACAGTTGGTTATAATGTTACTGTTAGAGTAAATGGTACAGAACAAGATGCAGCTTATTATCAATTTGATTATAAAACAGGTGTTATACAATTCGTAGATAGTTCAGTATCCCCAACTACTGGAGATACTGTTGTTATGTCAGCTTACCAATATGTAGGTCCTACTTTAGCAGATGGTTCACCTGGAGGAGGTGGGGGTGGTTTTCCATTCTCAGGTTCAGCACAAATAACAGGATCAGTTGGGGGAGTTCCCGGAGGATTTGCAGTAACTGGTAGTAGTACATTTGATGTAAGCGGAACAGGAGATGAATTTAAAATAGAATCAGCCCCTATTCAGGATTTTCCATTTTTACTAACATATGCAACAGGTTCAGGTAAAATAGGATATATTGAAATATCTAGTGGTACTAGTGGACTTTCAGGAACATCAGGAACAGCCGGTACTTCAGGGGATGGAGGAGGAGCAGGTGGAAGCGGAACAAGTGGAACATCAGGTACAGCTGGTACTTCAGGTGAAAGCGGAACAAATGGTACATCAGGAGCAAGTGCCACTTCAGGTACAGCAGGAACTTCAGGTGCTAGTAACTCATCAGGTACAGCTGGTACCTCTGGTGCAAGTAACTCATCAGGTACAGCTGGTACTTCAGGTGAAAGCGGAACAAATGGTACATCAGGAGCAAGTGCCACTTCAGGTACAGCAGGAACTTCAGGTGAAAGCGCTACTTCAGGAACAGCAGGTACATCAGGAGCAAGTGCCTCAAATGGTACTGCAGGAACTTCAGGTGCAAGTGCCACAAACGGAACTGCAGGTACTTCTGGTCAAAGTTCCACTACAGGTACTTCAGGTACTTCAGGTGAAAGTGGAACATCAGGTACTTCAGGTGTAAGTGCCACTTCAGGTACAGCTGGTACTTCAGGTGAAAGTGCTTCATCAGGTACAGCAGGAACCTCAGGTGAAAGCGCTACTTCAGGTACTTCAGGAGAAAGCGCAACTTCAGGAACTGCCGGTACTTCAGGTGTAAGTGCCACTTCAGGTACAGCAGGTACTTCGGGTGAAAGCGGAACAAATGGAACTTCAGGCGAAAGCGCAACAAGTGGAACAGCTGGTACCTCGGGTGCAAGTAACTCATCAGGTACAGCAGGAACTTCAGGTGCAAGTGCCACAAACGGAACTGCAGGTACTTCAGGTGAAAGCTCTACAACAGGAACAGCAGGTACTTCGGGTGCAAGTGCTTCATCAGGCACAGCAGGTACTTCGGGTGCAAGTTCAACAAATGGAACTTCAGGTACTTCAGGAGTAAGTGCTACAACAGGTACAGCAGGTACTTCGGGTGAAAGCGGAACAAAGGGAACATCAGGAGTAAGTGCTACTTCAGGAACAGCAGGAACTTCAGGTGAAAGCGGAACAAACGGAACTTCTGGAGAAAGTGCCACTTCAGGTACAGCAGGTACTTCAGGTGCTAGTAACTCAACAGGAACAGCAGGTACATCAGGAGCAAGTTCCACAAGTGGAACTGCAGGTACTTCGGGAGCAAGTGCTTCAACAGGTACTGCAGGAACTTCAGGTGAAAGCGGAACAAATGGTACATCAGGAGCAAGTGCTTCATCAGGTACAGCAGGTACTTCAGGTGAAAGTGCTTCATCAGGAACAGCTGGAACTTCAGGAGCCAGTTCTTCAAATGGAACCGCAGGCACATCAGGTGTAAGTGCCACTTCAGGTACAGCTGGTACCTCTGGTGAAAGTGCTTCATCAGGAACAGCTGGAACTTCAGGAGCCAGTTCTTCAAATGGAACCGCAGGCACATCAGGTGAAAGTGCTACTTCAGGAACAGCAGGTACAGCAGGTACAGCAGGTACATCAGGAGCAAGTGCCTCATCAGGTACTGCAGGAACTTCAGGTGAAAGTGCTACAAACGGAACAGCAGGTACTTCAGGTGAAAGTGCTTCATCAGGTACAGCAGGAACCTCAGGTGAAAGTGGAACAAACGGTACTTCAGGTGAAAGTGCAACTTCAGGTACAGCTGGTACTTCAGGTGAAAGTGCTTCATCAGGTACAGCAGGAACCTCAGGTGCAAGTAACTCATCAGGTACTGCAGGAACTTCAGGTGCAAGTGGAACTACAGGAACAGCAGGAACCTCAGGTGCAAGTGGAACTACAGGCACTTCAGGTGAAAGTGCAACTTCAGGTACTGCAGGTACATCAGGAGCAAGTGCCTCAAATGGTACTGCAGGTACTTCTGGTCAAAGTTCCACTACAGGTACAGCAGGTACTTCAGGTGAAAGTACTTCAACAGGTACAGCAGGAACCTCGGGTGCAAGTAACTCAACAGGTACAGCAGGTACTTCAGGTGAAAGTGCAACTTCAGGTACAGCAGGTACTTCAGGTGAAGCCGGTGAAAGTGGAATAAGTGCAACATCAGGTACAGCAGGAACCTCGGGTGAAGATGGTACTTCAGGAGTAAGTGCAACCTCAGGTACAGCAGGTACATCAGGAGCAAGTGCCACAAATGGAACTGCAGGTACATCTGGAGCAAGTAACTCGACAGGTACAGCAGGTACATCTGGAGCAAGTGCCACAAACGGAACTGCAGGTACTTCAGGCGAAAGCGCTACTTCAGGAACAGCAGGTACGTCAGGTGAAAGCGGAACAAACGGTACTTCAGGGGCAAGTGCTACTTCAGGAACAGCCGGTACTTCAGGAGCAAGTGCTTCAAATGGAACAAATGGAACTTCTGGAGCAAGTGCCACTTCAGGAACAGCAGGTACTTCAGGAGAAAGCGGAACAAATGGAACTTCAGGTGAAAGTGCAACAAGTGGAACAGCCGGTACTTCGGGAGCAAGTGCTTCAACAGGTACTGCAGGTACTTCTGGAGCAAGTGTCACTTCAGGAACTGCAGGTACTTCAGGCGAAAGCGCAACAAGTGGAACAGCCGGTACGTCCGGTGAAAGTGGAACAGCCGGTACATCAGGTGAAAGTGCAACAAGTGGAACAGCCGGTACTTCAGGAGCAAGTGCTTCAAATGGAACAGCAGGTACCTCAGGTGCAAGTGCTACTACAGGTACTGCAGGTACATCAGGAGAAAGTGCAACTACGGGTACAGCAGGTACTTCAGGAGCAAGTGCCTCAACAGGTACAGCTGGTACTTCAGGTGAAAGCGCTACTTCAGGAACAGCCGGCACTTCAGGTGAAGCAGGTGAAAGTGGAATAAGTGCTACTTCAGGTACTGCAGGAACTTCAGGTGAAGATGGTACTTCAGGAGTAAGTGCTACTTCAGGAACGGCAGGTACTTCAGGAGCAAGTAAATCTTCAGGAACAGCAGGAACCTCAGGTGCAAGTGCTTCAACAGGTACAGCAGGTACTTCAGGCGAAAGCACCACAACAGGTACTGCAGGAACTTCAGGAGCAAGTGCTTCAACAGGTACGGCAGGTACTTCAGGTGAAAGCGGAACAAATGGAACTTCAGGCGTAAGTGCTACATCAGGTACTGCTGGTACCTCGGGTGCAAGTAACTCATCAGGAACAGCTGGTACATCAGGAGCAAGTGCCTCAAATGGAACTTCAGGTACTTCAGGAGCAAGTGCCTCAACAGGTACAGCAGGAACTTCAGGCGAAAGCGCAACTTCAGGTACTGCAGGAACTTCAGGAGAAAGTGGAACAAATGGAACATCAGGTGTAAGTGCCACTTCAGGTACAGCAGGAACTTCAGGTGCTAGTAAATCATCAGGAACAGCTGGTACTTCAGGAGCAAGTGCCTCAACAGGAACAGCTGGTACATCAGGTGAAAGTGCTACTTCAGGAACAGCCGGTACTTCAGGTGAAGCAGGGGAAAGCGGAATAAGTGCAACTTCAGGTACAGCAGGAACCTCGGGTGAAGATGGAACTTCAGGTGTAAGTGCAACTTCAGGTACAGCAGGCACATCAGGAGAAAGTGCCACATCAGGTACAGCAGGAACTTCAGGAGCAAGTAACTCAAATGGAACAGCAGGCACATCAGGTGAAAGTGCAACAAGTGGTACAGCAGGAACCTCAGGAGCAAGTGCCACATCCGGTACTGCAGGTACTTCTGGTGCAAGTTCAACAAATGGAACATCAGGTGAAAGCGCAACAAGTGGTACAGCAGGTACTTCAGGTGAAAGTGCAACAAGTGGTACAGCTGGTACTTCGGGTGCAAGTGCCTCAAATGGAACAGCTGGAACTTCAGGTGAAAGTACTACTTCAGGAACAGCTGGTACTTCAGGAGCAAGCAATTCATCAGGTACTGCAGGAACTTCAGGTGAAAGCGGAACAAATGGAACATCAGGAGCAAGTGCCACATCAGGCACTGCAGGAACTTCAGGAGCAAGTAAATCTTCAGGAACAGCAGGAACCTCAGGTGCAAGTGCTTCAACAGGTACAGCAGGTACTTCTGGTGAAAGTGCTACAAGTGGCACAGCAGGTACTTCTGGGGAAGCTGGAGAAAGTGGAATAAGCGCTACATCAGGAACAGCAGGAACTTCAGGTGAAGATGGAACTTCAGGAGTAAGTGCAACTTCAGGTACTGCAGGAACTTCAGGAGCAAGTGCTTCAAATGGTACAGCAGGTACTTCAGGTGAAAGCGCAACTACGGGTACAGCTGGTACTTCGGGTGCAAGTGCCTCAAATGGAACAGCTGGAACTTCAGGAGCAAGTGCTACTTCAGGAACTGCAGGAACTTCAGGTGAAAGTGCAACCACAGGTACTGCAGGTACTTCAGGAAAATCAGGAAAATCAGGTTCAAACGGTACAGCAGGTACTTCAGGCGAAAGCGCAACAAGTGGAACATCAGGCACATCAGGTGCAAGTGCTTCAACAGGGACAGCAGGTACTTCTGGTGCAAGTTCAACAAATGGTACATCAGGAGCAAGTGCCACTTCAGGTACAGCCGGTACATCAGGTGCAAGTAAATCTTCAGGAACAGCAGGAACCTCAGGTGCAAGTGCCACAAACGGAACTGCAGGTACTTCAGGTGAAAGTGCTACATCAGGAACAGCTGGTACCTCAGGAGCAAGTGCTTCAACAGGTACTGCAGGAACTTCAGGTGAAAGCGGAACAAATGGTACATCAGGAGCAAGTGCTACATCAGGAACAGCTGGTACCTCAGGAGCAAGTGCTTCAACAGGTACTGCAGGTACTTCTGGTGAAAGTGCTTCAAATGGAACAAAAGGAACTTCAGGTCAAAGTGCAACTTCAGGAACAGCAGGTACGTCAGGTGAAGCCGGAGAAAGCGGAATAAGCGCTACTTCAGGTACAGCTGGTACTTCTGGTGAAGATGGAACTTCAGGTGTAAGTGCAACTTCAGGTACAGCAGGCACATCAGGAGCAAGTGGAACAAATGGAACTTCAGGAGCAAGTGCTACAAGTGGTACTGCAGGAACTTCAGGAGCAAGCAATTCATCAGGTACTGCAGGAACTTCAGGTGAAAGTGGAACAAATGGAACTGCGGGTACATCAGGTGCAAGTAAATCTTCAGGTACAGCAGGCACATCAGGAGCAAGTGCTTCAAATGGTACAGCAGGCACATCAGGTGCAAGTGCAACCACAGGTACTGCAGGTACTTCAGGACAATCAGGAAAATCAGGTTCAAATGGAACTGCAGGTACATCAGGAGTAAGTGCTACTTCAGGTACTGCAGGAACATCGGGATCTAGTTCAAAATCAGGTTCAAATGGAACTTCAGGAGCAAGTGCAACAAGTGGAACTGCAGGAACATCAGGACAATCAGGTTCAAATGGAACTTCAGGATCAAGTGCTACAAGCGGTACAGCAGGTACATCAGGAGCAAGTGCTTCAACAGGTACTGCAGGAACTTCAGGTGCAAGTGCAACAAATGGAACAAAAGGAACTTCAGGTCAAAGTGCAACTTCAGGTACAGCAGGAACTTCCGGATCTAGTTCAAAATCAGGTTCAAACGGAACCTCAGGTGCAAGTGCAACTTCAGGTACGGCAGGTACCTCAGGAAAATCAGGTTCAAATGGAACTTCAGGTGCAAGTGCATCAAGTGGAACAGCAGGTACCTCAGGAGCAAGTGCTTCATCAGGTACAGCAGGTACCTCAGGAGCAAGTGCTTCAAATGGAACAAAAGGAACTTCAGGTGAAAGTGCAACCACAGGTACTTCAGGTACTTCAGGAAAATCAGGTTCGAATGGAACTTCAGGTGAAAGTGCTACTTCAGGAACAGCTGGTACTTCAGGAGCAAGTAATTCATCAGGTACTGCAGGAACTTCAGGAGCAAGTAAATCTTCAGGTACTGCAGGAACTTCAGGAGCAAGTGCTACAAATGGAACTGCAGGTACTTCTGGGGAAGCTGGAGAAAGTGGAATAAGTGCTACTTCAGGAACAGCAGGTACATCAGGTGAAGATGGTACTTCAGGTGTAAGTGCAACATCGGGTACAGCAGGTACATCAGGTGCAAGTAAATCTTCAGGAACTGCGGGTACATCAGGAGCAAGTGCTTCAAATGGTACAGCAGGTACCTCAGGTGAAAGTGCCACTTCAGGTACAGCAGGAACATCAGGATCCAGTAAAAAATCAGGTTCAAACGGAACTTCAGGTGCAAGTGCAACTTCAGGTACTGCAGGTACTTCGGGTGCAAGTAAATCTTCAGGTACTGCAGGAACTTCAGGAGCAAGTGCTACAAATGGAACATCAGGAACTTCAGGAAAATCAGGTTCAAACGGAACCTCAGGTGCAAGTGCTACATCGGGTACAGCAGGTACTTCAGGATCCAGTAAAAAATCAGGTTCAAACGGAACCTCAGGTGCAAGTGCCACATCTGGTACTGCAGGAACATCAGGAACTTCAGGAAAATCAGGTTCAAACGGTACAGCAGGTACATCAGGTGAAAGCGCAACCACAGGTACAGCAGGTACTTCAGGAGAATCAGGAAAATCAGGTTCAAATGGAACTTCAGGAGCAAGTGCAACTTCAGGTACTGCCGGTACCTCAGGAGCAAGTGCTTCAAATGGAACAGCAGGTACATCAGGTGCAAGTGCTTCAAATGGAACAGCCGGTACATCAGGTGCAAGTGCAACAAGCGGTACAGCAGGAACCTCGGGTGAAGCAGGAGAAAGCGGAATAAGTGCTACTTCAGGTACTGCAGGAACCTCAGGTGAAGATGGAACTTCAGGAGTAAGTGCAACCTCAGGTACAGCAGGTACATCAGGTGCAAGTGCTTCATCAGGTACAGCTGGAACTTCAGGAGCAAGTGCTTCAAATGGAACAGCAGGTACCTCAGGTGAAAGTGCAACTACAGGTACAGCGGGTACATCAGGAGCAAGTGCTTCAAATGGAACAGCAGGTACATCAGGTGCAAGTGCCACTTCAGGAACAGCTGGTACTTCAGGAGAATCAGGAAAATCAGGTTCAAACGGTACTGCAGGAACTTCTGGAGCAAGTGCAACTACAGGTACAGCAGGTACTTCAGGACAATCAGGAAAATCAGGTTCAAACGGAACAGCAGGTACCTCAGGTGAAAGTGCCACTTCAGGTACAGCAGGAACATCAGGATCCAGTAAAAAATCAGGTTCAAACGGAACTTCAGGAGCAAGTGCAACAAGTGGAACTGCGGGTACATCAGGTGCAAGTAAATCTTCAGGTACAGCAGGCACATCAGGAGCAAGTGCTTCAAATGGTACAGCAGGCACATCAGGTGCAAGTGCAACTACAGGTACAGCAGGTACTTCAGGACAATCAGGAAAATCAGGTTCAAACGGAACAGCAGGTACTTCAGGTGAAAGCGCAACTTCAGGTACGGCCGGTACTTCAGGATCTAGTAAAAAATCAGGTTCAAACGGAACTTCAGGAGCAAGTGCAACAAGTGGAACTGCAGGAACATCAGGACAATCAGGTTCAAATGGTACATCAGGAGCAAGTGCCACATCTGGTACTGCAGGAACTTCAGGTGCAAGTAAATCTTCAGGAACAGCGGGTACTTCAGGTGCAAGTGCCACAAACGGAACTGCAGGAACTTCAGGTGAAAGTGCAACCACAGGTACTTCAGGTACTTCAGGACAATCAGGAAAATCAGGTTCAAATGGTACAGCAGGTACTTCAGGTGCAAGTGCTACAAGCGGTACAGCCGGTACATCAGGTGTAAGTAAATCTTCAGGAACAGCTGGTACTTCGGGTGCAAGTGCCACAAATGGAACTGCAGGAGCAAGTGCTACAAGCGGAACAGCAGGTACTTCAGGTGCAAGTGCTTCATCAGGTACAGCAGGTACCTCAGGAGCAAGTGCTTCAAATGGAACAAAAGGAACTTCAGGTGTAAGTGCAACTTCAGGTACAGCAGGTACTTCAGGAGAAAGCAAAAAATCAGGTTCAAACGGAACTTCAGGTGCAAGTGCTACTTCAGGAACAGCAGGTACTTCAGGTGCAAGTGCTTCATCAGGTACAGCAGGTACCTCAGGAGCAAGTGCTTCAAATGGAACAAAAGGAACTTCAGGTCAAAGTGCAACTTCAGGTACAGCAGGAACTTCAGGATCCAGCAAAAAATCAGGTTCAAACGGAACTTCAGGAGCAAGTGCCACGTCGGGTACTGCAGGTACTTCGGGTGCTAGTAACTCTTCAGGTACAGCAGGTACTTCAGGAGCAAGTGCCACAAATGGAACAGCCGGTACATCAGGTGCAAGTGCTACAAGCGGTACAGCTGGTACTTCAGGACAATCAGGAAAATCAGGTTCAAATGGTACAGCAGGTACTTCAGGAAGAAGTAACTCATCAGGAACAGCAGGTACTTCAGGTGCAAGTGCTTCTACAGGTACAGCAGGTATATCAGGCGAAAGTGCCTCATCAGGTACAGCCGGTACATCAGGAGCAAGTGCAACTACAGGTACAGCAGGTACATCAGGTGCAAGTAACTCAACAGGTACTGCAGGAACTTCAGGAGCAAGTGCCACTTCAGGTACAGCAGGTTCAAGTGGTACTTCAGGATCGTCAGGTATAGATGGTGGAGCTGGAGAAAGTGGAGAAAGTGCAACTTCAGGAACAGCAGGAACCTCAGGTGCAAGTGCTTCTACAGGTACAGCAGGTACATCAGGTGCAAGTAACTCAACAGGTACTGCAGGAACCTCAGGTCAAAGTGCAACTTCAGGATCTTCAGGAACAAATGGTTCTTCAGGAAACAATGGTGCTTCAGGTTTAAGCAGAACTTCAGGTTCATCTGGTTCAACAGGGTCAAGTGGTAACAACGGAGCTTCAGGTTTAAGTAGAACCTCAGGTTCATCTGGTTCAACTGGATCAAGTGGTAACAACGGAGCCTCAGGCATAAGTAGAACTTCAGGTTCATCTGGTTCATCCGGTTCAACAGGAGTTGCAGGTGTAGCAGGAGCTAGTAGATTAAGTAATACTTCAGGTTCATCTGGAACAAATGGTTCATCAGGTGCTGCAACTACTAATGGTGCTTCAAGTATAAGTAGAACATCAGGTTCAAGCGGTTCATCGGGTTCATCAGGAAATAACGGTGTAGCAGGAGCAAGTAAATTAAGCGCAACTTCAGGATCTTCAGGAACAAATGGTTCTTCAGGAAACAATGGTGCTTCAGGTTTAAGCAGAACTTCAGGTTCATCTGGTTCAACAGGGTCAAGTGGTAACAACGGAGCTTCAGGTTTAAGTA
>Ga0233428_1003509_pt1 | contig 13214 bp, 10 predicted proteins | sample SI_118_April2016_4_FD_179890 | JGI IMG/M metagenome (GOLD analysis project Ga0233428, IMG submission 179890) | Seawater microbial communities from Saanich Inlet, British Columbia, Canada - SI_118_April2016_120_MG | ecosystem: Environmental > Aquatic > Marine > Inlet | place: Canada: British... | reverse complement strand
CGCCGGATGCGCGTGTCATCGTCGATGCAAATGAAGGAGGCGACCCGCAGGACGCCGGCGGCCTCGTGGCGCAGCTGTCGCAGTTGGCAGACTTGGGTGTTGAGCTGGTGGAGCAGCCTTTGCCAGCCGACAACGACTCACTGCTGGCGCAGATTGAACATCCTTTGCCACTGTGCGCCGACGAGTCTTGCCACACGGTGCACGACATGCCCCGACTTCAGACTTGTTACGACCTGGTCAATATCAAACTCGATAAGGCCGGTGGCCTCACAGAAGCGTTGCAGTTGCGCGACGCTGCCCGGGCGGCAGGCATGGGCGTGATGGTAGGTTGCATGGTGGGCACATCCCTGTCGATGGCTCCGGCGCTGTTGTTGGCGCAGGGCGCGCAGGTCGTAGATCTGGACGGACCCTTGCTGCTGTCGCAGGACCGCACGCCAGGACTGCACTATGAGGGGAGCCTCTTGCTGCCTGCCCCCATCGGTCTGTGGGACTAAAGAAGACGCACGCAGTCGCGATCTCCTGTAGTTTTTCTCATAGCAACCTTCACGTCACTTTCTTCCACATCAGCCATTTCTTTGAGGTTCTTTTTGAGGCGCTTTCTCTTCGCAGCCCTTTGTCTGCTCGGTCTGCAGCCGATTCTCGCCCAGACGAACGCCAACCCACCTGCTTCCCGTAGTCAGAATGCTCCGCTCGTTTTTCTCGATTGCGACTTCTGCGATGTCAGCTACATCCGACGTCAGATCCCCTTCGTCAATTGGGTACGAGATCGGGAAGACGCCATCGTCCACGTGCTCATCACGCGGTCACGCACAGCAGCAGGTGGCCGCGAATACTTGCTGGACTTCATCGGCCTGAAGGCGCGCGAGGGAACGGGCCAGTCTCTGCCCTATGTGTCGCCGCCCTCGTATACGAATGATGAGGTGCGCGAGGGTATGACAGGGATCCTGAAGATTGGTCTGCTGCCATTTCTCGATTTGCCAGTGCTGTCACGGATGCGTGTCGATTTCGCCGGTGCGCAGGACACAGATTCACCTCTGGGTCCCGAAGTGGACCGGTGGGATAGTTGGGTTTTTGAGATCGAGGCCAGTGGCTATCTGGAAAAGGAAACTCAACGAACGGAAGTGTCCTTGGATGGTGGTGTAACCGCTGACCGCGTCACCGAGCAATGGAGAATTCGCAACTACCTGGACCTGGACTATGACGAGGATCGCTTTGAAGCATCAGGTGTAACCTCCCGTAGCAGTTCAGAGAGTTGGAGTCATCGAAGTGTTGTGACTCGTAGTCTAGGTCCGCATCTGTCAGCGGGTGTCTCCCTGCGGGCCTGGTCGGCGACGTACGACAACGTCGATTTTGGACTGCGGATTGCGCCAGCCGTGGAATACAGCTACTGGCCGTACGACATGGATCAGAAGGCGTCGCTGACCGTCGGCTACTATGTTGGCCAGCGCCGACTCGACTATGCGGAACGAACAGTCTATGGTGAACGCAAAGAGACGCGCTTCAACCAAACCCTCGACGTCGATCTGCGACTGAACCAGCCATGGGGCTCCGTGCGGGCGAGTCTTGAAGGCTCCCACTACTTCCACGACATGCAGCGGTATCGAGTTGTACAATCGCCTGTCGGTACGTTTGTTTCGCGGCCTGTCGCTGCGCGTCGAAGGTGGCGTTGATCGCATCAATGATCAGCTGAGTCTGGCCGCGGGCGAAGCATCACTGGAAGAAATCCTGCTGCGGCGCCGCGAGTTAGCCACCGACTATGAAGTGTGGGGCCAGATCGGGTTTTCTTACACCTTTGGTTCCATCTACAACAATGTTGTCAACAATCGTCTATGACAGATTCGCAGAAGCTGACGTGGAAAGGTTGATCGAATGAAGGGTGCCAGAACCGCATTGCCCATACTCGCACTGACCTTCGTTCTGCTTGGCGGCAGCGTCGTCGACGGGAAGACGGATGAGTCTCTGCGCATCCTCGTTGACAAAGTGTTGATGCGCCACAACAACTGGGTACTGACAGAGCAACACGTATCTGAGATTGCTGCGGCTGGTTTCAACGCCTTGTCCCCAAGACAGGGAAACGAAGACCTGAAGGTCGTTGGCCAGGTGTCCCAGTGGTGTCAACAGTACGCGATGGTGCATCTGCCCTGGATGCGGGGTACCCTGGCGGCACCTGCCAATGACACGGCCCAGGACCGCTTGGTCTGGGCCAATGGACGTCGGCAGGATCTATACGCACCGACCAGTGACACCCTCTGGAGTTGGCTCGAACAGCGACTGAGTGATTACGCGCGCCTGAGTTTGCAGGAGCCGGCTCTCGTAGGTGCGTTCCTCGATTTCGAGAATTATGCACCGGGCCGGCAGGGCAATGCCTATCCGATCTCCTTCGACGCCCAGACGGTGGCGCGCTTTGCCGAAGCCTATCGATTGGACATCCCGCATCTGGAGACCTCACAACGCCAGCCGTGGCTGCAAACACACGGCCATCTGGCTGCTTTCGAGGCATTCTCCATTGAACAGTGGCGTTTGCGCTCTCGACATCTGCGTCAGCAATTGGACAGGATCAATCCCGGCTTTCGCCTCTGTGTGTATCCAGCCACTGGTACTCGATTCATCGACGCAGCGATCTGGCATGAATGGGGCACGCCCGATGCACCATTGATCCTGGCAGATGCAGTCACCTATGGTCGCCCGGCGGGCTTGCTGCCGCAGACCGAGGCGCTTGAGATGAATCGTCAACAACTACAGCAGCGGCAGACACGGGCCCAGGCTGTGGCGACTGATCTGACGTATCTAGGCGGCATCGATCCAGTCGTGAGAGGAGCAGATCCCGAATTCAGCGGCAAGAACGCCGTCATGATCGACCAGGTCGCCGATGGCTATTGGGTGTTCTACGAAGGTCCTGAATACGACGGTGAGCACGAGCAATACTTCGCCTGGTTTGACTGGGCAAACCAGGCGATCATGTCGCAGCGGCACGATGCTTGGCGCGAGCCCCGAAGCACGCCTGATCCATGGGACGCATCGCGTGTTGAGGCGCAGACGAATCTGCCACAGCTAGGTGTCTACGGATTCAAGCAGTCCATGTTGCAACTGCTGGAGCGGAGCGGTCGTTTCGAGGTACATGAGTTGCAGGGCATGTCGCCGTCGTACTTACAGCAATTTGATGTCGTCGTGCTGCAGAATTTCAACCTGGAATTGGAGCAAACCCATCACTACGTCTCGGCCTTGCGTAATTATGTCGCCCAGGGAGGGGGATTGCTCCTTGCCCATGACACGGCATGGTTCATGGCGAGTCCGATACCAGAAGTCGCCGTGCGTGCACGGCCGCAGAACAATGTTGAGGCTATCCGCCACGTGGTGGGATCAGAGTTGTCCGTCGCGGTGACGCATCCATCGATCGGCGTCGGCGAGGACGCTTCCTTCACACCGGAATTTCGTGACCACATGATTTTCCGGGCAGGCCCAAAGGGTCGCATCGTGATTGAAAATGACTTTGACGATCCCGTCTATGTCGTGGGGGAATTCGGGCAAGGCCGTATTCTCTTTACAGGTTCCTATTATGGATACACTCGCCCACTGCAAGGCACTGAATTAACTGTTTTTCTTGCCAGCCTGCAGTGGCTCGCCCAATAGCTACCAAGGCTCACCGTGGTGCTGCGGGTGGCCGCGCTGCCAAAGCTGCAACCGACCCGAGTACGGCAATGCCCGCGAGGGTGAGGAAAGCGACTCGATAAGAACCTGTCACGTCGCGCACAATACCTGAGAACATCGGTCCCGTGGTCATGCCAAGCATGATCAGTAGAGCGCTGAATCCACTGATCGTCGCATAGGCACGTCGCCCAAAGTATTCTGCGCGGATCGAGTTGATAATCGTGCCGCGGATCCCCCAGGCAATTCCATGCAGGACCGCGAAGACCATGGCGCCCGTTGCAGTGGAGGCATAGGCGAAGGTGATCATCGCTGCTGCGTGCAGCCACATGGCGAGAAAGATAACCCAGCGCTTGTCGAAGCGATCGCCAACCCAACCTCCCGATAATTGTCCGCAGATCACGACGACGACCAGCAACGCGACGACGCTTCCAGCACGCGCCTGTGTGAGGCCCATGGCCTCGACCATGTGCGGGATTTGATGCACCAGAACGGTCCCGACGATCAGTAGGGCGCTGGTATGCACAAGCGTTAGGAACCAGAAAGTGGGTGTACGCAGCGCTTCTTTGGCGGAGAAGTCCGGTTCGGGTCGCGGCACTTTGTCGCTGCCCTCTGAAGTGGTCGCAGCGCCGCCGTCAGGCAACTGATCATAGTCCTCGGGATTGCGACGCATCAGCTGTGAAGCAGGAATGGTGATGGTGGCGATCAGGATCGCTGACAAGGTCGCCATCCAACGCCAACCTTGGCCCTCAATCAGATGGACGACGAGAGGTACGAGCAATCCTCCCGTTCCCATACCAGCCAGTGTCAACCCAAGGGCGGTTGAACGATGCCGCGAAAACCATTGCGTAACCGTGGTCGCAATCGGCATGAAACCACCGAGACTTGATCCAAGAGCGATGATGGCAAGAGCGACGTAGAACGTGGTGAGCGAGGTCGTCCGGCCAAAGAGCAGGAAACCGATCGCGAAAATCCCATTACCGACGGTCATCACTTTGCGGGGGCCGAAGCGATCGATGAGCCATCCCTGCAAAGGGCCCAGGATTCCCGATTCCAGTCGAATCAGTGCGAAGGCACTTGCCAGAATGGTCCGACTCCAGCCGAACTCAGCCTGCAGAGGCAGCACGTAGGCACTGAATGAATGGAACAACAAGCCGCCATTGAGAAACTGTATGACGAATCCAGCACCCACGATAACCCACCCGTAGAACACGCGTCTCCTAGCGAAGAAGTTGATTGACTCTGGACAACCAACGCCAGGATTGCGCGCCAGACCAGAGGGAGATTAAACGTTCAGCCCCTGCGTGCCGTCGAAGGGACGGATGATGCTGGGAGGCATCAGCACGAACAGACCGGGATCATGGGCGACGCGGAGATTCTCGCGGCGCCATTTATGTAGGAGATCATTGTATGAGAAAGTTTCGTTTTCTATGCCTGGGTGTAGTGGCTGCAGCAGCACTGAGTCTGGCCGTCGTCGATGTGGCGGATGCGGGCGGTAGGGGTGGTCGTGGCAAGGGCCGTCGTGGCCCGGAACGAGGCGCCGTTGACAGCGAGCAGAGACAAGCTCAGCGAGAACAGCACCGAGCCCAGATGGCCACGGCTCTTGGCCTGACTCAAGATCAGCAGGCTCAACTGGATCAGTTGCACAAGGATTCTCGTGCCGCCGCTCAGGACCTCCGCGCCAGCGGCGAGGCGACACGCGAAGATAGAGACGCCTTGCGCGAGGCACACCGTGAGGCGCGTGAGTCGATTCTCACAGCAGACCAGTTGGAAATCCTGGAGGGCTTGCGGGCCGAACGCCCTGAGGGTCGCCGACGCGGCCGACGCCACAGAGACGGGGAAGGTACCGAGGGACGTGTTAGGCTGGGTGAGAGACTGGGCCTGACACAGGAACAGACCCAAGCAGTGCAGTCACTTCGCGCGACCCACCGTGAGCAAATGGAGGCACTGCGAGAAAGTGGCGACATCTCTCGTGATCAATTGAAGGCACTGCGGGGTGAGCATCGCGAGCAGGTGCGTGAGCTTCTCACCGAAGATCAGCAGGCAGCCCTTGATCAGCTCCGTGCGGAGCATCAGGCAGAAGGTGGCAGACGTCGAGGTCATCGTCGAGCCGATCAGGACGCTGACCAGTTGCCCGGCGCTGCCAGATCCGCGACTGAGTCGAATTCGTGGGGCGAAGTGAAGAAATCAGTGGACGAGCAGTAAGGCGAATGGCCACGCAGTAAGCAAACTCACAGGCACAGATCACTTGCAATTCTCGGGGTCGTCCACACAAGCGGACGACCCCTTTTTCTTGCCGCAGCACCTGCTCTTGCTACCGCATATCTGCTGCTGTTGTGGCCGTCGCCTGGACATGGCGCACGAGAGTCGATCAAGCAGAGGGTGGGCTCTGCAGCAGGCTATTGATGTGCTGACCATCCGCAAGGATCTGCTGGCCAGTCGCAGCGCCGTGAGAGTGACCAAACAGATCGACCTGTGCGGCAGGACCGGGCTCGTCGACACAGATGGCTAGTTGCATCTGCTCCAGGATCCGGGCCAGGCGCTTTCTTTTGGGTGCGTCGAGTTCGGGCACTCCCGTGAGAGTCAGTCGCATTCTCTGCGCAACGTGGGGTCCGAGTTCGACACGGCCCACGAACTGTCCATCCGCCAGAATCTGTGGATCTGTGAGCCGATAGGTGTAGAGCCGCTGCTGAGCGGCCCCCCAGACAGGGCGTAGATCGGTACCCTGTTCTGTCATCGCCAGTTCGACAATCATCGATTGAGAGGTCGTATCCAGCAGTCGGTGCGCCCGCTGCGTGAGAGGGCCAAGCGCCGCGATCGCCAAGTGCACGCCGAAGCCGAGGTCAAGTTCCTTGCGAGTGGGCAGCAGACGATATGTCCACAGACGGCCCCGGCGGGGGGGGGCGGACCCTTTCTCACGAAGGCGAACCTGGGCCTGCAGTTGCCGCACACTCCATCCCTGCTCTCGGGTCTGGACAACCAGATTCTGTCGATCCTCGTCTTGTTCCAGTGTAATCAGCACACGGCAGTGACTCCATGTCAGTCCTGACCATGTGGTCAAATTTGGAAGTCGCTGGTAAAACAGACGCGCCCGATAGAGAGTTCGTGGCAATAGACGGAGGCGCTTGGCCAGCGAAGCAACGCTCCCTTGTCCGTAGGCTGCCCTATCACCCAGCTGTTCATGGAGAAGTCGGCCCAGTTCCCAGTAGGCCCTGACTTTACGCTCTCCAGAGCCGGTTTCGGTCGAGATCGTTGTCGCCGCCAGGGCCAGATTTGGACTCACGTCGTCGGCCACTTAGCTGTCCTGTTCCGCAGGGCCCATCAAGGCGAGGTGGATGACCTTGAGCAGGCGATCTGTGGCGATCGGTTTGCGCAGGACACCCGCCACTTTCTGGCCCGTCTGCTTGAATTCTGTGCTCGCCGATTCTGTGCAGACGACCACCTTCACCTCTGGGTCCAATTGCTGCAGCTTCGCCAGAACGGCTTCACCCGGTACGTCTTCCAGCACCATGTCGAGGATGACAATGGCAATTTCCCGTTTTTTTTCGAGAAACAGCTGCAGTCCGGAGATCCCTGCATCTGCCTCGAAGACCTCAAATCCGTAATATGCCAGATTGCGACTGAGGGTCTTGCGAGCGATGGTTGAGTCATCGATCAACAGAACTGCCTGTTTGCCTCCCTGGGTTGCAAGGACCTTGCTGATATCAACGTTGAGTTTGCCCATGGATCCTTGGCCCGCCATGACCGGCTACCGTGGTGGGAAGTCACCAGCGGCTGCACCCGGAGTCGGTGGCTCAATCTGCTACCTGACAGCGCCATGGGCAAGCTCGATGGTTGGGCAACCCATGAAGCGACGAAGACCGTAGATTAGTAGAATGACGACAATCGCCGACCCACCCTTGTCTACTCTCGCCGACGATGTCGTTCAGCATCTGCGCAGTTCGCTGGCCAAGGATCGCAAGTCTGCCACTCGCCGCGACCACTTTGTCAGTCTCGCTCTTGCTGTACGAGACCGCCTGATCGATCGCTGGATTCAGACGCAGTCCGGATACTACGACGCCGACGCACGTCGCGTCTACTACCTGTCTTTGGAGTTCCTGACGGGTCGCATGTTGTCCAATGCCTTGGTCAACCTGCAGATCAACGATGAGGCCGCCCAGGCAATGCGCGCCTTTGACAGTGAGCTCTCGGCGCTATGCAACGAGGAAGCCGAACCGGGTCTAGGCAATGGCGGCCTGGGGCGATTAGCAGCCTGCTTTCTTGATTCGGCTGCGACCTTGGAGTTACCCGTCTATGGCTATGGACTGCGCTACGAATACGGTATGTTCCACCAGCGCATCTTCGACGGATTCCAGGTAGAGGCACCCGACAATTGGCTGCGCTATGGGAATCCCTGGGAGATCCCGCGACCCGAGTATCTGTATCCGGTCCGCTTCTACGGCCGCGTCGAAGAGGGTACCGATGCGCGTGGCCGACCGCGCTTCAGCTGGGTAGGGGGCGAACAGGTCCTGGCACTGGCCTACGACACGCCCGTCCCGGGATACGGCAATGGTACGGTCAATACCTTGCGTCTGTGGTCTGCTAAATCAACCCGCGAATTTGATTTGGAACACTTCAACTACGGCGACTACGAACGCGCTGTTGAAGACAAGAATCGCACAGAGACGCTGACGAGAATTCTCTACCCAAACGACAATTTCTTCGTCGGCCGCGAACTTCGTTTGAAGCAGCAATACTTTCTCGTGTGCGCGACTCTGCAGGATGCGCTGCGTCGTTGGCTCAAGCATCACAGCAATTTTTCTGGCTTCGCCGACAAGCATGTGTTCCATCTCAATGACACCCACCCTGCCCTTGCCGTGGCCGAGCTCATGCGCATTCTCGTCGACGAGGCCGCCCTGCACTGGGACGAGGCGTGGGATATCTGCCAGAACTGTTTCGCCTATACGAACCACACGATCCTGCCTGAAGCGATGGAGAAGTGGCGCGTCGCGCTACTCGAGCAAGTCCTGCCACGACACATGCAGATCATTTTCGAGATCAACCAACGCTTTCTCGAGCGCGTGGCTGTACGCTTCCCTGGTGATGAAGATCGCCTGCGCAGAATGTCAGTGATCGAAGAGGGCGACGAGCAGAGGGTACAGATGGCCCATCTGGCGATTATCGGCAGTCGCGCTGTGAATGGGGTCGCTGAATTGCATAGTCGCATCCTACGGCAGGAGTTGTTTTCAGACTTTGAGCAGATGTGGCCGGAGCGTTTCCAAAATGTCACCAACGGTGTGACACAACGACGCTGGTTGTTGCAGTGTAATCCGCAATTGGCGAATCTGATCACAAGTCGCATCGGCAACGACTGGGTGACCGATTTGCCACGACTGGAGCAGCTGGAAGCCTCCGTTGATGACGAGCAGTTCCGCCATGCGTGGCGGCAGATCAAGCGAGATAATAAGGTGGCCCTGGCTTCGTATATCGCCACACACAATCGCCTGCATGTAAGTGCAGACTCGCTCTTCGATTGCCAGGTCAAACGCATTCACGAGTACAAACGCCAACTACTCAACATCCTGCACGTACTCACATTGTATCGTCGACTGAAGGCGGAAGATGGCGGAGACCCGCCCGTGCGCCGGACCGTCATCCTCGCAGGGAAGGCCGCACCGGCATATTACACCGCGAAGATGGTGATCAAACTCGCCCACTGCGTCGCCGATCTGGTGAATGCCGATCCCGAGGTCTCGCGTCATCTACGCGTGGTGTTTTTGAGCAACTACGATGTGGGTCTCGCCGAACGGATCTTCCCCGCAGCGGATCTGTCCGAACAGATCTCGACGGCAGGTATGGAAGCATCCGGTACGGGAAATATGAAGTTCGCCCTCAATGGCGCCCTGACGATCGGAACCATGGATGGCGCCAATGTCGAGATGGCTGAACAGATCGGCGCGGAGAATATGTTCATCTTCGGTCTCGATGCAGAGCAGGTGCAGCAACGACGGGAAGATTATGATCCAGGAAGTTTGTACGACGGACATCGACCGTTGCGCGCCGTCGTCGACATGATCGCCAGTGGTGAGCTGTGTCCGGCGCGACCGGATGTGTTCGAACCGCTCGTCGAGTCGTTGCTGCACAAGGGCGACCCTTTCATGGTTCTGGCTGACTACGATGCGTATCTGGAGGCCCAGCAGCGTGTGGATGTTGCCTTCCGCGACGCAGATGCCTGGTCACGCACATCCATCCTCAATTGCGCCAGAATGGGCAAGTTTTCCGCCGACCGCTCAGTGGCTGAGTACGCACGCAATATCTGGCAAGTTGAGTCGATACCAAACCCTCATAGCCGATGACTTGCTGATCGACGACGGGGGCGTCGTCGATCCATCTTACACTCACGGTGCTTTACCAGTTCAGGAAGGGCCTGTCCATGCGTCTTGCCGTCGCCATCGGAAGTATGGCTTTCGTGTTTGCCGGTTGCTCGGGATCGATCACATCGAGCACGGAGATGGTCTTCGATCCACCAGAGGTAGTTGATGATGACCCTGTCGAGACCGTCGATGCATCCTTCACTCAGGTACGCGCACGTATCTTCGCGCCAAGCTGCGCTCTGAGCGGATGTCATGGTGATTTCGAATTTCCACGACTGTCTGGTTCCCAGACGTATGCGGGGATCGTCGGGGTCGCTTCCAGCTCCGGTCAGCCTCTGATCGATCCTGGAAACCCATCCTCAAGTTATCTGTATCTGAAAGTTACCGGTGCCAGTAGCATTCAGGGCAGTCAAATGCCCCGAGGCGCTCCCGAATTGTCAGCGGAACTGACAGAACTGCTGCGCTTGTGGATCGAGGAGGGTGCCCTCAATGACTGAGGCGAAAAGCTTCCTGCAACGTTGGAGTTTTCTGGTGTGCCTTGCCGCTATCACGGCGACAGCAGATGCGGCAGAATGGCACGTGGATGGCAAGGCCGCGAACAATGTCACCTTCACATCTGAAGTGGTCACCTTCAGCTTCGAGGGCACCAACGACAAGGTCGATGGATTCCTCTACTGGGAGGGACCGGGTTTGTTTGAGGGAAAACCACAGTTGCTGTTTCAAGTCGAGGTCGGTGCCTTCGACACGGGCATCGGCAAACGCGATAGCGACATGCGGGATGTATTGCGAGCCGACAAACATCCACTCAGCACCTACAAGGGAACGATTGTCGGCCACGAAGTGATCACCGACAGCAGCGGCGTGCCGACGGGCCAACACCACGTTCGTACCCGCGGCACACTGAGTCTTGCCGGTGTCGAGCGGTCTGTCGATGTCGATGGGATGGTGGCTATTGGCGACAGCACGGCCACTCTTCAGGCCAACTTCAATTTTCGCCTCGCTGAATTTGAGATCGAAGCGCCGAGTCTGGCGGCCTTCGTCAAGGTGAGCGAGCAGATTGATATCGCCGTCGAACTGTCCCTCAAACGCATAAAATAGGAGCAGAGACATGAGATTTCAGGTGAGAGTCCACATCCTGTTCCTGGCGCTGGTTTTCTGTGTCAGCGGGACCTGGGCACAACCCTCGTGGCAGGCATCTGAGACGACGATTGACCTGCCTGTCGAAGTACTCAGTGCTGTGCAAATGGCAAACCTGCCCACGACGACCACTCTGGGACAGGGGGACTTCTTTTACGAGATTGCGCATCGATTCCACCCGACCGTCGATGAAGGCTATGATGCAAATTTCGGCCTCGATGGGCCCGTCAGTATGCGCACGGCCGTCAGTTATGGTCTGGCTGATCAATGGATGCTGACCATCGGACGCAGCAACGTCCTGGACAACCTCGACGTCACCTCGAAGTGGCGCTTCTATGAGCGCGATAGTGCATCCTTGCCGCTGGCGCTGGCCCTGTCGTTGGGCTTGGCACTCAACTCAGATATCCCAGCCATCGTCGATCGTGGCGCGACAGATGCCGACAACTTTCAATTCTTCGCCCAGGCGATAGCCAACACAGTAATGATGGATGGGCGACTCGGTCTGGGATTGGTCCCATCCTATGTGCACAACAGCTCGGTCTTTGCCGTTGATCGACAGCATACGGTCACATTGGGTACATATGCTCGTTTTGAACTGAATCCCATGTGGGGAGTGTTTGTAGAGTATTCCCCCGCTCTGGAGGGCTACCAGGGAATTCTTTTGCCGGGCGAGACAGGTCGATCTCACGACTCATTGGCATTGGGCGCGGCCTTGTCCACCGGTGGACATGATTTCTATCTATTTGTCACGAACAACACGCGACTCAATGCCACGCAATATCTGGTCGGTGCACCAACGGACGCAGCGCCGAAGAACTGGCATCTGGGATTTGGGATCACTCGACACTTGTAGTCTTCCGCAGACAGTTACCGGTAGAGAGGGAGGTACCGAGGTTTTCGGTGCCTCCCTTTCTCTTTTCATCACAGACCCGCCATGAGAGTCCGTGGGTTTGCGTGACGGCGCTCCTCGGCCCTTCTTCACACCCACCCGGCGCTTGCTTAACCGGGCTGCGCTTAGCCGCCGACTACACGTTTCGAAAACATCGGAGATCCTCACTATGTCGCCTCGTCGTGCTCCTCTGCTGCACATCGACACAACTGTACCACCACCTCGTTGGGCCTTGCTGCAACGACACCTGCTCGATACACAAGTCGACGCCTGTCACGCCTTCTTCGATAAGTACTTTGATCCATACACGGGCCATCTGTTGTGCGTTCCCCGGTGGGGCGGAGACGATGGGCCCGATGACGCTGCCGAAAATCAACTGAACTGGACCCTGCTACATGCGCTGGGCGCACCCGACGAGATTCTCGATCTATTTCGGGTCGGCTTCGAGGGGCACATCGATCAATACACGAAGGCACGTACTGTCGAAGTTCCCCTGGCACGCGAAGGGATGTACTACAAGGAGTTTCCCGTCAGCCTCGATTGGTTTCATCACGGCGAGGGATACTCTGCCTACTTCCTCTACGGCCTGTCTGATCCGTACGACGACAACTATGAACGTCGTTTCCGTCGGTGGGCGGCGATGTACGATGGGTCGGATGAGGCGACACCAAACTACGATCCGAATCACCGGGTGATCCGCTCCATGTTCAATGGTAGTCGCGGACCTCTGATGCGTAAGGCGACGGGTCTGGATTGGGCGGGCGATCCCATTGAGATCGAGGGCAGATTTGGTCCCGGCCACGGTGAGCGCAACTTCGCTGAGATGCTCGCTCACTTTGAGGAGTACACGGATGTCGTCGGTGATTGCCCGCTGAATCTGGAGGCGACCCATCTGGGACTGGTCGCGTATCTGATCACTGGAGATGACAAGCATCGCGACTGGGTCATCGACTACGTCGATGCGTGGATGCAGCGGACGGACGACAATGGCGGCATCATCCCGTCCAATATCGGCCTCGATGGTACGATTGGCGGCGCTGCAGATGGCAACTGGTGGGGGGGTTGTTATGGATGGGGATTCACCGTCACTGTGCCCCAGACGGGTGCCCTCGCCAATCGGCCCGCCTGCTATTCGCGTGCCCACTATGGCTTCGGCCACGGCCTGCTGCTGACGGGACAACAGTCCTATG
>Ga0233428_1003498_pt1 | contig 13242 bp, 10 predicted proteins | sample SI_118_April2016_4_FD_179890 | JGI IMG/M metagenome (GOLD analysis project Ga0233428, IMG submission 179890) | Seawater microbial communities from Saanich Inlet, British Columbia, Canada - SI_118_April2016_120_MG | ecosystem: Environmental > Aquatic > Marine > Inlet | place: Canada: British... | reverse complement strand
CATATAGTGACAAAGTGATGGATCATTATGAGAACCCACGTAATGTAGGGGTGATGGACAAGGACTCTGGTGACGTGGGTACGGGTATGGTGGGTGCACCAGCCTGTGGGGATGTGATGAAGTTACAGATTAAGGTGAGTGACGGAGGGGTCATTGAGGATGCCAAATTTAAGACCTATGGTTGTGGCTCAGCAATCGCTTCCAGTTCATTGGTCACGGAGTGGGTGAAAGGCAAGACCCTGGAGGAGGCGCAGCAGATTAAAAATTCTGAAATTGCAGAGGAGCTGGCACTTCCCCCCGTTAAGGTGCACTGTTCTGTGTTAGCAGAGGATGCGATTAAGGCTGCGGTAGAAGATTACCAGTCTAAACAGTAGCGGCTGGCGGTTACTGTGATACGTGTACTCTATTTTGCCCGCTTGGCGGAGGCTTTCAAGAAGAGCGGAGAGCCGATGATGAAGGGAAGCGCATCGACTGTGGGGCAGATTGTGGAACGCCTCAAGAGACGGGACGAGCTTTGGGATAAGATGTTGGTTGAGGGGGAGTTCCAGATTATGGTCAATAAGCAGATTGTCAACCATGACCATCCGATCAAGGATGGTGATGAGATTGCTCTGGTATAGAGTCCGGGCTCTATCTCCTACGGTGCCTGCGGTGAGGTTTCCATTGACTTACCGATTGCATAATCATCGGATAGGGGAATTTCTCAATCCTCTCAAATGTTAAAATTGCCTGCCTGATCAGTGTCGGGATATCGCTGGAAGCCTCCGCTTCTGCAGAGAGCGAACGCTGTATGCCCAGAATGCCACCACATTGAACTCTTAGCTCCATATTATTGGTCGCTTGCTGTGGCAGTTGGGTGACCCCCAGGGCAAAACGGCTCTGCTCATGCAGTAGATTAGCCAGAGTTTCACACTGTTGATGGTTCTCTTCATCACTGCACTGTATCCCGTGACGCTCAGCAATATGGAAACTTTCTGCTGATTTACAGCGGAATTGTCCATTCAAAAGTGCTTTGGCGAAGAAGCAAAGGTAGTTCTCTGACATAAAATCCCCTAATATTCCGACTAAAACAGTGGGTTATGGCTATTGCTGCGAGTATAGCACGGGAACCATTTTTCCCTACATAACTATATGATTATTTAAGTACATTGTGATTTTACGTGGAAATTTCCAGGTAGAGCGTCCTCTTTTATTGATATCACAAACAAGAATTATCTTGGATAAATAAGGGTTGTTTATATCAAAAGAAGATATCCCTGCTTGAACCGATAGGCAGAGTCGATAGAGTTGCGTGGCTGAAAAAAACAGTGTTGGAATAACAGAGGGTCGGGAGGTGGATTGCTGGATGCAATAACTCCCTGATGACAACTCAGATTCAGTGGCTCAGCTTCACTGATACAGACGAAAGGAAAACGATGTCAAATCTAGTCAAACCACATGGTGGCGCTGAACTGAAGCCACTACTGCTTGAAGGAACTGTGCTTGAGGATGAGAAAGCACATGCTGAGACACTACCTAAGGTCAAAGTGAGCTCGCGTGAGGCGGGTGATATCTACATGATGGGCATCGGTGGTTTTTCTCCACTGGACGGTTTCATGAACCATGCTGACTGGAAGGGGGTTTGTGATAGCTACACTATGGAGAGTGGGCTGTTCTGGCCGATTCCGGTGACCCTCTCTACTGATACAGCTACTGCCAACGATATTCACGAAGGGGGGGCGGTTGCGCTGGTTGATGGAGAGAGTGGTAGCATCATCGCAACCATGACCGTCAATGAGAAGTACGGTATTGATAAAGAGCACGAGTGTAAATCAGTTTATAAGACGACTGACATAGAGCATCCCGGCGTACAGATGGTAATGGATCAGGGAGATATCAATCTTGCTGGCCCGATCAAGGTGCTCTCACTGGGCGGCTTTCCTGAGACTTACGGTGAGCAGTTCATGACCCCAATGCAGACCCGTGCACTGTTCGAGTCCAAGGGGTGGAAAACAATTGCAGCGTTCCAGACCCGTAACCCGATGCACCGCTCACATGAGTATCTGGCAAAAATTGCTATTGAGACACTGGACGGCGTGCTGGTTCACTCCACACTGGGTAAGCTGAAACCCGGCGACATCCCCGCCGAGACTCGCTCCAAGGCCATTCAGGCGTTGATCGATAACTATTTTGTCCCCAATACCGTGGTACAGGCGGGCTATCCACTGGATATGCGCTATGCCGGGCCGCGTGAGGCACTGCTACATGCCGTATTCCGTCAGAACTACGGCTGTTCACATCTGATTGTTGGACGTGACCACGCGGGTGTAGGGGACTACTATGGTCCATTTGATGCGCAGGCGATCTTTGATGAGATCCCTGATAACGCACTTGAGACCCAGCCACTGAAGATTGACTGGACTTTCTGGTGTAATGCCTGTGATGGCATGGCCTCGATGAAGACCTGCCCACACGGCAAGGATGATCGTATTCTGTTGTCGGGTACCAAGGTACGTAAGATGCTCTCCGAAGGTGAGATTCCACCCGCAACCTTCAGCCGCCCTGAGGTTGCTGAGGTGTTGAAAGCGTACTATGCCAGCCTGAGTGACGAAGACAACGTCAAGGTAGAGATGAAAGGGCATTCCGCCCAGTAATGAAATAGTGCTCCGGCTCCCTCGAGCCGGAGAAGTAACTCGAGAGTCTGTGGTCTGTTTATTGGTTCGGATCGCAGGTGATTTTAAACTGCAGTAAAACTGGAGAAAGTAGAACCATGCCAACTTATGTACGTACTGATAAGTGCGATGGCTGTAAGGGTGCTGATAAGACCGCTTGCATGTACATCTGCCCACACGACCTGATGAAACTGGATATGGACGGTTCTGAGACCGGCCACGCCATGAAATCATTTAACCAGGAGCCAGAGCAGTGCTGGGAGTGCTACTCTTGTGTCAAGATTTGCCCACAACAGGCAATCGAAGTCCGCCATTATGCAGACGTCGTACCTCTGGGTGGTTCTGTTCAGCCTATTCGCGGTACTGATTCCATTATCTGGAGTATCAAGTTCCGTAACGGCACTCTGAAGCGCTTCAAGTTCCCCATCCGTACCACCCCTGAGGGTTCAATCGACCCATACGGTGGCAAGCCTGAGGCTGATATGGCGAAGATCAAGGATACTGGATTCTTCGTACAGCACAACGGCTACCGTAGTGGTGATCCAAGCGAGCTGATCTGCAAGTAAGCAGTAGTATCGTAAACGAATTTATTGAAATAGTAAGAGGAATTTAGAATGGCTGAATTTGGAAATCCCGATGTCGTTCAGGAAGAGTGTGACGTCCTGATGATCGGCGGTGGTATGGCGAATTGCGGTGCTGCATATGAGATCGGCCCTTGGGCTGAAAAGGCAGAGGCTGAGCTGGGCCGTCCGATGAATATCAAGCTGGTCGATAAGGCCGCGCTGCCACGTTCTGGTGCAGTTGCACAGGGCCTTTCTGCGATCAACACCTACATTGGTGCTGAGCAGGATCCTGCGGATTACGCGCGTATGGTCTCTAACGACCTGATGGGCATCACCCGTGATGACCTCGCGTACGACCTGGGTCGTCACGTGGATGAGTCTGTACATCTGTTCGAAGAGTGGGGTCTACCTATCTGGAAGATGGACGAGAATGGTGAGCGTTTTGACGGCGCACAGGGTATGGCTTCTCTGGCGGATGGCGGCAAGCCCGTACGTTCCGGTAAATGGCAGATTATGATCAACGGCGAGTCCTACAAGTGGATCGTTGCTGAGGCTGCACAGAAGGCTTTGGGTGCTGAAAACATCCGTGAGCGTGTATTTATGGTTAAGCTGATCAACGACAAGAACGACAAGAGTCGTGTTGCCGGTGCAATCGGTTTCTCTGTACGTGAGCACGTAATCTATGTCTATAAAGCGAAGGCTATCCTGCTAGCTGCCGGTGGTTGTGTAAACATCTTCCGTCCACGTTCTGTTGGTGAGGGTACGGGTCGTGCTTGGTACCCAGTATGGAATGCAGGTTCTACCTACTCTATGGCTGCTGAGGCTGGTGCCGAGTTGACACTGATGGAGAATCGCTTCGTACCGACTCGCTTCAAGGACGGTTATGGTCCTGTAGGTGCATGGTTCCTGCTCTTCAAGGCGAAGGCAACCAACGCATTTGGCGAAGGCTACATGGTTAAGAACAAGCATATGTTGGATGATTATCCTCCCTATGGTCAGGCCGCTGTACCTGCCTCTTGTCTGCGTAACCACCTGATGCTGAAAGAGATGAAAGATGGTCTCGGTCCTATCTGGATGGATACTGTTACCGCTCTGGCTGATCTGCGTGAGGTTTTGACACCTCGTGAGGTGAAGCACCTTGAGGCTGAGGCATGGGAAGACTTCCTGGATATGTGTGTTGGTCAGTGTGGTATCTGGGTTGGTGAGAACATTGAGCCAGAGAAGAAGAACTCTGAGTTGATGCCTACCGAGCCTTACCTGTTGGGTTCACACTCCGGCTGTTGCGGAATCTGGTGTTCAGGTCCTGACGATATCGGTGCTCCAACGGATGAGACTGAAGCTGGCGTACCCGATCACCTGCCATCTGGCTGGAACTGGGGCTACCGTGGCATGACGACTATCAATGGCCTCTTTACTGCTGGTGATGGTGTGGGTGCTGCGGGTCATAAGTTCTCCTCTGGTTCACACGCTGAGGGTCGTATGGCAGCCAAATCCATGGTTCAGTATGTACTGGATAACAAGGATTGGACTCCAGAGCTGGATACGGATGTTGATGACCTGGTCATGGAGATCCTCAAGCCTGTTATGACCTACATGGAGCATAAAGACTACTCTACAGCAATCGACGTTAACCCTAACTACATCACGCCCAAGATGCTGCAGTTCCGTCTGCAGAAGATCATGGACGAGTACGTAGCGGGTGTTGCAACCTACTACACCACCAATGCCGAGATGATGCGCGTTGCGGGTGAGAAGATCGACATGCTGAAGGAAGATGCCGAGAAGATGCGTGCGAAAGATCTTCACGAGTGGCTGCGTGCCTGGGAGAACTATCACCGTATCCTTACGGCTGAGGCTCACCTGAAGCATATCGAGTTCCGTCAGGAGTCTCGTTATCCTGGGTTCTACTATCGTGCAGACAAGAACTTTGTCGACGAAGAGAACTGGAAGTGCTTCGTAAACTCCATCTATGACAAAGAGTCTGGTAAGTGGACATGCTTCAAGCGTGCACACAAGGATCTGGTCGATAAGTCCAAGCTGTTCAAGTAAGTTTTAACTTAACTGAATAGTTGATGTGAGGAGAGTCCGGGTGTCGTGAGACACCCGGACTCTTTTATCTTGCGGCTCCTGTATAATCCCGGAGTCCTCCGTTGAATCAAGAAAGTCGACGCAAGATCTACAAATTTTCTCCCGCGCAAGTGGGCGTTCCGCAGTACAAGAGGTAAATCAACATGCAAACACCATTCGAACTTCCGGTCAGTAGCCCCGCCATCCCAACACAGCTCAATGGCTCCGCAAAGATACAATTCAGTTGTCATAAAGGGGTCTCCTGTTTCAATGAATGTTGTAAACAGGCCGACATTCCCTTGACCTCCTATGATGTGATTCGTTTGAAAGGGTATCTTGGACTCTCCTCGACGGAATTTCTTAAAGAGCACACCTACCCCTTTGAGATGGATAATGATCGCCTCCCCGGTGTAAAGCTGCGTCACAAGGATGAGAGCACCACCTGTCACTTTATGACGGAAGAGGGGTGCAGCGTCTATGAACACCGTCCGATGGCCTGTCGCTACTACCCGGTGGGTCACCTCTCCCTGCGTAAGCAGAATGTGAATGAGGAAGAGGAACACTACTTTCTGGTCAAAGAGTCCTACTGTAAAGGACATGAAGAGGATCGTGAACTGACCATTGATGAGTACCGCAAAGAGCAGCAGGTAGAGGAGTACGATAAAAATTCCCATATGTACCGTCGCCTGATTCTGAAGAAAAAATCTGGGGGGCCAGCGATTGGAACCCTCTCCAAAAACAGCCTCAGCTTCTACTTTATGGCCACCTACGACATCGACCGTTTTCGTGACTTTGTCCTCTCTGAGGGGTTTGAAAAGGCGTATGAGATCCCCGAGGATGAGTTGGTCGAGGCGATCAAGGATGATATGAGGCTGCTAGAGCTGGGGGATCGTCTGATGCGTCAGATCTTCTTCGGCGAAAAACTGGTTAAGCAGCGTGAGGGGGCGTGGGAAGAGCGCTCCGAAAAGCGTAAACATCTCTGGGATGCGCGTACCAAGGATGCCCTTGCAGAGCGTCACAAGCGAGAGCAGGATATGTATACGGTCGATAAGGAGGATTCCGCTGTAACGGGATTCTGCCCCGACGGTACCTGTGGAACCAATGACCCCTGAAACTTTTCTGGATACACCAAAATCCACGATGTACTATTAACCTAAGTTTCTAGGATTAACGATATGAGTCATCATGGTTGGGGGGATTCTGTAGGGTGATGGGTTCGATGTGTAAGCAACAGCAGCCTCCAGCTGCCTTAATGCTGTCGGCTTGGTTCTGGAGTGGAGTGGCGGGGCTCCTGCTGACACTACTGTTTCACACGGTGGCCGCTGCAGAGTCTCCGCAGCCGAAAATGGAGCCTCTTCGGTTACAGCTCAAGTGGCTGCACCAATTCCAGTTTGCCGGCTATTATGCCGCCCTTGAGCAGGGGTATTACGCCAAAGCAGGGCTGGATGTCACCCTGTTAGAGCATCCACTGACTCGCCCACCCGTCGAGGTACTGACTCAGGGGGATGCAGAGTATGTTGTGATGGGGAGTGATGTGATGGTCTACCGCTCAGAGGGGAAGCCTCTGGTGGCGTTGGCAGCGATTACACAGCATGATCCATTGGCACTGTTGGTGACCCAAGATTCCGGGATTGAGGAGCCGGAGGCGTTGCGTGGAAAACGGGTGATGCTGGATTATGGCGCACACGATGCATCGATTCTGGCCATGCTCAAACAGGCGGGAGTGACAGCAGAGTCGTACACGCTTCAGCCGACCAGCTATAACCCACTCGATCTGGTTGAGGGTAAGACCGATGCCTTTAATGCCTACATCACCGATCAGGGGTTCATTCTTGATGAGTTGGGGGTCGGTAACCGGTATCTTCACCCCAGCCGTTATGGGATCGATTTTTACAGTGATATACTGGTGACCACTGAGCAGGAGATAGAGCAGCATCCGCAGCGCATGCAGCGATTTTATGAGGCGAGTATGAAGGGTTGGGGGTATGCGATGTCGCATACAGAGGCGCTGATTGACCTCATTCTTGAGAAATACAACACACAAAATCGCAGTCGGGCCCATCTTCAGTATGAGGCAGCGCAGATGCGTGAAATGGTTCAGCCTCTGCTGGTTCAACTGGGCTATATGCATCGGGAGCGCTGGCTCCATATTCAGGATACCTTCAAGGATCTGGGCTTTCTTCAGCAGGAGGTCGATATTGATGCGCTCTATTATCGGCCACAGCCAAAACCCTCAGTACTGATACTGGAGCAACTGCTACTGCCGCTGCTGGGGGTTGCCAGTGTAATGGGTATTATTATTTTTCTGGTGATACTCTGGAACCGCAAACTGAAGCAGCAGGTAGCGCGCCGTACTCGTGAGCTGGAGCGGGTAAAAGAGCGTATCGAGCTGATTCTTGAATCGATGAATGAGGGGTTGGTGGTGACGGATGCAAACCATCTTATCCAGCGTGTTAATCAAAAATTGGAACAGCTGGTTGGGGTTGAGAGTGGTGCGTTACAGGGGCGCTGTATCGAAGAGATATTTGAGGATGAGGGCACACTTTTTGATCAAAAGCGGACAATACTGACCGATGATCAGCAGGCGGTGCCAGTGCATGTCCAGGGTGCGTTGCTCAAACGGCAAGAGGGAGAAGAGGTTGCTGGTGGGGCTGTGCTGGTGATCTATGACCTTAGAAATCAGGTGCGCGCTGAACAGCAGGAACAGTATGCACTGTTTCAGGCTGGGGTAGCAGATATGGGGGCATCCGTACTGCACAATATAGGGAATGTGGTCACCGGGATGAGCGGGCATGTGGCACGTATTGGCCAGAATACCAAACTACTCAATAAACTATCCAGAGTATTAAAACACTATCTTGAACGGAAGAGTGGTGCTGACGAGAAGGAAGGGGAGGCCGATCCTGGGGGAGAGGATGAGATCTATAAAATTTTGACCGGGACAGTGGATACACTGGATAAGATTGGAAAGAATATTGCTGACCGTGGGGCACTGGATAAGCTTGATCAGGGGATTCGTCATATTGGCGAGGTGATATCGATTCAGCAGAAGGTCTCTCGTCCAGTGATGCACGCAACCCGTTTTAGTCTGAAAGTGATGGTTGAGGAGACACTGAATCTGATTGAGGACCGGATGGATAAGTATAGAACCACCCTGAAGTTAGAGATGGATCCGACCGTTGATAGCCTGCTTCTTCCCCGCAATCCCTTGATTCAGCTACTGCTTAATCTGCTTAAAAACAGTCTTGAGGCGGTGATGGAAGAGATGCTCGATAGCGATACCCTTGAGGGAAGGTTAGTCTTAACCGTGAAACGGCTTGAAGAGAATGTCTTTCTGCTCCAGTTAGCTGATAATGGCTGCGGAGCAGAGGCAGAACAGGTTGAGAGTATCTTTCGTACGGGTTATACCACCAAACAGCGTGGTAGTGGATATGGTCTCCACTCCGCCGCACACTTTGTCAGAAGTCTGGGGGGAGAGATTGAGGCAGAGAGTCAGGGGCGTCATCAGGGGCTGGTGATGCGTGTGAAATTACCGATTGAGATGGAGCAGAAAGATGGTGGCAGTAGTGGATAATCCTCCGAAAATTTTGGTTGTCGATGACGACTATTCCATCCTTGAGCTCTACCGATTGATTTTTGGCTTGCCCGATGATGAGTCTGACCTGAGCGACTCCCTGATGGAAGTTTTTGAGCTGATGGAGGAGGATGACAATGAGGGGGAGGCAACAGAGCCTCAGTATGATGTAAACCTGCTCTCACAAGGGCTGGATGCCGTGCGTGAGGTACGTCGAGCCAGTGAGGCGGGGACGCCTTATAGCCATGCGTTGATAGATATGAGAATGCCCCCGGGGATTGATGGTCTGGAGACCGCAAAACATCTGCGTGAGATCGATCCAACGATCAATATCACCTTTGTAACCGCGTATGCGGACTATGAGGAAGAGCAGTTGGGCGAATCTCTGCCTGAGGGGTATCGAATGATCCGCAAGCCTTTTTCACAAGATGAGATTCTTGCTCTTTTTGCTTAATAACGGGTATCAATGATGAATGAGAAGGCACAGGTGCTGGTGGTTGAGGACTCCAGAAGTAACTCAGAGCTAATCTGTTCAATTCTGAGAGCAACCAGTGAAATTACCCCTCATCAAGCCTTCACTGGTGAAGAGGCTCTGGAGTTCATGGAGCGCGCTCGTCCCGATTTGATTGTGCTGGATGTCATTATGCCGGGTATTAGCGGGTTTGAGGTCTGTAAGCAGTTGAAGGCGAACCCCAGTTTGAGGGATATTCCGGTCATCTTTGTGACCGCTCGGGCAGCGGTTGAGGATGTAGTCGAGGGGCTCAATATGGGGGCGGTCGATTATGTTGCCAAGCCGATCATCCCGGAGATTCTGGAGGCACGGGTGCGCGCCCATCTGGCGCTCTCCTTCTATAAAGAGCACCTGAAGACACTGGCTAACACCGATGCCCTGACGGGGCTCTATAACCGTAAATCTTTCGAGGCTTTTCTTAGGGATCTGATAGAGCATCGCTCTCCCTTTGCTCTGATCTATCTGGATCTGGACCACTTTAAGCCGGTCAATGATGAGCTGGGTCACCAAGCGGGAGACCAGCTGCTACAGCAGGTGGCTGGGCGACTGCAATCCACCGTACGCCTGGTTGATTTTGTGGCCCGTATCGGTGGTGATGAGTTTGTGTTGATCATCAATAATGTAAAAAGTCACCCGGCCATTGAGTTTGTGATCGACAAGCTATTGAAAATACTTGCCCAGCCCTACAATCTTGATCTGAGCGAGGCAGAGCCACGTCAGGTACATATCAGTGCAACCATTGGGGGTGCACTCTACCCGCTCGATACGGATAATGAGTATGAACTGGTCCGTTATGCGGATACCGCGATGTATCATGCCAAGGAGCTGGGGCGAAACCAATATTACCTTTATGGCCCGGAAATTGAGTCCATTATCTCAAACAAGCGGTTATCCGAAGAGGGGATCAGGGATGGGCTGGAGAATGATGAATTTGAACTCTTTTATCTCCCCTCTGTCTCCCTGTCGGAGGGAACGGTATTGTCGATGGAGGTGTTGTTGCGCTGGAGGCACTCGGAACGGGGGCTGTTAGCCCCGGATGAGTTTCTTGAGACCTTCATTCTCAGCCATATGGAGGAGCGGCTTTTTGTCTTCGTCATCCGTAAGGCCGTTTTACAGATCAAAGAGTGGCATCAGGAGGGAGTGCTGGATGCTCACTTGGTTCTGAACCTGACCCATGCCGAGTTTATCAACCGTAGACTGGTGCAATATATTCTGCAGGCCTTTGAGCTCTCTGAATGCGATCCACTGCTGGCCAGTTGGCTTGAGCTAGAGGTTCCTGGGAGTTATCTGGTGCAGGATATTGAGTTTAGCAGAAGACAGATTCGGCAGCTGGCGGAGATCGGGGTGACGGTCTCACTGGACCATTTTGGTAGCAGCTGTATCTCTATCTATGATATCCACTCCATGCCTCTCTCTCAGGTTAAAATTGACCGAAAGTTGATTCATGATATCGGTTCGGAATCGAGTGAGAGGATTTTGCAGACAGTAATCAATATGGTCATTAGTCTGGGGCACAACCCGGCAGCGGTTGGTGTGGAAAATGAGCAGCAGGCAGCTTTCCTTAAGGAGCATGGCTGTCCCCATGTACAGGGTTATCTCTTTACCGGGGTACTGGACAAGGAGGCAGCCGGTCGAGTGATGCGTGGAGAGGAGAAGATAAGCTCTGCTGAATCGTAAGGGGATCTGTTGAGAGCTACTGTTGGCTAAGCTTGTGTTATTATCGTTATAACGTAGTATTACCTGATTCATATGACTGTAAAAGGTATGGAATTGAAACAACCACCACTCGCTATCCGCATATTGGCCATTGATGATGAACCCGCCGTTCTTCAGCAATATAAGGCCATTTTTGATGGGAAGGGTGAAGATAATCCAATTTCTGCTCAGTTAGAAGGGTTGATGGTGGATCTTTCGGGGAATCCATCACAACTAGCTCTGGAGGAGGGGATCCACTATGAGCTGAGCGTGGTCACCGATGGTCGTGAAGGTCTGCAGAAAGTGGTGGAGTCAATAGAGAAGAGCGAACCCTATACGGTTATCTTGCTGGATATCCGTATGCCGATGGGGTGGGGGGGGCTGGAGACGGCTCAACAGATTCGTGAGGTGGACCAACAGGTCAAAATCGTCTTTATCACAGCCCATATGGATTACAGCCTGACTGAGATTCGAAACAGGGTCGGCTTCAGGTTTGATTTTCTCCTGAAACCCATTAATCAGGATGAGTTAGTGCAGTTGACGCTCTCTCTTGCCCTGCAGTGGGGGCAAGAAAAACAGCTGGAGAGCGCACTACAGCATGCTGAAATTGCCAACAGGGCCAGAGATGAGTTTCTTGCCTCAATGAGCCATGAACTGAGAACCCCCCTGACGACGATTATCGGAAATAGCGAGTTGCTGGAGGAGAAGGAGAGTGACCAGCTAAAGCTCAATCTGATCCACTCGATAAACCAGGCGGGAAAAAGTCAGCTAACCCTGGTCAATGATATTCTTGATGCCTCAAAGATGGAGATGGGTGAGCTTGTTCTGGATGTGGCCCCTTATGACCTCTCCCGACTGATTGGAGAGATTGGCTTTACCTTCTCCAGCCAGGCAATGGATGCGGGGATACGGCTGAAAATAGATAACCAGCTGGTGTTGGATGGGCTGGTGGTGGGTGATCAATTGAGAGTCCGGCAGATTATCAGTAACCTGCTCAGTAACGCGATTAAATTCACCAATGAGGGGGTGGTTGAGTTCACCGCCTCTGCCACAAAAGAGCAGTTGCTGTTTGTGGTTGAGGATAGTGGAATTGGTATCTCAGAGGAGAATATGAGACGGTTATTTGACCGTTTTGAGCAGGCAGAACAGTCTCATAAGCGACGAGGGGGGAGTGGCATTGGCCTCTATATCTGTGACCATCTGATTCAGACGATGGGGGGCACCATCGAAATGAGTAGTGAGCTCGGGGTGGGGTCAAGGTTTCAGGTTCGGCTCCCCTATCAGTTGAGTGAACAGGGAGCAGAGTTATCCGTTGTGGAACAGGGAGCTGCTGGTGATCAGGCAACGCAACAGCAGTTTATCGGCAAGGTACTGTTCGCTGATGATACCCCTGAGATGAGGCTACTGGTTGAGCACATGCTGTTATCACTCGGTATTGATGTAACTACGGCGGTTAATGGTCAGGAGGCGATGGAGCTGGCACTGAGTAACCACTATGACCTGATTCTGATGGATATGCAGATGCCGGTTATGGATGGCATTGAGGCGACCACAATGTTGCGTCAGCTCTTCTATAGCCGGCCGATTGTGGCATTGACAGCCAACCTGATGGCCAACCATCGAGAGGCATTCGAGGCGGCAGGGTGTGATGACTTTCTGGGGAAACCGATTGACCGTCAGGCGCTGTTTCAGGTGTTGGAGCGCTATCTGGATCCTGTTGAGGCAGGTACTGTTTATGAGCAGCCAGACGAGGGCAACCTGATTAGTGATGAACTCAGTCAGCTCTTTATCAAGCGGCTCTCAACCATGAAAATAACCCTTCTTACGGCGCTGCAGGATGAGCAGTGGAGTGAGATTCGTGATGTTGCCCATAATGTTAAGGGGAGTGGAACCAGTTTTGGACACCCTGAGCTGACCCGGTTGGGTAAAGAGCTCTGTGAGACCATTGACCAGGATCAACTGGGGGCAGCCCCTGAGCTGGTTCAGCAACTGAATCAGGAGATATCAGAGGTTGTAGAGACGACGCTGATGATGCGCTCGGCATAGGCTGTCAGGAGAGAGAGACTATAGGGCACCTCTAAAAATGCACTTTTTCAGTGATTGCTGCGTCAGCTCCGTACTCGAGTCCTCATGTACTCGCATGTACACTGCGGCTCTCCGTGCGGTGCTTTCTTGCACTCA
>Ga0233428_1003485_pt1 | contig 13276 bp, 10 predicted proteins | sample SI_118_April2016_4_FD_179890 | JGI IMG/M metagenome (GOLD analysis project Ga0233428, IMG submission 179890) | Seawater microbial communities from Saanich Inlet, British Columbia, Canada - SI_118_April2016_120_MG | ecosystem: Environmental > Aquatic > Marine > Inlet | place: Canada: British... | reverse complement strand
CTTGAAGAGCGCTATATTGGTCGGATTCTCCTGGTTTTAGGTCTGGTTGATATCTGTAGGTTTTTTTATAAGCTCCAGCTCTAAAGTCTTCCAATGCTTCATTTTCGACTCTGAGTTTTTCTATCCCTGCTTCTAGTTTTGATCTGAGAATGTTTGAGAATGTTAATATTAAGGCTGTTACGTCAGTAATTTCTATTGTGTAGAATTTTTTGTCGATTATTGCTACTTGGAGTCCGAAATGATCATTTTTTCTGAATAATTCTATTAAACTTATGGTTATCGAGTGTAGAGTTCTTTCTTGTATCTGTGCCTCTGCTATTAATCTGTCTTTGGATATAGCAACTCCTTTTTTTCTGTGTTCAAGTAGTGTTGTTAGAACTCTGTGGAATAGTTCATGTCTATCGTTTTTTTCTACGTCGAAGATTTTTGATAAGTATTCTTGTATGAATTCGTGTTTTGTCCCAATCTCTGGAGAGATTCTTCTTGTTTGTGGTGGTGTTTTTTTTAGGCTTCTTGGTTGTTTTGGTTGATTGGGTTTCTTTGGTTTTCTGGTTCGTTCTTTGCATTCAACGTAGTAACTATAGGTTGTGTGTTTCACGAATCGAATACATGGAAATCTTTCTTCTAGGTAATTTTGAGTATCGTAGATTTGGATGTGTGGGTCTCTTAAAGGTTGGCCTCTTTTTTTGCATTCTGCTTCTACAATTTTGCTTGATATAGCCATTGGTTTTCCTTTTCTTTTTGAATAGTGTACGTATATTTCGAGTATTAATTTTTCGACGGGTCTGTCGTTCAATTTTTCTAGAATTTCTTGAAGTGTTTTTTGATCGATTTCTGGGGTTTTCTCAATGGGTGTTGGCCATATTTTTGCTCGTCCTGTGTAGTTTTCTTCGGATTTTGTATAGCTGGCAATTGGTACGAATCTGTATTTTGCTGGACCGTCTTGGATTACTGTATATCCCAATATGGATTTATGATTTCCAGCTGTGGCGTCTGCGTTTATCTCAATAATTCTTATGAACCATTGATGTATGAAATAATAATAGTTTTCTCCTAGGCTTTTTATGTTTTGAGATATTGTTTCTTTGGTTACGTATCTGCCTTTTATAGATTCTTCTACTATAAACCTGAAAACTTCTTCTAATTGATCAAGTTTTTTTACTTGGAAATGACGAAGGCTGTCCATGACTCTTCTTCTGAATGTGGTTGGTCTCAGTTTTGCTTTTTCGTATTCTGTGTCATGAGGAATGCTACTGGCTAAATTGTGATTTAGCTTGTCGACGAACTCTGGACTTTCTTCTTTGTCTGGAGAGGGGATTGCTTGCCATTTTCTGTCTTTTTGAAGAAGTCTGAATCCCAATTTTTCTTCTTCGGCTGTTTTTTGTAGTCTGAGGAATGTGTCTTGATAATTTCTTGCTGTTTTGCGATCCTTGAATCTGTGAAGACAGTACTCAGGGGTTATGCTTTCCCCTCTGATGCATGCTTGTATAAGTAGGTCTAGTATTTGTGGGATCAAGGTGTTGTTTCTTTCTACGAATCTTTTTTGTTTTGCTAGTTTTAAGTTTGATAATAGGTTTGCTTTTTCTTCAGTTGGGATTTCTTCGATTCCTGGAGACATGGTTTTGATGTCTGATTTTTTTGGAGGTTCTATGTCCAAGAAATATCCAGAGAATCTTGCGTCTGTTGGTTTGCTTTCGAATCTTATTTTCAAGTCTACCTTATGACTTCTGTTTAATGATTCTGCTAATTTTTGAACTTTTCTTTTTGCTTTTTCGATAGGGATTCCTAGTGCTTTTGCAATTTCTTCTGGGAGTACGACTTTGCCCTCTAGGGTGTATTTAAGGATTGTTTTTATGATTGTGCAATTTTCCTCTGTGAATCCAGCTATATCTCCTTCTTTGAAGGTTGTTATTCTTTCGACTGCTTCTTTTATTGCTTCAAATTTTGATTCAATATTTATTGAATGGTCGATGAAGTAGGTGTTTTTTGTTGGATCTAGTGTACGGTCTTTTTCTATTAGTTCTGTGATTGAGGAACAAGTTTTTCTAACTTCTTCTCTGATTTCAGTTATGTTTTTTTTAGCTTCTTCACTGGGGGTTGATGTGTGTGTGTCTACTTGATCTGAATTTAAATCTAAGGTGTAGCCTCCTATTTTTTTGTTCTCGGGAGATTTACTTGTTGTGAGTTTGAATGGGATTTGTTCTGCGTGTCTGTATCTTCTTGTGAAGTTTTTCATCCAATTGTTTAACTCTGAATCTGCTACGTCTATGCCTTGGATGATCCCTTGTGATTTAAGGGCTCTATTTTCTAACGTTGCTAGTAAAATTTGACCAAGAGCAAGTCTGTATTGTCTTGTGGTTGATGATGGGTCTTGTATGAATGGAAGACATGTGCCGGTTAGGGTTACTAAATCTTCTTCGGTTTTCCTTATGTCTTCTGGGACTTCGAATGAGTGGTCTTGAAGTGGGTCTGGTTGTAATTCAATTGCTGTATTTGCCATTGTTTGTTCATTTTGATAAGCAGCTAGACTTCTGTAGTCGTGATTGGCTAAATTCATTAAAAAGGGCGGCATTATGACTAAAAAGCCTTTTCTTGTCAACCCGTTGTTCAGGTTATGAATGAGATGTGAGCAGATCGCGTCCGAGACTCCAGATCCAGAGGAAAGTTAGAGTCACGAGGTATGAAGTGAGTAGGCCGAGCCATATTCCGTATTCTGGGAATGTGAGACTTGCTGTATAGCCGAAGAGTATGAATCCTATGGTTCCTGGCCAGAAGAGGGATTTGATTATTGAAGGGATTACTTCTGGGCCTTGAAGGTGATAATAGATGATGAATGTTGCGGAAAATGCTGCTGGGAATAGTGAGAAAATTCCTCCCCAGTGATTTCCTGCGGTTTTTGCAAGGACTGTTGCGAGAAGGATGATGGTTCCGCCGATCATTGATCTGATGAGGATGTGTTTTGTGTCTAGTGGAAATGATTTGAGTTTTTTTGTGTCTGGGACTTTTCGGATGATTAAATATAAGATGATTATGATTGGAAGTGCGTATATGAAAGTTGATTCTGTGTATGAGTTTGGAGGAAATTGAGTGAGCCCGTACGCAAGAATTGCCCATACAATGTATGGAAGTGCCAAGCCTTTCCATAGGCCGAATCTGACTGTGAATGAGAATAGAGTTATGAATGTGTATGCGATTGCTACTGCTGCTGGCATTACTACTGTTACTTCTGGTATATCTGCTGTTGATTTCGTTAGTGCGATGAAAAGTAGTCCCATGGACATTGTTGTGGGGATTGTGAGCACGACGCCACTCCATTTTGGGGGAACGCGTTCTGCTATCAAGGTTTGGAAGGCTATTACGAGACCTCCGATGATGAATGATGCGGCTAGTTGTATGTAAAGTAATTGCATGGTGGTATTTTAGCTTTTATTTAGGAATTAGCAATTTGACGTGTAAACCTGTTTGTGGTATAATTTAGGCGTGTTTTAGTAATATTTAAAACCAAAACAAAAATGAAAAATGCTAAAGAATCTTCATGTTGTGGGAGTGCTGGTACTCATTGTTGGGTACGTGTGTTGCTAGTTTTCCTTCTGGGAGCTCTAGTGGGAGGCATCACTGTAGGACTTTTGTTCTTCTATGATGTTTTTCCTCCAGAGACATTTGGAGCGTCAACTTTTCGAGATTATTCTCGAGCTGTTCCAACTCAAGTTGAGTTGAAAACTGTTGAGCCTATCCAGTTTGATATTAGAGGATTTATTCCTCCAACAGGTACTATGGAAGATCCAATGAGTTTCATTCCTCCAACAGGTACTTAGGTCGAATTTAGGCAGCAGCCTTTTTTTCTCTAAGGTATCTTATCATGTTGCGAATCGCATCTGCTTTCTCTGCGAGAGCTCCGATGTTGTCTGTTGGCATTTCTTCTGTTCCAGGTGTCGTCTCTGTTTCAGTAATTTCTCCTTTCATGAATCTGACTGTTTGTTTGATTGCGTTTCCATTCATGAATGGTCCGTCTTTTTCTGGTGGGATTAGAGGTTTTTCAATGTATGGTTCTAAAGCTCTGAACGCTTGGATGCTGAATCCTATTTGATTTAGATAAAAGCCAGCATATCCTTGGTAGTAATCTGATTTTGTGTATGCGAGACAGTGGTCTTCATCTGTACTGATGTAATCGAATAATTTGAATGATTCTTCGATGTATGGGGTGAGTTCTTCTGCAATTTGTTTCAAACGGGTTTGATTGTTGAATTTTTGTGCGACTGCGATGTCTTTTGCGTATGATTGACACATCAGTCCGTTTGCACTGATGATTCTTGATCTGATCATTAGGTTATTAAAATCGCTTTTTGGTATTTTCCCTGTTTCTATGATTGTGAGTGCTTTCCGATATGTTTCTACTGCTTGATGGATTTTTCCTCTGTCGAGGACTTCGCGTCTTTTTAATTCTCCTTCTAATCCTTCATAAGGAATGTTTTCTGATGGGACTGCTCTGGCTGTCATTATGCGAGCATCTCCTTTTAGGTATAGGGCGCGTACTCTGAGAGGGTGATTTTCTCTTTGACTTGCCAGTTTTAAAAGATGATCAAATGATTTGATGGCTTCTTCGTATTGTCCGAGGAATCCGTAAATTTGGCTGAGCTGATCTACTGAGCCTATCTCGTCTGAAGGATCGAGGGTCCCTGAGTTGATTCTGTCGCTTAAAGCTTTTCTCATTGATAAGAAGGCTGCTACCTGGCCTTCGTTTAGTAGCCAGTGTTGCATTTCTATTTCTCCGTCGTGGGTTTCATCTAGTCTGAATTTTTCAAATTTTACGCGATTTTTTATTCGAGTTGCTTTTATCTTTATCCTGCTATCTGTGTTGATTTCTGCGTCGAGTTCTTCTGTGCAGAGATCGAGAGCTGCTTGCAGTTTTGATGAGTCCATTCCTGCTTCTTTGAATTTCAGTTTTAGTTTGAGGTAGGCGAGTTCTGCTTTTGAAGTTAGTTTGGTCTCTTTTAGTTTTTCAAGATAGTTGTCCATTTTTTTAGCGTCACCTGTCACGTATGCTGCTTCGAAACCTAGCTTGTATATTTCTTCCATCTCAACATCTCTGACGAGATTTGGGTTGGTTGCGTGTATTTCTTCCAGTTTTGCTATTGCTAGGTAGACTGTGTCGTTTTGTCCTGTGAATGAACCGTATTTTGTTGCTGATTGGAGGGCTTGTTGGATTAATCCTTGGATTGAGTTGGTTGTTGAGAGGTCTTCTGATGTTAAGGCTTCAAGGGCTTTTGCTGATGGGGTTGTTTGAGTTAGTTCTAATATGTCTCCCAAGATGCTCATTGTGATTTGGAAGGCACTGTCATTTTGATGGGAGTTTTGTGCTTGTCGTAGGACGGCTGATGCGTTGTCTGTGTATGTGGTCCAGAATTCATCGTCATTTTCTGGCATGCTATCTTTCATATATTGGCAGAGAGCGAAAATTGTTCGTGGGGAATGGGCTTTTGATTGATGGTCGCTGAGTAATTTTTCTAGAAGCAATTCTGCTGTTGAAGTGCTTTGACCTTCACCAATTTTCAGGGCTGCTTGGCTGTATGTTGAGTGGATGAATTCTAATGGTTCTCCCTCTTTGGGATCGCCTTTTAACATTGCTTTTTCTATTAGGGAATCTATTAGGGCTTCTTGTTCATCTGAACTGGTGATGCCTAATGCTTCGAATATTACGCTTTGAATTGTTAGGATATCTTTTGTTCTTTCCATCATAGCTGCACATATCATGAATTGGCGTTCTTGTTCTGTGAGTTCTTCGCGGATTCTGTTTAGTGCGAAAGCTTCGCTGTCTCTTCCAACTTTCTTGTCGATTTCTCCTGATGTTTTGTCCAAAATTACAATCTCTGTTTCTCCGAAATGGACATATCTTTCCAAATTTTGACCCAAAACTACTTTTATATGTGTGGCGTCTAGTGGAATGCTCATTAATTTTGCTAATGGTAGCCAGTTTTTGAGTTTTTTTGGTTTTCCGTTGGCTTGCATTCTGTCTGAGACAGGAAGCATGTGGAATATGAACTGGTATCCTATTGAATCTTCTTCTGGTTCTAAAACTTTTTGGAAATCTAATATTGGAACTTGCATTCTGACGAATCCGTATCCTTGTTTTTTGATTTCATCTTCTACTTCTGCTTCTTTTGCTGTTGGGTATTCTTCAGGTCTTTTACCTTTTATGATCTTTGCGTTGATGTTTGAGTTTCTTGAGTGGGTGCGTTCTGCTAATTTTTGGATTAGGTCCATGATTAATGGCTCTGAAATTTCATCTGCATCTTGTTTGTCGTCGATTTGAAAGAAGAATTGCCCAACTTCTTCAAGTGCTTCTAATATTAAGTCGTTGATTGCTGAGTAGTCGTTATCCATTGCATATTGGATTTTTTCTTCTTCGCTTTGTTTTTCAAAATTGAGGAGTGCTTTTACGCCTGGACCGTCTTGAGGGGTTCCTTTTTGTCTTTTTATTGATTTTGCAACTTGGCTAGCCATCAAGATTAATTGGAAACCTGGATTGTTTCTTTGCCCAGGCATTAGAGAGGTGTCTAGGTATGGAATTCCGGTTGATTTTAAAAGTTTTTTAACTGCCTCTATCAATGTTGATTTTCCTCTACCTGCGACTCCTTCTATAGCTACTACAGTTGTGTTTCTGTTGCTGAAGTCTAAATATTCGAAGAGGGTTCTGATTGCGGTTTGAAAACCTATGACTTTATCTGTTCCTCCGAGTCTTAATTGTATTTCTGATATTATTTCTTTTATTTCGGCCAATCTTATTCCGTAGACTTCCATTATTTGTCCGATTTCGAGTTGGTAGTGAGTGTCATCTCGATTGAGATCTTCTTCTTTTGTGTGCTCTTCTGGTATTACTGCGTTCAGCGCTGATGCTGGCATGTCTTTGAATGCTCGCAGTTCCGTTAATTGAGGGAATCCTTCTATCCACCATTTCTTGCCATCTGTTTTGTAGTCTCCTGGTTCGTACCATTGTGGAACTGGGCATCCTTCAAGCAGGGCGACCCTATCTAATATGTGTCTTACTGGTGATCCTGTTCTTTCTGATGCAGTGGCCATTATTACTATGAATCCATTGACCGTGACCATGTGGACTGTTTTTGATGATGTGAGAGAGAGTTCTCTCTTTAGAGCTATTGCTAGTTTTAGGTCTTGTAAGTTTTTTGGATCTAATACTGTGAAGCTACATGGACTTTCTGGAGGGAGAGGTCTTAGTTCTTGTTCTTTTGCTTCTCTTAATCTTGCTTGAGATATGAACTCTGGTTGTCCGTTTGGTGTGAAGGTTGGAGTGTTAGGGTCTTCTGTGCTGGTTTGGGTTTTAAGTCTTACTAATTTTTCAAATGGAATAAATGATTCTGGGTGGAAAATTGCGATTGAATTTCCTGCTCGGAATGTTGCAACATCTGTTCCTGGGATCACTTTTGTTATAAAGGGTGCTCCTTTTGCTTTGCTGCGTATTATTCTCTCGATGTTCATTGCCGAGGAAGTGTTTGTGAAAAGGTATGTTGCAAATTTAATTTTTGGATTATTTGTGGCTCCTGTGAATTGAGTTGCTTGGAGTGGGGAAAGGGATGCTGATTCTGCTGATTCTCCTAAACTGGCAGATGTGTCTCTTATTGCTTGTTCTATAGCTTCGGCGTCTTCTCTTCGGTATGCGATTGTGAGTACTCTTGAATTTGGTGGTAATTTTTCTTTGAAAGAGACTTGGTCTTTGTGGCCAAGTCTTGCTAGGGATTGCTGGAAAGGGGTCAGTTTTTTTGGCGTGAGGAGGGTTTCTGCTAGACTTTCTCTACCGTCTTCGATTTGGCCTTTGGTTTCGGTGTCTTCGGGGGTGTTTTCATATGGGTCGTTTTCTACGTCGTAACTTTCGAGTGCTATGTTTGGGTCGAGTGGAGCGAGGCCTTCTATTTTTGACAATTTATCCATCATCTCTTGTGTTTCCGCGTCATTAATATGGACAATTCCGGTTCGTGTTGGAGGTGGTCTTTTTATATCGCTAGACATTTTGATATGGCTAAATAGTGGGTTTTTCATGAAAGGTTCGTAGGAGGCGGATTGTACTATGTAAGAGTTGAGTGAGCAAGAAAAACGAGTTGGCTTTTTGGGGTAATTGGAATACAGTTATACTCCAATTCTTGGCTTTGTCATTTTGAGAATTTCTGATCCTTGAAAAATAGGATTTTGTATGTCATGGGGAGGGACCTGTTTGCTACTTGTAGCAAGAAACACTTTGGGCGTTTTGCGCTTTAAAGTAGTCGATTGTTCGGACCTTTGGAGTAGATAGGTTGCTCTCTGTGAAATTAAATAGACTTTTTGCTCGCTTTGCGGGCTAAACAAACTTTTTGAAACGATGAAGTCGATGGAGGTATTGAATCATGGCAAATCGGAAGCCGAGCTTCGAGAACACAGGTTCTCTTCTTGGTTCTCTGGCTGGGCTTCTGTATGCGGTGCAGGGGCTTGGAAAGGGAATTCTTACTCTTCTTATCTATACCGCGGTCCCTGATAGGGGCGTTGCCTTCGCTGTTCTCAACGGCACTTGGGGACTCAAGTTTCTCGTGGTTCTACCTCGAGGATGGGGGGCTGCTTTCGAGCGGTTTCCCCACTGGGTTCAAGGGGTCGTCATGGGGGGAGCGACTCTGGTGATGGCGGGGGTGATCGTGGGATCTCCTTTGCTAAATGTGTGGACCGTGATCATTGCGTTCTCTGTGGCTAGGAGTATCCAGGACGTGTTTCTGGATGGCTGGGTCAATCGTGTCGTGCGAAAGACTAACTACTCCTCTGCTGAGAACAAAATGGAGATCGGTTCCTATGCAGGAGAGCTTCTGGTTGTTCTGGTCGGACTCCTTGGTGTGTCAATGGGATGGGCGCATGCTGTGATGGCTGTCATCGCGGTTGTGGTTGTTCTGATGATGCGCAAGGTGTTCCGGCGGTCTTGGGCTACTGGGCCTGAGCTTGAAGCTGTTTATGATCGGCCTTATGGAATGGTAAATCTCTCTGCGGAGGGACCTGTTCTTCTTCTGGTGATCGTGCTGCTCTTCTGTGAAGTGCTTACGTTCACCTCCCATTCGCTCAATCAAGTGTGTGAGATGTGGGGGGTTGACGTTATGACACTTGTCTCCTTGGAGTTAGCAGCCATTCTGGCCGGGGTCTTCTACGCTAGTAGAAAGTACTCTCGGACAGGGTGGTGGCAGCTGGCCTTTTGGGGCAATGTAGGGGTGGCCTTAGTTCTTGCACTGGGAGCCTTCTGCATGGCCTCTCTGGGCTGGATGGGGGCAGTTGCCTTAGTATTCGGGGCATTCTGTTTTGGGGTAGCGTTCCTTGCGACCCTGACTGCAGTTCGTCGTCGGGTGGGGAAGATCGATCCCACTAGGAGGCTTGCCTTCTGGTTCCTGCCAGTGTGTCTCTCTGGAGCCATCTTCCCGGTTCTCGGGCAGCTGGCGTTCAAAAATGCTGGTTGGGATCTCTCGACGATCTGGATCGTAGCGATGATAGGGCAGGCTGTTCCTCTAACGGCTCTCTACTTTCTGCCAAGTGGCTACAAGAAAACTCGAGACTGAACGGAAGGGGCGCCCTGCTCGTCGAGAGTGGGGCGTCCCGGGGGGACAATTAAAAGCCTGCAAAAGCTTGTAGCGAAAAGTCTTAATATTTTACAGAGAGCAAATTCCCAAAAATTTGACATGAAAGGTGGCATAAGGTACATTTCTCTCCTTTTTAGAATTAATAATTTTTGTCATGCATAGTTTGCCTGGTGATCAGAGATATATGTCTCTTCCTACGTTAGATGTTTCGCAAGAGACTCAGCAGGAATTGGACAGAGAGGTAAGGAGTCATCCTGAAATTTCTTCTATTCAAAGTGATGTGAAGAAAAATTGGGCGGTTTCTGAGATTCTTTTTGATTCTTCGATTGCACATGTTACTCAGAATATTAGTGCGGCATTGAATGAAAAGGCTTTTAGTGGAAAATCTGCCGCAGAGCTAAAAGAGGCTGGTGATGAAGATTATATGAAGTTTTATGCAAAGGCTGAAGCTGAGGCGGATCAACTTATGAAAGATCATGCTGAGTTTGCTGAGAGGGAAGGAGTTGTTAAAGAAGATCTTTTGAAAGAGTTAGGAAAATTATGGATATATTATAGATTGACTCATCCTATTTTGGAGCAATTGGAAAAATCTATATCTAGGATAGAGGGGTCTGAAGCTACTGTAGCTGTTCCTTCTGGACTGTCTGCTTTGGATGTTCTGCTTGATCAGTATGTGAAAACGCCTGGGCTTATAAAGGCTAGGAATCTTAAGACTGGTGAAGAGAAAGAGTTGCATGGGGCTCTTCTTCAGCATGATGAATGGAAAGATTGGGAGTTTGTTGATAAAATTGAACCTTCTCAAATTTTGATAGTTGGAGCAGTTTATGGAGGATCTCATCAACAGCTTGTTAAAAGGATGGAGCAAAGGGGGATAAGGACTATTTTTATGCCTATAAGTAAGTTTATTGAGGAAGGGGCTCCAGATGGAACTACTTTTATTATTAATGAGATAAGTAATAATCCTATTTTGAGGGTTTCGGAAATGGAAAAGACTTCTGATGAGAAAAAAAGGCTTGAAGAGCAGTCTGGAAAGAGAGTTCATGTGATTTCTGATAATACATTTACGACAGGGACGGTTCGGCCTCTAGATCATGGAGCTGATTTTGTGATCAATTCTGCTACCAAATACTATAGTGGTCGCAGTGAGGATATGGGTGGATTTATATCTGGTAGTGCTTCAGATTTGGTGCCTTTCTTGTCTCTTGAATATGGAGAGAGGATGGTTGATGGTCCTGTCATGAGTTTGAGTACAGTGAGAAATTATTTGAAGAATATACAGGATCTTTATGAGAGGCTTTATCTTGCTACCAAGAATGCGCGTGCTGTTAAGAAGATTGCTGAGAAGTATGGATTAAAGGTTCGGCATATAGAGAGTGATGATGTTCCTGGTTATTCTGATAGATATGCTAAGGTGAAAAATCCTAAAATTCCTGATTCTATTTCGAATGGGATGTTGATGATAGATTTTGAATCTGTTGAAAATGCTTTTGCTGTTTCTGATGCTTTGGAGGATGGTGGGGTTGGGAGTTCTTGTGTGAGTCTTGGTGGAGTGCATACTTACTATTGTAATCCTGCTACGACTACTCACTCAGAATTGTCTCCTGAAGAGCAGAAAAAGGCTACGATAAAGCCAGGTATGCTTCGAATGTCATGTGGAATTGAAGAAGATCTTCCTTCAAAATTTGAGGAAGTGTGTGAGAGGTTATTCCCTGAGAGAGAGGCTGTTGCTGTTGCTGCTGCTGTCTAATTTTTCAACTTAGTCTCTAGCTGGGCTAATTGTTTTTCGTCTTCTGCTGTGATTAGATCATCTAGCAGTTGGTTGCGGGCTTCTTCTGTTAGGGTTGTTGAGGCTTTTATTTTTTTGAGGACTTTTCTTTTTTGAGGGTTGGGTGGGGTTGGGCCTTCTATTTCTCCTTCGATCCATGTTAGGTAGTCAGCTTGTTCCAGTTCTATTTCTTCGTCTGCTGGCATGTCTGGGGATTTTGGTTCGGTGGGTTCTTGTATTCTAGGTACGATGGCACTTAGTCTTGAGAGTGGTCGTTTGCTTTTTAGCTTAATTTTTGCTCTTTCGAGTTCTTTTGGGAAGGAGTCGTTGGCCGTTTGAGGGCCGCTCGAGGGAGTTTCTTCTATAGGCATTGTGTGTGGATTATTTTTAGCTGTGAGTATTTTATCAAATTTTGTATAATAAGTCGTGTTGTAACCTTGTTTTTATGGAATATGTTATTGGGGGTGTAGTCATGTTGGTGTTTTTCGGGCTCCTCGCTTTTTTTGGGAAGAGGTCAATGAAGAAGGGCAAGGTCGACAAACATTGGCAGGATTATTAACCTTGTGAAATATGGATTTGAATACTATTGGAATTATTGTTGGGAATGTAGTTTTTGTTGGTTTTTTGGGGTTGCTAGCTGTTAAGTTGAAGAAGAGAAGGGATAAGCTTGGAAAAAAATATGACGACGCTGATCAATGGTAAAAAATATTATGAAGAGCTGATGTGGCAGAGGTTATTTGGAGGTATTTGAATTAAATGGTATGATTTTTGTATCTTTTAACCCTCTCTCTATGGAAACGTCTCTGTTCATTGCCCAGATCATTGCGGTGGTCTATGTGGCTGTGGGGCTTGGAATGCTCCTAAACTTCAAGTACTACAAGAAAGTAATGAAGGATGCTATGAAAAATCCTTTGTTAGCTTTATATGGTGGAATGTTTGCTTTGGCAATAGGTTTTCTTCTTGTTACCTACCATAACATTTGGGTGGCAGACTGGACTGTGATTATTACAGTTCTAGGTTGGGCTGCTTTGGTGAAAGGTGCTCTACTGCTTCTGATCCCTGGTCCTTTCCTGAAGTTTGGAAAGATTTTTATTAAATGGATGTGGTTTACACCAGTATTTGCATTGATTCTTGGATTGGTGCTTGGGTATTTTGGATTCTTTGTTTACTAAGAGGTTTGTTTGAATTTTAAAGCCTGCCGGATGTTAAAGTGTTCGGCGGGCTTTTTTGTGTGTTTCTATGATTGGGTTGACGATTTATGGTGGGCAAGATACTATTGGCCCCATAGTATTTTTAACCTGATTAATTATGGGAAAAAGAGGTGGAAAGAGTAGAAATCCTGAAGCGGATAGAGCATTTAAAGATAAAAAGAAAGCTTTGATGGAGGATTTTTCTAGGTTTGGAGGAGTTCCTAGTCATTCTAAGCTTGATGAGAATTTGGGTGCTTTTTCAGCTGATGAATTAACAAGGCTTGAGCGCTCATTTGAGCATTTTAGGAGTCAGCTTGATGCTGCTCAGATGATTCTTTTGGTAGAAAGATGGGGTGTTGCAAAGAGAGCTTTGGAGACTGCTGGGGGTGAGGTTGAGGAAGTTGATTTATAGTGACTCGATTATCGCTTCAGCCACTTTCATACCATCTATAGCTGAAGAAACTATTCCTCCGGCATGACCGGCACCTTCTCCGGCTGGGTGGATTCCTGAAATATTGGATTCGAAGTTTTCGTTGCGTTCGATTCGGACTGTTGATGAACTTCTGGTTTCGACTCCAGTCAGGACTGCGTCTGGGTGGTCAAACCCTTTGATTTTTCTAGCTAGAAGGGGGAGTGCTTCTCTTATGCTTTCAATTACATATGTAGGTAGGCAGCTGTCGAGCGAAGTTGGTTTGACTCCTGGTTTGTAGCTTGGTTTGACGCTT
>Ga0233428_1003480_pt1 | contig 13292 bp, 28 predicted proteins | sample SI_118_April2016_4_FD_179890 | JGI IMG/M metagenome (GOLD analysis project Ga0233428, IMG submission 179890) | Seawater microbial communities from Saanich Inlet, British Columbia, Canada - SI_118_April2016_120_MG | ecosystem: Environmental > Aquatic > Marine > Inlet | place: Canada: British... | reverse complement strand
TAAAACAGGGAATACAAGCAAAGATAGTAGAGACTAAACTTGAACAGGATGAGAACAGTGTTACTATCAGGGATATGCTAGAGGTAGGCAATAGGATCACACATAAGAATAAAAACAACATGTTCAGCTTAGTAGTGAAGCAAGAGATTAAGAATTGTGAGGAGAATGAGGCTAGACTTGCTAAACTAATGCTGCTACATAAGAGAGCAATTGTTCTCCTAGATGATTATGTGTTTAAACAGGATGAGGGTATAGTGGTGAGAACAGGAATGACTGTTAATATGAATAGCACCTGCACTGCTTCCTAGAAAGAAACTCTAGGAAAGGAAACTCTAGGAAAGGAAACTCTAGGAAAGGAAACTCTAGGAAAAACTCTAGGAAAAGCATATTTATAGTTCACAAGGCACACGTAGGTGTCCTCCTTATATTTTGTTATAGTTTGTTGAAAAGATTAATGCTAAATAAGCCATTCTTACTCACTCATAAGGATATAGAGGATTCAAAAGTATCCTACGCTTGTTGTCGAGCTTCTTTAGATAAGGTGAGGCATCAGGCTCAGAAGCTAGATAACCTTATGCTATATAGCAATAAGATGAAGCTTCTTGACAATGCTAGTCCCTATATCTTGGATAGAATTAGTAAGAGAGAAAAGCAGATAAGAAGTAATGAATTATCTGTAAATATTAAGACTGCAATTATCTCAACATTTATCAGGAATCTTATGAATGATCATATTGATAGAAGGTTAGTTGAAACTTTAGACTACAATAGTTTGGTTCGTGTTAGTTTAGCTCATGGAGGAAAGAACCTAGAAATTCCTCACTATGATAAAGTGGAGGGACTTTTAGCTAATGCTTATTATGCATATCTAATTATAGTTGAGGATTGTACTAAGGATCAGGCGTTATCTAGAACATACAAAGAATTAGGTATTCAGGTTTCTAGGAAGACCTCCAGAGAGGATTTAGCTAGGTTAGCTTTAGTCTTCGTCAAAGAGATGAAGGATGAGAATTCTGACATGGTTAAACTATTCGATTCATTATTGGATGTGGTGTCTGAGCTTCAGGAAAAATTAAGAGCAAGTTTAAAAGATATTAAGGATGCAGGACAGGTACTCAAAGTGTATAGTGATGTGAATAGAAGTTTTATGATATTGACCAAGACACTACAAAAATTAGGATGAAGAAATTACAGGATAAATTAAATAAGATCCATCAGGGCATATTAGATTTCAATGTAGTCTGTGATGAGAGAGTCGATGAGATTTTAGCTCAGGATCTCAAGAACCTAGATTATAAAACTAAATTAGAATTTCTTGGTGAGACAGCTGAAATTCTATGTAATTCAATCGAGGCTAAATAATGGATATGAATGTAATACCAGAAATGACTGACCCTCTCGGCAAGTGTTGGGACCAGCCAAAAGTTTCAGAGATACTCATTGATGATCATCATGCGATGATGTCTCAAGAAGTTTTTGATGAATTGAAAGAATATTCATGCTCACAACCATCAGGAGCATATGAAGGTAAGATGTGGAAAGTACATCAAGAAGCGGATGTGTGGTTCTTACGTTGGTATGGAATAGGTAAAGAGGAAGGATACTGCTCTACCAATAGTAGAAGGTTAGTAGTCATATGAATACAATGGAGGTTAAGTGATGGGAAGATTTTTAAATGAAATAGGTCAGCTATGTTTTTATGCAGTCATAGTGGTCGGAGCAGTAGTTATTCTTTCTGGAGCGTATGTGATGCTTCTTGATCTTGCTAGATACATCAAAAGGAAATTATGGAAATTATGAAAAGACTCTTAGAAAAGATAGCTACTGCCTGTGAATATTTTGTTCTTGGATTTGTTGCATTGTGGGCGATTGTTGCCATGATATTTTATATAAAAGATAAATTATGAATACAATGGAAAGACCTAGAGTTGTCAGAGAATCATTGCAAGAGACCATGGTGGCAGGTTTACATTCTGCCGAGAGCACTCTATTCAATCATTGTGTAATCATTCAGGAAAGGCTCAAAAGATTGGGCGTGGTGATAAACGTGCTTGAGGAAAGTCTAATGAGTCCTGATGCCATAGAGGAGCTCAAGAATAAATCGGTGAATGTCAGATTCGATTACTACAATGCATTCTCGAAGATAATGATGAACTTGATAGGGTACATGGAGAGGATTCATGACATGGCAGCTGATCAGGTTAAATTCAATGCGATAAAAGATAAGCTAGATTCATTACGAGAAGTCACAGCTCAGGATACAAAGGGTGTGGGGATAGACAGGAGAGAGGATGTTAATGAGTTGCTAGAACTTATTAAGGATGAGATGATCGTGAGGGGTAGAGGAAAATGAACAGTACGATAGATAAAAATAGATCATTTGCTCCTAAGATAAGAATGGAGGGAGTACATGGTATGTCTGAGCCATATGATATAACTCCTAGAGGTTGGCAATGGGTCTTAGGATTTGCTCTCGCTGGGTGTCAATGGGCTATAGATAAAGCAAGCACTGAAGAGTTCAGGATGATTATCCATCAGGACTTAGCAAAAACAAATAAACATAACCTAGAAGCTTCTATTAAAGTTGCCGAGGAGAAGCTTGCTGAATTAAAAGGAAGATATAATCGTGAGGGGTAGAGGAAAATGAACAGTATGTCATCTATCATCAAGGGTAGTTCTGATCAGGATTTGCTTGATCTATATGATAAGATCTATGAGCAAAGGACAGCCTTAGAGCGACAACAGAAAGCAGAGGACAAAGCTTATGCTGAGAGTAGAAGATCTCACACCTTCTCTAGGACCCTAGCAAAAGAAAAACTACTACAATTCGCAACATACACCAAAGATGACTATGAAATAAATGAGCATCATGAGTTGGTAGCTTTCTATTTGGACCTATGGAGAGCAGGTATCATACCGAAGTTAATAATCAATCAACCTCCACAAACAGGTAAATCAGAATTAGCATCACGAAGACTCCCAGCCCTAATACTCGGACATGATCCAGATGCTAAGATAATGAATATCACATATGGTGCAACACTAGCCAGAGATTTCAATAATGATGTTCAGAGGATTATTGATAGTGATCACTATAGAGAATTATTTCCTGAGACTAAACTCCCTAGTAGTGCCAATGCGAGATTGGATGGGAGAACGTACAAACGAAATTCAGAAATATTCGAGATTCTAGGACATACAGGTTCATATGCTTCATGGGGTATCGATGGAGCAATCACAGGAAAAGGAGCTACCCACTTAATACTAGACGATTTAATTAAGGGTGCTAGGGAAGCTTTCAGTAAGGTATCAAGAGATTTTGTTTGGAACACATATCAATCCACTATAAGACCTCGTTTGGCGAAGAAGGGCAAGATATTATTTCTTAGTACACGTTGGCATGAGGATGACCTAGTAGGGAGACTTCTAAAGAATGAGCCTGATCAATGGGTGGTCCTGAATTTCCCATTGATTAAGACTACAGCTCTAAATGATAATAATTATGATTTTAGAGATGTGGGTGAAACATTATGGGAGAATAAAACCACACTAGAAGAAGCAGTTGAGATTAGAGCTAATACTAGTGCTTATTGGTGGAGTAGTTTATTTCAGGGACAGCCTACTCCTGAAGGTGGATCTACTATCAAGGAAGAATGGTTCGAGGAGAGGTATGAAACATTGCCTCCTCTAAAGGATTGGGTGAGAGTAGTTCAGTCATGGGATACAGCTTTCGAGGAGAAAGAAACTAATGACTTCAGTGTGTGTACTGTTTGGTTAGAAACTAAAACTAGATATTTCCTAATGTATGTGTATAGGGCTAGAGTCTCATTTCCTAAACTAAAAGCCAAGGCGAAAGAATTGTATGATAAGTTTAATCCTCCAGGTGGTATAGGTATGGAGGTGTTGGTGGAGAAGAAAGCATCAGGTCACAGTCTTATTCAGGAACTCAGGCTAGGAAAGATACCTGTCAGAGCTATCAAGGTTGACAAGGGTAAGAGGATAAGATTCGAAGCAGCATCTCCTACATTTGAAAGTGGTAAAGTGGTATTACCATATGAGGCTCCATGGCTAGATGAGTACATAGAAGAATTGGTACAAGGTCTGAATGGAGCATTCGATGACCAAATAGACAGCACCACTCAAGCCATCAATCATATGAAGGGTGCTGTTTGCCTAGATGATTTCCTAGAGGAGATGGAAAAAATTGAAGAAGAAAATGCTGAGAGTGGAATCTATGATAAGATAGCCTCTAATGATTGGCATTTCTTAAGTGATGCATCTTCTCAGGGAAAAGCGTATGAGCATGAGTTTGATCAGGATGAAGATGATCCTCAGAATGCTTTAAATAATTATGAAAAAGTTATGAAAGGAGTCCTAGATTGAGGGCTTTCGATATATTACCTAAGTCCCAAAGACAACCACCGAAGGCTACTCTCAATGAGGGGCAGATAGAGTTATATAAATATTTGCAATTCACTAAGTCTTCAGGAGGTCAGGTATGTTCAGGAAAGCTCAAGGACCTCTATGTTAAGTATGTCTTATCTAGGAATAAACGTGTTACAGATGTGAAGGAGATTCATGAGGACATTTTTAATATGAATATGAATAGATGGGTAGATAGTGCATTGGCAGCTTTCGTGAGAAGAGGATATGTTAGTTTGCATTTTAATGTGAAAGCTGATAAGGTTGATAAATACAAAGGTAATTTAATGAGAGCAGAACGTGTTATAGTGGACCCTGAATAATGAAAAAACTACATGACTTATCAAAACAGGAATTAATCAGTCTCATCCTCAATGTCTTACAGATAGGAGTGGCTGAAGAGAGTATAGAATGTGCTGGTTGTGGCAAGACCTCGAAGGCTAAGTTTTATTATGTGTGCGATGAATGTAGTAAATAAAGGAGAAAATTGTGGATGATGTTAATGCAGCATATAGCATGGATAAGAAAAAAGTTACTACTGAGAAAATAGGGTGGAAGTGTCCTAGATGTGGTGCAATCAATAGTCCTGAGACTAAACGATGTGCCTGTCCTACATCAGAGAATAAATCGGAGAATGGAATGGTAGATATAAATGAATAATTATGGGAGTTATAACAAGGTAGATTGGGTAAGAGTCAGAAACGGTAGAAGTTACAGCATAGCAACTATGAATAAGTTATTTAGGGAAGCTTCTGATATGGATAAATTATTGAATGAAGCAGATGGATCTGTTCAGGATCTAGGAATTTCACCGAGGAAACCAGTAGCAGTAGTTTCAGTAGGAAAGACCTCTAGTAAAGATAAAAAGAAAAAATCAAAACCACGTACAGGAAGAATACGTGAGAACATAACTAATCTGATATTGGCGTTAATGACTAGAAAGGAAGAATAATGAATCTTAAATTTTGGGAAGCATGGGGAAGTGAGAGTGAGCCTGATATTGATGTTGAGTTATATGAGGCTAGACTTTCGACTAAGGAAACAGAGTACAATGATCTAGTCGAGGAAATGCAACATAAGATGGATTTGTATGAGTCAGTAAATAACTCATCCCTATCTGGTCATCAGAGAAAAAGTATGTGGGATGCAGTGTTCAGGAAGTCCATGACACAAAAATCTGAGTTAGTGAGGGCTGCAAATAGCATCAAGACTTCTTTCTTGCACAGTGGCATACTAGAGCTATTAGTTCAAGACAGTCTAGCACCATCACCGACAACCAATAACGTGATAGATCTAACCTCCGAGAATAAAGTCATAGATAAGATCCTAAAGGAATTTCAGGAGGACGTAGACATTGATGCTATTGCCAATTCTATCATTGATGATGTCATTACCTATGGTGAGTATTATCTATCGCTCAAGGTTGAAAAGGATAAGGGAATAACTAGGGTCCTAGACAATATAGATCAGCAGAACATCGTACCTGTCTACGAGGGAACAAAACCATCTAAATATCTATTACTAGACAAATCAAGCAAGACTAAACAGGTTACTGAAGTCGAGCCTAGCAGTATAGCTCATTTTTGTTTGGGCTCTAGGAAATTAAGGATTAGGATAGAAGGGGTTCAGGGAGCTAGTAAGATATCCGAGTATGTCAGGGTAGGAATGCCATTTTTCTATGGGGTATTCGATCTAGTCAATACATTATCTCTATTAACCTCTCTAGTCCCAGCATCATACTTACAAAAAATGAATGGGACAGCCATCGTAGGTGTGTCAATGCCTGAAGGTGTAGATCCTAAGAATGCATTCAAAATCTGTAGGAGATATGAAAACCTACTGAATAAAACTACTAGCTATGATCCTACGAAAGGTGAGATGACAGTTAGTGACCTTATTACCGCAGCAGGTAAATTCAAGTGTATTCCTATTCTAGGAGAAAAAGGTCGTATGGATAAAGTAGATCCTAGATATGAGGAAATGACAGATATCGGTGTATTCCAAGAGTTCAAGAAAGATGTATTCGGTACTGTAGGCGTACCATACAATTTCTTCTATGGAGGTGAAACTTCTAAGGGAGACACTCTGAAACAGTTTGCTAGGTACACGAAGAAACTATCGATGATTCAGATGGCTATTGCCACAGGAATAAAACAGATGGCACATATCCACATTAGAGCTCTAGGAAAAGAACCTGGGGATATGGTGGATGTCCAATTTGCTAATGCTCTCATAAGTGTGGAGGAATTAGATAAGGTAGAATTTGAAAGCACCTTAATGAGTGTCATGGGTGAAATGGTTGAGGTTATTACTAATGTAGCCGAGCAGGGTGGTGGTGTTATTAATAAGAAGGAACTCAGCATCTTCATCAATGAAAGATTCAAATTACTTAACCTAGACAAGGTTCTAACTTTCCCTGAAGAAGAAAAAGAGGAACCTGTAGGTGATACCGATGATGATGATGATCCTGATGATAAAGGAACTAAACCTCCAGGTGGAGGAGCAGGAGATAGCGAGGAGCCATCTGCGAAAGAGCCTACGGTTAAATCAACACCTACTGAGAAACCTGAACCAACAGGAGAAAAGCCTGAATGAGTAAATTGATATGTAGTGATTGTGGAAAACCCATGAAACCTAACGCAGGTGAGATCAGCACCCTAGCAGGATACATCTCACCTGAAGGACATGATCATAATGACAATCGTAGGACTAAAATTTATCATTGTCCTGAAGGTCATTTCAAGACAGTGGTAAAGATAAATAAATGCCATGCTTGTAATTGGGTAGGAAGATCTCATGAAGGAACATATCTTCATGTAGTAGAGGAATGGTATGATTGATCACTCAATAGGTTTTTGTTTCGGTAATGGGAAATCTAGGTTGAAGTATGACCTAAACGATTTCATAGGAAAGTTTCCTACGGCAGGATGTAATGCATTATATAGGGAGTATGAACCTGATATAATTGTATCAGTAGATAGACCAATGGTTGAAGAGATTGAATATACTAATTATCCAGGAAGAGTTATTGCTCCTTCACCTGATAATGTGGCTTTCCATGATATGAGAAGGGTAGGTCATAGGAAATGGAAAGGCGAGATCCTATGTAAACATTTCGGTTGGAGTGCAGGACCTTCAGCAGTAAGATTGCTTTGTGAGCAAAACCCTCAGATAGATGTGGTCAACTTAATAGGTTTTGATCTGTATGGACTTGAGGGTAAAGTTAATAACGTGTATTCTAACACAAGGAATTATTCATCTAGAAGAACAGGAGCGATAAATCCTACGTGTTGGATCGATCAACTATTTCATTGTTTCAGGATGTTTCCTAACATTCAATTTTATCGGATAGGAGCTTTGAATGATACTTATCCTGCGGAATGGAAAGCTCTTGATAATGTTGACTTTTTAGATCAAATATTTATTTAATTATTTATTTGACATTCTAACAAATTTTGTTATATTGTTTTGAGTCAGGTGTGGGAGGTAAATTTTATTAACTGTTTAGAGGTAAGCAGATATTCTACCGACCTCCCACACCTTCATTAAAATTATGTGTATGTACAAATTTATAAAAGGGAGCAGAATTTTGACTGAGAAGAAAGAATTGGAATGTCCTTCATGCAGTGCCTTGATTGATGTCAGTGAGATGGAAACATCTGAGATGTTTGATTGTCATGAGTGTAAGACTGAATTAGAATATATAGGTGATGGAGAGATAATAATTTCATGAATAATAAGTTCACAGTAGTTTCTTATTACACCGATAATACAGGGTACAAGGGAGAGGCTCATAGGCTTGAGGCATCACTTAAATCATTTGATATATCTCACCACATTGAGCCAATAGAGAGCTTAGGCAGTTGGGATCTTAACACAAGACACAAAGCAGAGTTTCTCCTAGAGATGTCATATGCTTTCGATACTCCTATAGTTTGGTTGGATGCTGATGCAGAAGTTTTACAATACCCATATCTATTCGATGGATTATCTGATAAGTGTGACATGGCAGTATATAGAGATCAACAACAGCAACTATTATCAGGGACCATATATATCAATAAGACTGACAAAGCTAGGGAGATCCTAGAACTATGGATTCTTGAGAATAAAGCAGCACATATCAGTAAGTACGAGCAATACAACCTAGCTAAGGTTTTAAGAGATGCTGAGGCAATAGATAGACCATTCAATGTGCGTAATTTACCACAGGAGTATGTCTATGTAGAGAGAGCTTTCGGAACATTACCTACTCCAGTTATAATGCACCACCAAGCCTCTAGGAGATTGAAGAGAGAAATCAATGGCAATGATTAAGATACAAAGATGAACTATGGAAGATAAAGAATTAAATGAGATGAAGAATGACCTTGCTAGGGCTTTAGGCGTACCACTTAAGTATGTGCAGGAAACTAGTGATGTGCTATGTAGGGTTTTACGCAACCTACGTAAAATAGATGCTCATAAATAAAATGTGTGACCACATAGGGCTGTCCCAAGGTAGCAAAGATTGGGAGCGAAAGTTATCCAGATGTGGCACACAACTATAAAGGGAAAAATAGGATGAGAGACATTGAATGTCTAATGAGAAGTGCGTTGAATATTCTGTTAAATAAGTACACAGCATCATTCAATTGTGAGTTGACTAGGAAAAATATTAAAGAGGAGCTTCAGAGAAATTTTCCCATGTTCATTATTGCCTGTGATGAAGTTCTTAATACACCGAAGATTATAGATAATCATGAGTTAATTTTTACTATGAAATGTGGTTCTTCATCAGTCAAAGGTATCTTCAATATTGATGGTATAACTTTTAAAGGTATATAACTTATGGACATAAATATAATAGTAGCTAAAAGAGACCGTGAAGAAGACTACGATATCTTTCTACATTACCTGAACAAGATAAGCGTAGGGCATGATGTGACGGTTTATGTGACAAGCAGTAAAGATACTCTAAAATACCCACCTGAGTATTTTCAATTCCTAGAAAACATATTTGTAAATCATCAACATGCACCAGCCCCTAGTTTCAATAAATCTATATTACTGAATCAGGGTCTAGCTAGAATGAGAAGTCATTATGATGTGGTATGTATAATGGATATTGATATGGTATATAATCAGGGTTTCTTCACTAAGGTAGAATCATTAATAAAGAGAGGACATAACTACATTGTATGCTCAGGACAAAATTTGAGTGAAGAGCAGACATTTCAGGTATTTGAAAAGATACCTGAAGAGGTGCATGATGTAGGTGTTCAGTTTACAGGATGTTCTCAGATATGCTTAACCGAAGATGCTCTAGACACACTTGAGGACCTCTTCGGATTTGTCTATGATGACAAGTTTGAGGGTTGGGGTGGAGAAGATAGTGATCTATCATACAAGAGTAGCGTACTACATAACCATGCCTTGCTGAGTAAAACTGTACTCAAGGATGTGTGGAATCATTTAGAGCATCCATCTAGGAAACCTGTAGATGTAGAAAATACAGATAATTATAAAAGATACATAGAGAATAAGCCTATTATAGAAAAGCAAGTGACAGCTTATAGAGCAGAAAGGAGTAAGATGTAATGCATTATACGAAGGAGCAGTACAAAGAGTTTGATGAGGTGAAGGTAGTTATTATTTCGGTCCATGGTATCCTGAGTGACAACAAAAATATGCATGAGACTATGGAGGCTATCAAGGATAGGTTTCAGTTACGAGGTAATGCGATTCACTACAAGGAAATCAATTATGGTTATACTCGTGCTCTAGTGAATATGCTTACATGGTCTAGGAATGTTGTCAGGGATAACGTATCAGCCCGTATCGCTAATGCTTCCAATAAGTATAGGAATGCCAAGATAATTGTTCTAGGACACTCCAATGGGACTTGGGCAATCGGGAGAGGCATAGAGAAATGGTATCCCACTACGAGCATGAGAATAGATCTACTAATATTGGTCGGTTGTGTGCTCAAGAGAAAATTCAGGTGGAATAGATTCAGTAAGATACAGGTGCTGAATATAGTAGGGACAAAAGATTGGGTATCCCTGATTTCCAAATGGACTTATAGGATGGGTCAGGCAGGTGTCAAGGGATTCAAACATAGGACTCGTAACCTAAGACAGGTGGAATATAAGATGGGTCATACAGGTTTTGTTGATGTGGCTAGACCTGAGATACTAAAGACTATTGAAACATTCATCGAGAAAATATCATGAGTAAAAACAGATTACCTCTATGGTTCAGATGTTTCATAGTTTTCATCGTGATACCTGTTTATATCTTTGGGGTTGTGATGCTGTCCATTTATGTATATAACATGTATGTAGCACCAGTATACGAGTTTATTGAAGGACTATTTTAATTCGGGGGAGAGAAGATGCCAACAGTGTTAGATGTAGCTGAGAAGAAGAAGAATATTTTTCATAAAGTAAAAAGACTATCAGTAAATTTTGATCAGGAAGTTCAGAAGTGGAAGTATTACGTGAGATCCAGAAATGGTATATTTGTACTTACTTCTAAAGGATATATTTCAGCCGAGGCAGCAGGTAAAGGATTGAAATATATAGCTGAAGCATTCGAAGATAATAGTACGTATCAGGAATATTCTAAATGTAACAAAACATCAGAAGAAAGAGAATTATGAATATAGATGATTTAATACTTGAGCTAGAAAAGACTAAAGAGCAGTATGGTAATATAGAAGTGACTTGCACAGGAACTGCTCTCCCAGATTGCCCTCTACCTGAAAAGAATAAAAAGGTATTTGAGAGTACAGTAGAGAATCTAGAAATTAAAAACACTAGAAACTTAGGGCTTAGAGTTCGTCTTTATATGTGAGGAGATAAAAATTATGAAACCGATTTGTAAAGCTGAGACTCATGGCAAGATAGATTTTGATGAGTTACGTTGGGTGTGTCATAGTAGAGTTGGAAAGAAGACTATAAAAAGATCCATGATTAAAGCTAGAAGAAGATTTCATAAAAAGGAGGAAGCATTATGTGTATGATGAATGTTGAGAGGTCTTGTGGTCATATAGAAACAGTAGGTATCTCTATGATGACAATCACTGAGATAATAAAAAAGAAAACTAGAGAATCAGAAAAGAAATGTAAGGTCTGCGCTCATAAAAATTATGATTACACCCTAGAGAATCCTTGTTCAGAGGTTGTACTGAGAGCTGCACAGAAATGTAGTTTAGCGATAATGGGGATTGGAATACAATGATATCTAAAAGAATCACGTTTACGATGACTACTTGTAGGAGACTAGAATTCTTCAAGAGAAGTATGGCTAGTTTTGTTGCTACCTGTCAGGATCTCCCTTTAATTTCTAGGTGGATCGTGATGGATGATGGCAGTAGTGATGCAGATATACATCAGATGCAGACACTTTACCCTTTCCTAGAGATACATAAGAATAAGGGGAAAGGTCAAGCATCTGCCCTAAATAGTTTATTTGATATGGTTAGGACAGAATGGTTTTTCCATACAGAAGATGATTGGCTATACCTAAGATCTGAAAAGTATATCACTAAATTACTAGCCATGTGTCAGGAAGATTCTAGGATTAGGAATGCCTCACTAAGAAATTGGGAAGGCTTGAGATGCCATGGTGATAAATTCGGAATAGATTACAATATGCATGAGTATCTAGGAAGAGGTGATGGGTCCAAGAATAATTGTCAATGGTACGGTTACTCATTGAACCCAGGCATTCAGCATCATCCTACGGTAAAAATGTTGGGTAAGTATAGAACAGATCATCCTAAAGAGTGTAGGCGATGGGATAGAGTACCTGCGAAGCGTTATTATTTATTAGGCTACAAGTCAGCGAATGTGATTGAAAGACATATTGATCACATTGGGCATGGTCACAGTATTTATCAAGACTAGAAAATGAGAAAGAATGTAGTTCATAAAAGAAAATTAGTCAAAGGGATTATGATCATTCCGTTATATTAACTCAGAAATATGATATTGGTAGTAGGGTGAAGATGGACATGGAAACTAATTCATTTAGGAAGACCTACTTGTGCTGTGCCAATCTGCGACTGGTGTACAGTTTTAGCCTATAGTTGCTGATGAGGTTCGACTCCTCCCAATATTATCTAAATAAAATAGAAAGGATAGCAATTGGATATAATTTTCGTTACGAATAAGAAATCAGAGGGTTGGGAAAAGAGGCTAGATGACCTAGACAAATCTATAGCTAGTACAGATAACATAATATTCACAGGATTAGATGCCTCAGCTAGTGTGAATCGAAATTTTGGTTTAGATAAAGTTGTGACCAAAGAGTTCATAATGCTAGATGATGATATAGAAGGATTTCATCCAACATGGACAGATAGATTCGCACAGCACATGTGGTACAATGAGAAGATAGTTTGCATGACAGCTAGATTGCTGAATCCTGATGGCTCATGGGGTCCTATGATGGGCAATAATAACGATTACACCTCTAGACATGCTAGAGCAGGAAAGAGTGGTTACAATGGATATACTAGACTTCCTACAGCGTGTCTCATCCTGAAGAAGAATCACTTAAGATATGATGAGGGTTATATAGGTTCAGGCTATGAGGATACCGATATGATGAATCAGTTGAATATATTATATCCTGATGGTGAGTTTCATATCAATAATGATGTCAAATTAACCCACCTGAATGAGCAGAAGAGTCAGGGTGGGAAGTTTTTCGATCACAACAAAGAGCACTATCTTAGCAAATATCCCGATGATCCTAGTGTGCAGAACCAAACTGATTGGACCTAATGAGCTACTACATAAAAGAGGAGCACCTAGAGTTTTTTGATATCTATGAGTTTGTCACTGAGGGAGAAGAGAATCCCGATATATGTGAAGTAGGTG
>Ga0233428_1003475_pt1 | contig 13318 bp, 10 predicted proteins | sample SI_118_April2016_4_FD_179890 | JGI IMG/M metagenome (GOLD analysis project Ga0233428, IMG submission 179890) | Seawater microbial communities from Saanich Inlet, British Columbia, Canada - SI_118_April2016_120_MG | ecosystem: Environmental > Aquatic > Marine > Inlet | place: Canada: British... | reverse complement strand
TCCAGTTCCACCATCTGCAATACTTGCACTTTTTCCGTTCAGATACCCAATACGATTACTAATCTCTGTAATTCTTAATGTAAGTGCAGTTTGAAATGTTCCAACCCCCGATAACCACGCATTATAGGTTGTTCGATTATAAGTATGACTAGCTCCTGTACCAGAAGCAAAATACGCAGTATTAAATGCAGAAATTAAAGTTTGGTGATATGAATTAGCAGATGAGACTAAATCACTCATTGTAGCAGTATTAGCATCAAAAGTAACATCAGTTGAAATATTCGGACTAGATGGTTCATTTGGATCACGATACCCTGCACCATAAGTGGCATCATTTCCTGTTTGAAGAGTTGTAACCATCGAATGAAAAGTAACAGTATTTGCATCATTCAACATTGCTTGAACCGTATTAAAAGTATAATTTGTAACGGCAGTAGGCCCACTTCGTGATACTGTATAAATCGTTGCTGGACTTTGTGAACCTCCGAGTGACACAGCAGCTACTGTATCGGTTGTTGTTGTAACTGTTACTCTCATAGCTGCACCAGAACCGGCTACAGATGTTACTGCCCATGCATGTGTTCCAACATAAGTGCTTGAACGTAAACCAGAAGTTGTATATGAAGTATATGTAGCAGGAGCTCCTGAACTATTGGTATAACTAATGCCCGCAGTTATGCCTGGCGGAGTAGTAGCATGTGGTAGGGTAGAGCTAGTAGTGTACGCACTTTGAGGAATTACATTTGTGTGAGTATAAACCTTTCCGCTTTCATTTTCGATTTTATCAATCAATACACCAAATCCGTCACTTGATTTTGAGTATCCATCATAGGTTGCGGCATGCCCTGTAGTTACGGAAGTTAGCACTGGTTTATTAAAAAGTTGACCCTGACCAGTTGAGACCGCAGCACCTACAGGAGCAGCAAATGGAGAAGTTGAATATGTCCACTTGAGGTCATTTTGAATAACGTATCGAAATTGTTGTGGCGCAGCTGTTGTGCCTGGGTCTACTCCACCAGTATCTATTTGAGCATAATAACCAGCATAAATGTCATTCGCGTTCAACCCTCCCGGCTGTGTTCCTGTAAAACCGTCAGAAGTATTAGCAACTGGTTTGTGTGTTGCACCAACAGCTGGGAAAAATGGATTTGAATTCACAGAGGGATAAACTGCTCCCGAAGTTCCCACTTTCTTACCACTTGATCTATTGGAAGAAATAGCAGAAAGAATAATATCATCGCTTGCAGTCGGATAACCATAAGTTGAGTTTGCTGTAGCAACATCATTATACGGCCCCAAATGAGCGTTGAACTCATCCTTATCTAAAGTAGTACATTCTTCTGGATTATATGCTGTTGTAACCACAGAACCATCGGTATTGATATGAGTACTATTTGTTGCTACACCAGAAGAGTTACCAAGAGGTTTCCAATCATAATTAATATCCAATCCCTCTGGAGCAATAATCACATTCGCAAAATTACTATATTGTTCTAGTGTAGTTGTTGTTCCGTGAACTTGACTCTCATAAGTTTTGAGAGGATACGCGAAATATATTCCTGGCAGATTAGTGGTGATTAAATCGTTCCAACCTCCAGAAGTATCACTAGAAGTAGCCAGTGCGATGTCGAGAACTACTTTAGGAGCAACGAAACTATTTCCTGTACCAGAACTAGAAACTAATTGATTGATTTTAACAGGTTTGAACTCATCTAACCAAAATATTCCAACATTAGCTGTTGATTCAATACCTAAAGGATTAGTTGATGCATCATAGTTCCACGTTCCACTTGTTGAGGTGGTGTAGTATGTTTTGACTTCTGAAGTTTTTGTTTGATACCAAGAACCAGTTATCGTTCTACTGTTGATTGTTCCCGAACCACCAGATGTGCTAGTAATTGTATTTCCTATCTGAAATCCTGCACTTAAATTAGAAGATTGGAAAACAAGATTAGCAGAAGCATTGACTGTTCTTATATTCACAGAAGCGGAAGCGTTACTTGATTGACCGAATACAATATTTTTTGTCAACGAAAATATTCCAGTAGGTGTGACTGATATCGAGTTTGTAGTAGAAAAAGTTATTGTGTTTGTAGTTACTTCCTTTACAACAAAAGTATCATTGAACTCACCAAACGCATCATCAGCACCTTTTAGAATTATTCTCTGTCCGGCAGTTACACCGTGTCCAACAGAAGTTATGGTTACAATATCACCACTTCTTACAGGACTAGAATCCAAAGAAAATGTATTAGAAACAGAAAAACCCAAACTCAAATCGTTATTTGCAGCAGTATTAAATGTGTTCCCACTCAACGTAAGAGTGACTTGAGTGTTCGATACAAGAGAAGAAAAAATATCTGCTGTGGTTGAAGTATCAGTTATCGTTTCACCATTGTTGAAGGTTCCCTTTATACTTGCCATCTCAAGAACAACTGAAGCTGTATTCGTAAACGATTTAACTGTCGATGTCTCTCCGTCAAAATCTGTCAGAGTATCGTTTGTAGAAAAAGAACCAGATGTGTTTGTTAAGAGAATAGTAACAGAAGTATTTCCTTCATATTTGTTTTCTGCTATATCTAAATCTCCACCTGCATTACCACCAGATGTATTTGCGACTGTGAAGAAATCGTGTCGAACATCTGCATTTGCAGTAGGGTTTGTTGCTGTACCCGAATAAGTTTCACCATTTATAGTATTTGCAGGAACAAAAGGTTCAGCAATAGTTGGTGTAGTATAAGGTGCTGTGTTTTCATCCACAGAAATCAACTCACCATTTGCACGACCAGCAGTCAGAAAGTATTTTGAGAAATCGGTAAAGTAAGATACAGCAACACCATCTTCATTTGTGATTGATGTGTTTGCGTTTGATGTAGTTGATAATGATAGCTGACCTCCGTCTTCACTCAAATTGTGGAGAACGACATATCCAAAAGTTGTTTTGTTACTATAACTAGAATCTTCAAATTTTGGATATGATAAGTCCCCTATTGCATTGTGAGTTGCAGTTCCAGCTGCCCTCGTTGCAGCTGACCCATCATCTATATCAAAACTTAAAACATCCCCCACAGATGCACCTTGTAACAATGCTCTTTGTTTCGCAAGATTGGTACATACTTCGTGTAAAGAATCTGTATTGGAATGAGAAGTATTCGCTGCTCCTCTCAAAAAAGGAACAAAGTCTGCTTTCATTAAATCCGCAAGTTGAACTTCGTTAAGAACGTCAATCCTAGCAAATACTATACTAGCAGGAGCTTCCGCTATTCGTTCAAGTATTTCTTGTTTCTTTTGTGATACATCCATATTATATTTTTATCCTATTGGGCCCGAAAATGGTATTGGTGGTGCGCCTGGAATTACTCCAATAACTGTTGCTGATGCTGTATAAGTATTTAACGCAGTTGCAAACTTGGTTGCAAACAAAGTAGCAGATGGTTTTGGTGAAGAAAGTAAATCTGCTAAATCTGATATTAAGCCAGGTAATCCCGATGCTGTTACTATCGTAGTCTGATAAAGAGAAATATAAGTTTGCAAACACGAATCGAACGCTTTTGCCATCTTCTGAGCTGTTAATGCTCCAGAAGGACTTGTCGCGGATAATATATCCCCCAAATCCGAACCAAGTGCAACTGAACCAGGCATTGCATTTGTCGGCCCCGCACCAGCATTAATTCCTGGCGTAACAAAATTTAAATAAGCTTGAGCTGTCTTAATTCCTACAAGTGGTGGAGCAGGATTTCCAGCCGGTCCTTTTTCAAATACTGATATTAACTCTGATTGCAATGTTGGCATTAATAATGGCATAATTTTACGCTGATAAAAATACTTTCTTTGATACGGTAGAAATAAGTTGACCCGCAAATTCTGGTGAAAGTGGTCCTGTCGGCCCATTCGGACTTGGATGTGTATGTTTTGAAAATAATTTTAAAAATGTTGTTCCTAACACTGCTGGTTCTGTTGCACCTGTTCCTCCGAGTGCAATTACAGCACCGTCAACTATAGTAGGACCTGAAGAAGCTCCAACAATTGTTGAAGTAGAACCTATAAGAGTTGCTATTAGAGCCGCTGTTTGTGTTATATTAGATGTTGATGTCACTGTTATTCCTGTTGGTCCAGTAACAGAAGTGACAAGAATATCTCCAAGTGGTAACATTTTTACAGAAGAGTTCAATCCAAACAGACCGACATTCAAATCTATTCCAGCAGTAGTTGGAATCAAACCAGTTGATTCTAACGAAATTATACCATTCAGTGCAGTAATCTTTTTCGCGAACACATTTCCAAAAATATAATCTTTGTTGACAATTGACTCTTCTGAATTTCCAGCAATTATTTGTTGAAGTGCGCCACCAGAAGTAAGTTTCAGTGCTCCTACACCAGTACTCAACGACATCGATCCAGAACTTACATTATATGCTCCACCTACATCCAATCCAAAATTTCCTCTTATCTTATCTTCGGCAGAATCATCTTCACGAATAACCTTTCTTCCCCCTCTAAGAATCAAAGTATCTTTTGCATCCAATATTATATTTTTACCACCAATATATGTATTTAATGTATTAGAATCTATGACTACATCACCAGTTTCAGAAGTTATACTTATATCTTTTCCAGATTTTAGAGTTAATCTTCCGCCAAGATTTAACGTATAATCAGTAGTTATAGATTTTTTTTCTTCGCCTGATATAATAGATTCATAGTTACCAGTTACTATATTATATCGATGTGCGTTTGTTCTATCTACTCTCATTCCTGCTGGGTGGAACTCTGTAAAGGTTCCAGACCGATGATACCAGTGCAATCTTTCTTTGCCGGGCGTGTCATCGTGTTCTATTAAATGACCGCTTTCAGATTCATAAACATGATTATACGGATATTGTGCAGAATAAGCAGAATTTGGTTGAGAGATTGTTTTTGTAATCTGAACTTGTCTCAATAAATTATAGTCATCTGATTTCAAATAGTCATTAATTCCAACTTTTGGTAATCCCGAAACGGTATCCGTAACCGATTGACCTTTAGGTATGAAAGCATCAGATGGTGCAAATGACGGTACAACAATATCCAGTTCCTTTGTATTACTATTTTTACTTGAAATAATACCAACAGTCGCAGCAGATGCAGAAGAATCAGCACTACCACGAGCATACTTTGAAGTTGTTGGTTTGTTTGTTTCTCTAGGATAAAGAGAACCACCCGATAATGCTTTTCGTTCCGTATCAGTATAAGAAGTAACTAACGCTTCACCACCGGATATTGTTTTAATGTCTTTTGGTGGAAAGGGAAAAGCATCAAGAGTTTCGCCAGGCACACCCTTGATACCTTTTCCTGTTTCATCTTGGCCTTGTCTATCTGCAGAAGGAACATCCAATCTCGGATCATTAAATCCTGTTCCTTGTTTAGCAAAATTCTCAGGAATGCCAGGAATTGTTCCCATTATTACTGGTTCTTGTGCAAGTTCTCCATCTCGATAGAAACCCATCACCCACGTTCCCTCGACAGGGCCAACTGGAGCATGACCAACGTTAGTTTGACTTGCGGAAGTAACCGGCATCAATACTTGAGCCCAAGGCAAACTTGCAGTAGGAAGTTCCGCTTTATCTTCTGTGTGCCAACCTAAAATTCTAACTTTACATCTTCCAAGATATAACGGATCTTGGCGGTCTTCGACAACTCCGTGCCACCAGATAAATCCATCTTTTCCTTGAAAATAATTAGTTTGCATTATCTATTCCTTTATCCTGTTCCATCTGTGCTTAATTCTGCTTCTTGACCTGGCAATCTTTTTGCGAACGAATTTTTAATCAGTTCAATGTCAGTTTGGTATCCTTGGCTATCTATTATGTGTCTCACCTTAGAAACAATATAATAACCACTATAAAGTTGATGACCAACAGGAAGAGAACTTATATTAGGGTCATCGTCTGGAATCGTTGTTGGTATTTCAAAACGAACCAAATCTCCAACGTGTCTAGATGAATTTCCCGGCACCGAAAAATTAACAACGATACTTCCAAATTCTTGTATTTGTGCTTGTCTCTGTAACAACCAATCTTCTACTCTATTTGACCTTGCTGCTTGGTCTTTAAATGTTTTTAAACTTACTCCAATTGATGTTTCATTAGGAAACTGTCCAGCTGGGCCACTGGTTCCGCCAGGAGCATTAAATACTTCGTGATCTCTGGTTGTGGTTGCAAGTTTGATAACTGTATCGTTTGAACCAATTAAATCAGATTTTGAACTAATCAATTTATTTTGTTTGAAATCGGAAGCACTTATGTCTGTTGCAATAAAATCATGAAACCTTCTGTTTGTGTCATCTACTTGACTATCAGCTTCAGTTGTTACTTCTGTAACTCCTGTCAGTTCATCTTTTTCTTCTTTTTCTTTGACTGTTGAATGATGATAATCATATTTAACCTTATCATATTTCATTCTAAGTGGGTCATAAGTAATCAACGTAGAACCAAACATCCCTTGTTTTAAGTTCTCTAAAGTTTTGAAGTTACTCATCACTTCAAATTTATCTACGCCAAAATAATTAATTGCCAAGTTCGTATTTTCTAACAATTTTGGTGTGTATTGGTACAACGGAATATTTTCTTGACTTTTCTGTTTGCCAATCATAGTTTCTATTGATTCGTAGAAAAATCCTGTTCCGAGTTTTTCGTAAAACACGAACAATGAACCCAGTGCTCTAGGAGTTGGATTTGCCGAAGCATTAGTTTGATCTTGTGGTGTAATATCATCCGATAGAGAACGAGATGCACAAAAGTTTATCGCTTGTAAAGGCGACCAATTAGGAACAATTATATTTTGTGGAGTTGAGGTTTCTTCAACATAAATATTTTTCCTATAATCACTTTTTATGTTTTTATTTATTTTTTGTAAAATATCTTTTACAATAAAGGAATATTTCTGGCCACTGTACCCTTTACTTACTTTTATCTTGGAACTATACACATATTCTTCACTCACAAAAAATAATTGATAACTTTTAGCTCTATTTTGTAACAGAGTTTCCTTGCAATCATATACTTTGAATCTCTGTCTTACTGCTTCTTCTGCGGCAGTTTGTGAATCTTTATTAGTAGTATTCGCAGTTATTTGTGTTCCTGACCCACCAGGCGTTAGAAAAGTCACAATCAATGTCTCATCACCAATCAATGGAATTGTCTCTGCTAATCCCTGAGTATCAAGCATGGTCAATGTTCCTTTTAACACATTAGAGAAAAGGTCTTCGTAAATATTCAACTCTACCAATCTGCCTGCTGTGTTGAGTTGAACTGCATTTGCTCCACCAGATGGAGAATGTATCGAACATTCCAATAAATGAAAATCTCCTTCTTCTCTCGGAGATTCATAAGAAGGAGTAGTTACTACTTTATCTACTTTAGTGTCTGCCATATTATTATTTCAATGAACTTTTTACTTGATAGTCTATGTCTTGAACGAAAGCTGGATTGATTAACCGTATTTCTCTTTTAGCATCATTCAGTTCAACTTCATAGTCGTAATCGGTTAATGTTGATCTGTCAGCCGTATCAAGTGCATCATATGTTGTCTCATCAACAGCAAACTTGACTTCTGGAACTCTTTCGGATGTTCCTGTTCTTGCAACTTCTGCACGGATAATTTGATAATAATTTTTGACACCGGCTATTGCAAGAGTCACACTACCATACTTATTGATGATAAACTTCTCAAATATTTGTGAACTAAGTGGCCAATCAAAGTTTGGGTCTTGGATATCATTTATCAACATTATCAAATAAGCATATCCTATAGTTCCATATTGAGCGTGCGAGATAATATCAGGCCGTTCTCCTTCTTTAACATAGTAAGGATAGTAATTGGATATATCTTCAAGAACGGATGGTTTGAACTTAACACGTTTCATTATATTAGTCACACTAAGGAAACTGTCTTTCCCTGTTCCGTTTATATCATAACCAACTCTTGGTAAATTTCTAAAATAGTTTGCCATTTGTTAAAACCTTTAAAGCATCATTTGTGATTGATTTCCACGTGCATTAGCTAAGTTGTCTGATATTCTTGTTTCTTCGGCTGCTAATGCTTGATTTTGTAGAACAGCACCAGATAAATCCAAATCTCGACCATCTGCATTATCTGGACTAATCTGAAATGCGATTTCTTTAAATGTCAAAGTTAAATCTATTGCTACCGGAGAACCATCTTGGTGAAATCCTACTGTTCCTTGTGGATCATAGTTTACTTCCATATTTGTAATCACTGATTTACCAATTGAAAATAGGTAGGTATTTTGATTTCCCTTTCCCCCACCTGTTTTTCCACCCTTCATAAATTTAATTGTATGATGTCTTGGTGACTTGAAATAAGGGTCTCGGAGACTTCTAGTACCAGCAGCTCCAAGAACACTTGAAGACATTCTAGGTAATGTTCCTCGTTTAAATTCTTCTATGATTGCCTTTACTGTGGTTGTTTCTGCCTGATTTCTTGGAAAAAATTTAAATGCAAAAGAATGTTGTCTAAATTCATTTGGTCCTCCGTATACTAATGCCATATAGTTATTTGGAGAATTTCCACCAGCAGAAACGAATCCGGTTTTATCCAAAGTAGATGCAAACATTTTCGATGCAAAATCTTCTGCTACGCCTGCCGCTTCTCCACCAGCAGATATTAATGCTGCAGCTGCAGCTGGAGTAAATTCAAACTTCGATAACTTATCAAATAAATTACCACCTGCGGCACCACTTGCGGCTTTTAAAGCTGCGCCTTCTTTTGGTTCATAGTTTCCAGTAAAAGATGTTTTCAATGAACCAGTGGGTATATATAATCCAATAGAAGATAGTTTTGTAGCTCCAGTGGTTATTGCATTTTTCGATTCATAAGAATCAATCATCATGTAATGTTGACCGGCCGCGACTTCACTCCCCAATGTTGGTGGGAAATTTGCTAAAAATTGTGTTGGCATCATGACTCCTAGATATTGATATGAGAAAACGTTACAAGGGAAAATTTAAAATACTGAACCCTAAAAAGTATATGGGAAACCCTACTAACATTATTTATAGAAGTTTAATGGAACTCCGTTTCATGAGACAATGTGACCGAAATGACAAGATTCTCCAATGGAGTAGTGAAGAAGTCGTAATTCCTTACATATCCCCCATAGATAACAAGAAACACCGATACTTTCCCGATTTTCTCATTCAAACAGTGAAGGAATGGGTGCTTATTGAAGTCAAACCTCAAATCCAAACCAAACCACCTAAAAAAATACTGATAGAAAAAGTGACACTCAAGAAGAAGAGAAGATATGTGAAAGCAGTTCAAACTTGGTTAGTCAATGAAGCCAAGTGGGAAGCTGCAAAGAGAGTTTGTAAAGCAAAGGGTTGGAAATGGTCTATAATGACCGAGAAACAATTACAGCCAGAAAAGTGAATAAATACTTATACTAACAAAAATATCAAGGATATTATACAAAATGGCAGTAACATCATTATTATCAACATTAGCAAAGGCAGTAGCTGGAGGTGAAGTCAGAGGTAGAGCCAGACGTTCCGCTCAATGGTTTCAGGATAAACTCAAGGGTCTCAAGGGAGAAGCAAAAAATAGATTTTCTTCTACTAATCCAGATAAGTTTTATCGTGAAGCACCAAACAAGATATCACCACTGGGTCTTAAAAGAAGAGCTGAATTAGGAGATTTGTTTTGTTACCACTACGACCCAAAATACAAAAAAACTTTACCTTACTATGATATGTTTCCATTGATTATGTTGATTGGAGCAGATAAAGATACATTTCTTGGTTGTAACTTTCACTATCTCAATCCTAGATTCCGTGCTATTCTGTTAGACAAATTGACTGCTAAAATTGGTGGAGGTATTCCCAATTGGAGCAAATTATCGAAAATAAGAGAAATTGCACCTACCATAAAACGATATCGTTTTGACCACATCGATAAAAAAGTTGTTCAAATAGAAGAGGATGAAAAAGAAATGGCAATATTTTTACCACTAGAAAGATTTAGAAAATCGACCAAATCCGCAGTTTGGAGCGACAGTAAAGGAAGGTTCTAAAATGGCATTTAATGTAGAAAATTTCACGAGCGTTATTGCTAAAAAAGGATTAGCTAGTTCTAATAAATTTGAAGTATCGATTTCATTTCCTTCAACTGGATTGGCATCAATTCTTCCAGAGACCGAACTAAATTTAATGTGCGACACTGCGACAATCGCTGGAAAAACAATTCAATCAACTCCAGAGATACATTACGGAGTTCGTAGAGAAGTGGCATATAATGCTCCAACGTTTGACCCATTAACTCTGACATTCTATTGTACCGAAAAATTAGCAGAAAAAAAATTACTAGATGCTTGGCAAAATATAATAGTGCAACACAGCAACCCCAATAACGGTAAGGGTGGAAATTTTAATGTTGCATATTATGATACATATGCAAAATCATCAATAATCACGATCACTAAACTAAGTGTATCGGGTGAACCAGTATATAAACATGAATATCGTGAGGTTTATCCAAAAACAGTATCCTCAATCGAATTAAGTCATGCTACATCATCTGGCCCTATGAAGGTGTCAGCTACGTTCAACTACATTTATTGGAAAGACGTAACACAATCTTAATTATTAACTGTCATGAAAGGAACTTATTATGGCGCTACCTAAACTGAACGTTCCAGTATATGAAACGATATTACCATCAACTGAAAAGGTCATAAAATATAGACCATTTTTGGTAAAAGAAGAAAAGATATTATTGACTGCAATGGAAGATGGTGACGAAAAAATCATCACAAATGCTGTCAAACAAATACTTAGAAATTGTATTCAAGGAGAATTGAATATAGATGAACTACCGACATTTGATATTGAATTTTTATTCTTGAGATTGAGAGCTAAATCGGTAGGAGAAAAAATAACAGTTGGATTGAAACCATATCCGTGTGTTCAGAATAACGGAGGTCTTTGTAAATTTTCAACAGAAGTAGAGATTAATTTAGAAGAAGTGAAAGTAAAAAAAGATGAGAATCATACATCAAAAATAATGATAGATGATAAGGTTGGAATTAAACTAAAATATCCAGATATTAGCCTCATATCACCAGATGATAATAAAGAGAAATTATCACAGGTGGATATTGGAATGAACGTCATAAAAAAATGTATCGATATGATTTTTACATCAGAATCAGTACATGAAAGAGATTCATTTACTGATGAAGACTTGGATGAGTTTTTGGATAGTTTAAGTTCAGAACAGTTTGAAAAAATAAAACAATTCTTTGACACTATACCGAAATTGAGTCATACTGCTAAGTATACTTGTAAGACTTGTGGAGAAGAAAAGGAAACAACGATAGAAGGTCTTAACTCTTTTTTCGGATAAGCCTAAGTCACAACTCGCTTGAGAATTATTACTTGAGCAACTTTGCAATGATACAACATCACAAGTGGAGTTTGACGGAAATCGAGGATATGTTGCCCTACGAAAGAGATATTTATTTTGCTATGTTACAGAATTGGATTGAAGAAGAAAACGAAAGAATAAAACAACAAAACCAAAATAGGTAAAAAATGGCAGACGTTACAGTAGAAAGAAGTGCTGAGCTAACAAAAGAGGTTGCTCTATTAAAATCGAGAAATAAAGCATTGAGTAATATAGTTGATGTCGATAAAGATGTTCTCATAAAATCAAAAGAGCAAGCAACTGCGCTGGGCGAATTGGGCGACAATGTTAAGTCTATTGGAAACAATCTTCTTTCTGGTGCAGAAAATTTAACCACAAGTATTTTTGGTGGTGCTTTAGGTGGTGTACTCAATTCTCTCACTATTGGAATGATAAAACGTAAAAACGAAAATTCAAAAATTGAAAAGGAGAAAGCAAAAGAACAAGCAAAAGCGTCAGCTGAAGAAAAAGCTCTACTCGATAAACAACGAGCGGTATTAGTAGAGACATTATCATTATCAGATGAAATATACAAGGACAATATAAAATATTCTGATATGAAAGATGAAGAAATATTGCAAGTAATAAAAAATACAGAGTTAGCCAAAGAAGAAGAGGAACTAAAAAAACAAAGAAATGAAGAAGAAAGAAAAGCATTAGAATTCGTAAAAGTTGAAAATGAAGCTAAAGAAAATGGCGGAGTAACTGCAATCGACAAACAGATAGACAGTCCAGTTGCATCTTTCATCGCTAAAGAAAATGGTGGAGTAACCGATAGTCCAGTTACATCTTTCATCCAAACTGCAATCGACAAACAGACAGAAGACACTGCTAAATTTGAAAGTATGATGGCAGGGTTTTCTTTGGGTCAAGAAGACATCAAAAGCACGAATGAGCAATTATTAGTATCCAGCAAAGAGACCGCTAAATCTACAGGAAGTTTAGACGCAAATAAAGAAGATGCTGAAACTAGAAGAGAAAGGATTAGACTTGCCAGAGATAAAGGTGGAGAAGTATCAAAAATAAAATTAGAGGGTGCTGAAGATACTAGCGGTTTTAGTTTGATGGATATTTTCAGCAAAGGTGGAAGAGGAAAACTACTTGGAAGTTTAGCTACAGGATTAACTGGCATAGCATCTTTTGCTTTCAGTCCACAAGGTGGTCTTTTTTCTGCAATGAAAGGTGTGAACTTTGGAAAGGTAGCTGGTGCTGGAATGTTGGCGGGTGGATTAATGATGATGGCCACAGATGGTTTAAGAGGTATAACCAAAGCGAAAGCATGGGGAGTAGGAACTGAAAATGCTGCTGTGGCTTCTGCACTTGGTGGAGTCGATTCTGGTGTAAAGGGTATGTTTAGTAATGCTGGAAAATGGGCTCTAATAGGAGCGGGAATTGGTAGTTTTATCCCTGGCATTGGAACGTTAATTGGTGGTATTGTTGGCGGGTTGTTTGGTGCAATTTTGGGTTTCTTTGGTGGAGAAAAAATAGCAAACTTTTTTAAAGATGTGGGCGATTTTGCTGCCAATATGTGGAATAAAGTTAAGGGAATCTTTGATCTAGATGACAAAGAAATGACTAAACAATCAAACATAAAAGAGATTGAAGAAGAGAAGAAAGAACTAGAAGGTTATTTAACTAAAGAAAAAGATAAAAAAGGTAAAACTATGGAACAACTTCAAGCAGAAGCGCTTGAAGCAAGAGGAAAAAAGGAAGGCCGAGCTGGCAATGTATTGACCGAAGCTGAAAAAAATCAAACAATATCATTGACAAGACAGGGGGGAGTATATGATGAATCAAGAGTAGCGGAGTTGGAAGGGAAAATTTCTGGAGCTTCAAGTTCTCTTGAAACAGAAAAAGG
>Ga0233428_1003473_pt1 | contig 13322 bp, 8 predicted proteins | sample SI_118_April2016_4_FD_179890 | JGI IMG/M metagenome (GOLD analysis project Ga0233428, IMG submission 179890) | Seawater microbial communities from Saanich Inlet, British Columbia, Canada - SI_118_April2016_120_MG | ecosystem: Environmental > Aquatic > Marine > Inlet | place: Canada: British... | reverse complement strand
TTTGATTCTTTTTCTTGCCCTCTTTTATCACCATTTTCCCAATCTAAAAGTGATAATACATTATCCCTTCTCCTCTCTAAACGCCTATACCCTTCGGGATATCTATACTCAAGATCATCGATAGCTTTACTAAGGCTTTCAATCATTAATCCGAGTTCCATGGCCAGACCCTCTCTACCTTCTTTAAACGTAGCGCTGCCAAGATGAAGACGATATTTGGCTAACGGTCTATCTACATAATCAACCTTCCATTTGTAGCTTATCCTTAAATAAATATCGAAATCTCCCACATAAGTCAGACGTCCATCAAACCAAGATTCTAGACTGTCAAATACCTTCTTTCTGATTACTACCGTTTGGGAATTAAGAAAGTTGCTACATAATAATTCTGGGAAAACATTTCCCCTATGTGGTTTGGTAATCTCAAATTGTCGCTTTTCCTTTCCCTTTTGATTAAACAGAAAAGCATCACTATAAACCAAGCCAACTTTTTCATCTTTTTCTAAAAGTGGAACTTGTTCTTCCAGTTTTGTTGGCAACCATAAATCATCACAATCAAGAATAGCAATAAACTCTCCTCTAGCCTCCTTTAATGCACAATTCCTGGCAGCAAAGAGTGGAACTGTTTTTTCTCCCCTGAAGTATTTAAGTTTGTCGCCATAACTCCTGGCAATCTCTGCACTACTGTCAGTTGACGCATTATCCCAGAAGATTATTTCCCAGTCCTGATATGTCTGTGCATAAATGGTGTCCAGCGCTTCTTTCAAATACTGCTCACCGTTATAGCAATTCATTATTACACTTACTGTCGGTACTGAAGAATCGTGTAATTTCCGTGACTTATTATCATTTGATACTGACATTTTTATCGACAAAATGCATTAGTTGAAATTTCTCAATTACTATGCCATTATGCTTTTATTGTATATTCTAAGACAAGGGTAATAAACATAACGAAAAGGAAAATACATCAGGAAATATAAAATCGTATAAACAACACGATCCTGTACATACGCATTGAGTCTTTTTCTTGCCTGCGTTTTATCACCATTCTCCCAATCTAAAAGTGATAATTCAACATCCCTTCTTCTCTTTAAGCGCCGGTTCTCTTCAGGATATTTATATTCAAAATCACTGAAATTCTTATAAATTTTTTCCAGTAGTAAATTGAGTTCCGTAACCAGACATTCTCTACTTTTCTTAAACGTAGCGCTGTCACGATGCACACGATGTCTCGCTAACGGTCTATCTACATAATCAGCCTTCCATTTATAACATATCCTTAAATAAATATCTAAATCTCCCGCCCAAATTAGATGGCTGTCAAACCAATATTTTAAATCCTCAAACACCTTCCTTCTGATTACTACAGTTTGTGCATTGATAAAGTTCGAGAACAATAGTTCAGAGAAAATATCACCTCTATGTGGTTTTGTAAATGCAAATTGACACTTTTCCTTTCCTTTTTCGTTAAACAAAAAAGCATCACTATAAACTAAACCGACTTTTCCATCTTTTTCTAAAAGTGGAATTTGTTCTTCCAGTTTTGTTGGCAGCCACAAATCATCACAATCAAGAATGGCTATATACTCTCCTCTAGCCTCCTTTAATGCATAATTCCTGGCAGCATAAAGTGGAACTGTCTTTTCTCCACGAAAGTATTTGAGCTTGTCATCGTAACTCCTGGTAATCTCCGCACTGCTATCAGTTGATGCATTATCCCAGAAGATTATTTCCCAGTTCTGATATGTTTGTGTATAAACAGAGCCAATCGCCTCTTTCAAATATTTCTCACTGTTATAGCAGTTCATTATTACACTTACCTTGGGAACATTTAATTGATCATCGTTAAATTCTTTATCTTCAACCATGTTTCAAATTCCAATCATAAGGAATATTCTTATCAAATGGATCAAGACGTTCAATCTCTCCCGGATCATGTGGCAGCGTGGCGCAATTGGCAATAATTGATGTTCCCTCTGCCATTCCTTTAGTACCATTCCAAACATGTGGAGGAATCCTAATTAATTGATAGTTTTCAGGGCCTGTAAATATTTCCATTATCTCACCACGAGTCGATGACTCCTCTCTGTCATCATAAAGTACTACTTTAACTTTACCAACAGGCACGGCGTAATTAAGTACCATTTTCCTGTGTATATGCCATCCTTTAATTACTCCTGAATGAACAAATGAAAAATAAATCTCACCAAATTTTTCAAAATCAGGAGCATCAGAACGCATCATATGCATTATTTTGCCACGCTCATCCAGTATCTGCTTTAAAGGTGTTACTTTTACCCCATCGATCACTATCTTTTCTCCTCCCAACTTGGAGCAAATTCCTGCCCTATTTGCAAAAATGAAGTCTTTCTATTGCAGTTTGAATGTGAGGATTGATAGCAATATTTACAACCTTCCCACATTTTTTCAGGGTCATTTACGACTGATCTGAAATTCACCATCTCTTCTGAGTTCCATGTCTCCTGAAAACAATCATATCTTGAAATATGAAACATCTTTCTTGATATTGATTGACAAGGCCTGATATAGCCATCGGAGCCTATGAATAAATCACGCCAACCGACAAAGCAATCCTTATGATACTTATCACCGGCGACATCCTCACCTTGAATGTACGGCAACTTAATTTTAACTCCTAATCTATTACCCCTTTCGATAGTTTTTGAGAATATTTTTTTGACCTCGTCAACTCTATCCCACAAAACTTCATCTTCCAGGTCTTTGCTAAAAGAAGTCATATATACTGCCTTAACTTCCTCTATTCCAATACTATAAGCCAGATCAACCATCTCCGGAAGTTCATCTAAATTACTTCTCATTAATGTAAAGACAAAATTTATATAAGGATATCCAGTGTTTCCGTTTCTTTTTTGTTGAACTACTGATCTAAGTTCAGAAACTATTTGATCGAAATTTGATTTCCTTCTAATTGCATTGTTAGTTTTTGCCGTTGCCCCATCAAGACTAACAGCCATTATGTCAACCTTGCAATCAAACAGATATTCTCTTATTCTGTGCAAAGTAGTACCATTTGTAACAAAATATTTCCGCACAGGATACCTATCAAGAAACTCCAGAATATCCCTGAATTTTGGATGGATTGTAGGCTCCCCCCATCCGAACAAAGTAACCTCTTCTACATATTTGAGAATAGGCTCCAACTTCCTCAAGTATTCAATATCAATAAACTTAACAGCAAATTCGCTCTCATCCCTCCCACACATTACACAATCAAGGTTACAGGCATTTGTTAATTCTAGAACTAGCCTGCGAGGGTACGAGTCTAATTTTATGCTTCTACTTTGAATCTCTTTTAAATTAGATTCACTATTTTCCTTCTGTTGCCCTGTCAACCCGCTATGTGGAAACAGTGTAATAGTCTTCGCTTTTAGAACATTCATTTTTTAAGTAGTAATAGAGATAAATTTAACAATCAACTCTTCCATCTTGATCCAATAATAATTTTAATTCCGCTATACCGCAGTAAGACAACACCTTGTAAACTATGCACCTGCTCACAGAAACTAAGGCAGGAACTTGAACAACTCTCTATATTTAATACGCTTCACTATATACTGTAACTATTTTACGTATTGAATGAATCCATTATGCCCATAGTGTCCGCTTGGAAATTTTACCCCCAAGGTTCGATTCATAAATTTTGTATAATGCAAGACACCCTCATCTCTAAATTTATGAGACATCTTCTTATCTACAGCCATGTAGTCATATTCGTTCCATTCATTTTTGTCCATTCTTTCTATTGTTTCAATCAACTTTGCGTATTGCGACGAGGCTTTATTATCCAGAAACACATTGATATACCAGTTGAATACTGCCTGAACCTTCTCCAGAAATAGTTGGTGTTCCGGTGGAAACTTCAAGCATGAAAAAGCGTCAAAACCGTCCAACTCTTCTTTCCTGCTATAGTCTATCAGATTATGTTCTTCACACATTTCATAAATCGGAGTATTTTTGAAAGGATAAAATGTCATAATTTTAATTGAATCAGGGAGGATAGAAGCGTTCAGTTTCAACGTTTCTAACACTTCGTCCTGTGTTTCAGTTGGTAACCCAATCATATTGAAAGAACTTGACATGACCCCAATTTCACTAGAAATTCTAAATGCTTCAATAACCCTGGCATTACTTATCGGTCTTTTCATAATCTCATTCTTTATTCTTTCGCTGCCACTTTCAATGCCAAATCTCAGGTCATCGCATCCTGCAGACTTCAGAAACTTCCCTTTTTCATAATCAAAAGACATCGGATTAATGTTACACATAAATGGAATTCCAATCTCATCTTTATATCTACGATAAAAATCTTTCACAAAGTTATGGTACATCAGGAAGTTATCATCTATGAATGCAACCTTTTTTACTTGTGGATATCTTGAGACTACACCCTTAATTTCCTCTATCACAGTATCAATACTTTTCATTCTAGCATATTGCTTAAAGCCCGCCGGTTCATCACATAACTCTTCATATCGTTTAATATACGTATCATTTATACAATAAGAACATTTATACACACATCCTCTACCCAACATTGTTTCGAGTTGGTAGTTCTTTAATGGAAGTATTTTATCCAGATCAAATATAGCTTTATCTTCCGGTGGCAGCATCTGAAGATCTACAAAAGGGCGTAATCTGTTCTTTTTTATAATCCCATCATTCATCTTTACCCACAAATTTTTAATATTCCTATAATCTTCTCCACTCTCCAAAGCATCTGCAAGTTCACAGATAGCATCTTCCCCTTCCCCTATGCAAACGGCATTAATCCCTTCAACGGCCAGGACGGATTCTGGATCCATGGAAGGGAATGGACCCCCACACACAATAAAACCCTTAAAATATTCTTTTGCACTACTACAGAATTCTCTCATGTATTTAAATTGTGGTTCCATGAGTGATATTCCAATAATATCAGGATTTATCCCCATTATATCCTGCTTCATACGGTCAAGATTAAAATCATATCCAAGTTCTTCGGAAAGAAACAGTAAATCAACCTTGTGATTCTTATTTTTCAAGACCGCAGATAATATAGCCAGGCCGTTGTTGATACCAACAGTTGAACCAATATTGAAATTAATAAATAATATTTTCATGACTTCAATTTCACCTTTTTATATATACAAATACTACATCAATAATCTTATGCCCAACACTTCCATGGAGGAGTGCCCGATTCCCACAACGTGTTCAAATAATCCCTTTCTCTAATCGTATCCATACACTGCCAAAAACCATTGAATTTATATGCCTTCAACTCACCTTCTGATGCTAATTTCTGAAGTGGGCCAAATTCGAAATCACAGCCAGTGTCACTTATAATACTATTTAATAATTCCTTTTTAAATATAAAATACCCACCATTAATTAAACCCGTACTTAATTGTGGTTTTTCCTCAAAGTGCGTAACAATATCATCCTTACATACCATTTCTCCAAAACGGGAGGGAGGGTGTACGCCAGTAACTGTCCCTATCTTCCCATGCCTTTCGTGGAATTCTTCCAGCTCATTTATATTAACCCCACATACTCCATCTCCATAGGTTAGATGGAAGTTATCACTTGCAATGTATTTCTCAAGACGCTTTATTCGTCCTCCCTTTAATGTATCTAATCCCGTGTCAACAAAGGTAATCTCCCAATGAGACTCATCATTTACTCCATGTATGGCAGGTGCTTTCTCAGGGTGCATTTCCAAAGTAAAATCACTGAAAAGAATTCGGTAATCATAGAAAAATCTCTTTATATATTCTCCTTTATATCCTAGTGCAAGAATAAATCTATGGCATCCATAATGTGAATAATGCTTCATAATATGCCACAAGATAGGCTTCCCTCCTATTTCTACCATTGGTTTTGGCTTATCAACTGTTTCCTCACTTAAGCGGGTTCCTTTACCTCCACACAAGATGATTACATCGTTCATTGTTTATCCCATCCTTAAAATAGTTAATATTCTTATTAACTGTCTCTACTATCCAACCACTCCCTTATAGTAATCAATTGTTCTTATCAGCCCATCTTTTTGAGCTATGCGTGGTTTCCAACATAGTAGATCTTTTGCCAGGTTTATGTCAGCAAAAAGCTCCATATGCTCACCCACTCTATATGGACGCGCACCAAGGATTGGCTTCCCTTTTCCAATAATGCCCACTATCTCATCTATCATATCTCGAATAAGAACAGGCTTACCTGATGCAATATTAAAGATATGTCCTTTGGCTTGAGGAGTAACAGCAGATTTGATTAGCCCTTCAACAACATCTTCAACATAACAGAAATCCCTGAGTTGCCTTCCTTCTGTTGTCTCAAAACTCTCACCTTTCAGGCATGCAATGATAATTTGAGGCAGGAAACGTTTCTCATCCTGACCGGGACCATAAGTCAGAAACAATCTTGTTACAACTCCTGGAAATCCTTCAGACAGATGAAGCATCTGTATAAAGTGTGTTGAGGCTGTTTTTGAGAAAGAATATGTAGAAAAAGGACGCTCTCTCATGGTCTCATTCTGAGGAGCAAGCTGACTACCGTATTCATCGCTGCTGCCCACTTGAACAAAACCTTTCAATCTTTTCCTGTCAAGGCAGTTAATAATATTTGTTACCCCAAGAAAATGAGAATCTAACACCTTGTGACCTCCCATGAAATATGGAGTGTGGTCAATATAGCCACCAAGATTAAAAACATAATCATATGACCTGCCATTGAGAGCTGACTTAAGCTTCTCTCTGTCTAAAATATCAGCTTGAATATACTCTACGTCCTTAATATTTGCTTCCTTTCCAATACTATTTGTCAATCCCAGGGATGTCACAAACGAAGAGTATTGTAAACACTTCTGCGCGAGATGCCTCCCAATAAAACCAGTTCCCCCTATAATCAGGATTCTATCAGACTCAGAAATAGTTGGTATTTTATTTAATCCCATTTAATATGTCGAATGTTAATTGTTCCAGATAATGTAATTTATAATGGCGCTGCGTATACTTACATTGATTCATTTATGTTTTTCGCAAATAAATCAATCGAGCCTAAAATATTGCTCCCACGCTCAAAAGGAAACAGTATATCGAATCATTTTTTTACAAACCCTTAATTCTTATTGACATTTTTACACCGAAAGGACGCCATCATATATTTCTAATATTTCCTTCGCCGCTCTTTCCCATGAAAACAATTTAGATCTTTCTCGTCCCATGTTGCTCATACGATTCCACAATTCCTTATCTTTCAACAAAAGATACATACTTTCACATAATGAGTTGACATCAGTAGGGTCTACCATGATTCCGGCATCACCAATTACCTCTGGCAGAGAAGATGTATTTGATGTAATTACCGGAATACCACACGCCATTGCTTCCAAGGGAGGCAAACCAAATCCTTCATAAAGTGACGGATATACAAATATATCGGCACAATTGTATAACATGGGTAAGTCTTGATCCATGACTACACCCAAAAAAAATATTTCCTGCTCTAGACCACTATGGCCAACTTCTTTAAATATTTGTTTATAAAGCCATCCTCTATCACCAGCTACAACTAATTTATAGTCCTCAAAACCTTTTTCCCTTAATTTCTTATAGGCTTTTATTAAAGTGATCACATTTTTTCTTGGCTCTAATGTACCTACGTTCAAAATCATCTTTGAAGGCAATTTATTTTTTTGTCTATATTCTTCCACATTACTGATGGGACGGAATCTACTCTCAACACCAAGATGGACAACTTTTATTTTTTCCTCATTAGTTCCATAATATTCAATAATATCTCTTTTTGTTGAATAAGAATCTGCAACAATAATATCAGCGTTCTCTATTGAAATCCTTAATATTCCTTTTTTATAAATCTGCCTTGATTTATTCAACATATGAGGAAAGCGCACATAAGCGATATCATGAACTGTGATAACAGTTGGATGTACCCTTTGGAACAGAGACAAGGCATGATCAGTGTAATGAAACAGATCAAGCCTATCCTTCCTTGAATGAATCGGTAGCATTATTTGTTCCCATAAGATTCTTAACGTATTATTTTGTTTGATTAGCGTTGGTTTTTCTAAATGAATTCCTTCTAGATCAGTTCCGTTAGTATTATTCATCCGATCTGGTGCATAAAAATGGCAATCATATCTACCATTCGTCTTTAAGATAGACTTACGCAAATTGTATGTATATCGTCCCACGCCAGTATGTACATCACAAGCTTTCGATACATTTATACCGATTCGCATGTTTGCTTTTTTACGTATGTCAGGAGTAAAAGAGAGATATAACTCTCTGGTTTCATTTAACATTCTATCCAAATTAAAATGCTTTTTAACGTTTTCACGGGCTTTCTTTGACAGATAGCCATATGTTTCTTGATTATCTTTCAATATTTTAATTTTTTCAACTAATAGAGAAGGTTTATTTAGTGGGAATAACAAACCTGTTTCATTATCATCTACTACATCACTGTTTCCATAAACCTTACTGGCTACAACAGGTTTTCCATATTTCATTGCTTCAACAGTTGAAAAACCAAAAGCCTCTCCAAGTGATGTATTCAGATAGATGTCAATTAATAGAAAGAAACGCCTGTTATCATTGATAAACCCTAATAGTATCACCTTATCCTGCAAGTTGTATTCACTGATAGCACTCTCTATCTCCCAGCGCCCCTCTCCATCCCCTCCTATTAAGAGAAACACATCATCACGGCTTCTCAAATAGTCTGAAAGACTTCTTATTGCATAAGGTATATTCTTTATTCTATCAAAGCGAGACAGCATACCTATAACGAAGCTCTCGTTACTAATCTTCTTATTGAATGTTTGTAATGCTGAGTTTCTATCTATATCATTGTAAATTTCATTATCTATATGAATTCCATTTTCAATTAAAGTGCTTTTTGTAGCAGTCGTGATCCCAAGTCTCATGGCAATTTGCCTCTCAGTCTCTGAGACAAAAATAAATCTGTCAGTCAAATTTTTCAGAAGCAACTCAACAATTACCTTGCGATTAATACTTCTAGAGTGTATACCATGAAAAGTGTGCACTACTTTCAACTTTGTATTAAGCAGCTTTAATAATCTCGAATAGATACCCGCCCCTCCACCGTGAGAATGGACGATTGTTATGCCGTTTGCTTTCACCCATTTTGACAGTTTGAGAAATGCCAGAATTTTAAACTTCCGATAAGGGAGTTTGAATATCGAAATATTTTCATTAACAATCTTATCATAGTAAGGCGGACTATCAGGTAATGCACAATAGAATTTGAAGAATCCATTGAGTTTAGTCATAATCTTAAAAAATTGCTCTGCCCCACCACCTTCGCTTCTAGAACTAATTATCAAAATGTTTAACTTATTTGATTTTAACAAAGGCGGTGTTGAAATATTAAGTGAGGCTTTAGTGTACAGACGTTTCAGGTTTCTACGCAAGAAGCTGTTATGCATTAATTGTGTCTGCACCCAATCATTTATATAAAAACTTGCTATCATTCCAGAAAATGGGCCTAGCTTTTTCTCAAGTTTTCTCTTCATTGCATCATATCTAATCTCTTTTCTTGCCTGTCTTGTCAACACCAAGGCCTTAGCACGTTCCTCTACCGGGAACTCGGGAGTTGCAAAAACAGGTTTATAGTCCCAATGAGAAGAGTTGTTAAGATACTCTTCGGGATTCATAATTAAGTATTTATTTTTTTTAGCCCATTCAAACAGCTCCGTAGCAGGAAAAGGTATTAGATTATAAAATCTGGCATCAAAGATCGGGTATTTCTTTGCAAGTGCGATGGACTCCTTAACTTGAACCATATTCTCGCCAGGTGAACCGACAATAAAGAATAAGGTTACTGTGAAATCAAGTTCTATTGCTGTCTTTAAGGCCTTTTCTATAACGTCAAGATCCTGGCTCTTCTTGATGTTTTTAAGGACTTGTTCGTTTCCTGATTCAATACCAAAGGCGAAATACCTAAAGCCTGCCAGTTTCATTGCATAAAGCATCTCCTTGTCCACTTTATCAGCACGTATTCCGTTGTTGCAGTTTAGCTCAATATATTTGAACTCTTTTTTGCAAATTGCATCACATATTTTAAGAACTCTCTCTTTGTTTAAGGTAAAGTTATCATCCAGGATACTTATCTGCTTAAAACCACGGTTGTACCAGTATGTTATTTCGTCAACAATGCTCTCTGCACTTCTGATCCGATACTGTTGTCCTATGGATGTTTTTACAGGACAATATGTGCAGTTAAAAGGACATCCTCTCGAAGAGACAATACCTATTTCCTCTGTTACATATTTGCCAAGTGGAAATTTTTCAAATCTTGGAAATGTAAACTTATCTAGGTTTTTTTCAAATGGCCTGGCTCCTACATAGTTGACTTTTCCACTTTTTCTGTATAAGAGCCCCAGTATTCTCTCTACCTCAAGTCCCTTGCATAATTCTAACAGTGTGCGCTCGCCTTCCTGCACTATGCCATAATCTAAACCTTTACACTCCTCTAATACTTTTTCTCTAAGTGTGGATATATGAGGCCCTCCAGCAACTATAGTAATGTCACTAGATATTTCTTTAACCCAATTGATAATATAATAAGATCGCTTGTACATAAAGCTCATGAGGCTTATGGCAACAAGGTCCGGCTCGAAAGATAAAAGTTTTATCTTAAGGGTGCGCAAGTCACCTCCAGCGGCCATATCTAACACATCATATTCTACTCCCTCTTCTTGAAGCATCTGGGCAAGATATCCTATCCCTGCAGGTGGCCTCAGAGCACCAAAATGTCCTCCTGCGTAGTCTGGAAATAATAATAAGACTTTTTTATATTTCATTTTATTCAAAGGGTTTTGACAAATTTGCACTCACAACCACTTGGTAACCTGAGCCCGCCCAAGTCGCTGGCACATATCTGTTCCAAATAACAGTAGTAATCGTGTCTAATACTACGCAAATATCAATAAGGTATAAACATGTACAATGTAGGCAGGTATTATACTTAGTACTATGGAGAGAACATCGGATTGTATATTATAGCTTGACAATAAGGTACGCATCTGTTGCTCTGACTACCTCATATTTATCTTTTATATCCTCCACTACCCTACTACCAATAATATCCAGCTTGGTTGTAACAAAATAATCTGCGCCCCGCCGCCTCATACTTTCTATAATCTCTATTGAGCAGTCATTTGAATCCATAACCCAACCCCTTCTATTGGAATAGTACAAGAGTTCCGGTCCGCCCCATATACAACCTATTACGAGATCGTTCTCATCTGCTGTCTCGTCTACAATTTTACCGGCGATTTGAACCGGATAATCCTTTTCTAGCCTTTTAGCTTTGTATCTCCCAGTTATCTTGTGGTAGCCAATAAGAGGGAGAGCTACAACCATGGCTACGAATAGTGCTTGTAAAGCAATTTTCTTAATTCCGGTTACTTTGTATGCAGTTATTAATCTCAGGAAGTTACTAATAGCATATCCGATATATATAGATGCCGGGATGATAATTGGTATTGTGTAGTAAGTGTGCCACTCAACCTCTTTAGCTGCTAGAAAAAAGTATATGATTATTGCAAGTAGCCAATAATGAATGTACCTGAACTCTTTCTTCTTAAATGTAAAAATTATACCCAAAACGAAAAACAGACCGCCAATATATATTAAATCCTTCTCAAATACTTCAGCATAGAATACCTTCTCATAAAAAGGTAGACTTGTTAAAAAGTAGGCTGAATACTTCATATAGTAACTAAAACTTAATGTATTCAGTGCAAGACCATCTATGCTTTCTACATATTTGGAATGTTTGTACCATAGAAAAGTAGGTATAAAGCTCAATGCAATAAAAAGCCATAACTTCCATTGTATTAAAAAATTGAGTTTATATTTTTTAATACAGAGATATAGTAAAGGCAATCCTAAACAAACCGTAGGGATCTTTGTAAGAAATGCAAGTGTCGCACACAACGTCATTAGTGTAAACAACCACCACCCTTCTCTGTCTATCCACTCTGAAAAAAAATAAAGCATAGTGATAGAGAAAAACAACATAGTTGATTCCGGCTGAAAAGATCTGGAATAGAAAAATATATAAGGATTGAATGAATAAAAGAGTAGGGTTATCAATCCAGTTGTACTGCCTGCATATTTTCTTGTTAATTTATATAAGTAAAATGCCCCTCCACTGAAAATAATTATAGATACTAATCTACCTAAATACTCATGTACACCAAATATTTTATATAATATTGCAACAGCAAATGGGTACATATTGAACTCACTTCCCCCGATATATCCTTCTGTGGTACCACTAGTTAATACCTGGGGATAGAAGATATTCATCCCATTGTAATAAAAGTTGCGTGCTATGGAAGCAGTATAACACTGTCTCCACCCCGCAACTTCAAGTATAGGCTGTGTTATATTTATAAGCCTTGTCAGAAAACCGGCAATTAAAATCAAAATTACGTATTTGGTATTTTTACTTAACACGTTTAGTCAAACTATTTAAACCATTTTGTTCTGTATCGTAGTAATCTCTACTTAATCCGCCATTAGATTTTTGGTATATAATCTATAACAAGGATAAAAAAAATACCTGTAAGACAGATATGTCAAGAAATATAAAATCAAATATGAGACACTGTCGCGAACATAGCAGTGAAGCCTTGTCCGTGCCTTTTTCCCATCACCTTTTTCCCAATCTAAGAGTGAAAGCTGAACATCCCTTCTCCTCTTCAGATGCCTGACCTCTTCAGGGTATTCATACTCAAAATCCCCAATAACCCTATTAAGGTTTTCCATCATTAAATCGAGTTCAATAATCAAACGTTCTTTACCCTCTTTATATGTAACGCTTTCACGATGAACACGATATCTGGCTAACGGTTTATCTACATAATCAACCTTCCATTTGTAACTTATCCTTAAATAAGTATCCAAATCGCCAACCATAGTAAGACGATCGTCAAACCAATAATCCAAACCGTCAAGTGTATTCCTTCTGATTACAACCGTTTGAGTATTAATAAAACTACAAAATAATAATTCTGAAAAAATATTACCCCGGAATGGTTCTTTTGATTCAAATGATTGCTTTACCTTCCCTTTTTCATTAAACAGAAAAGCATCACTATAAACCAAGCCTACTTTTTCATCTTTTTCTAAAAGTGGAATTTGTTCTTCCAGTTTTGTTGGCAGCCACAAATCATCACAATCAAGAATGGCTATATACTCTCCTCTAGCCTCCTTTAATGCATAATTCCTGGCAGCATAAAGTGG
>Ga0233428_1003471_pt1 | contig 13333 bp, 8 predicted proteins | sample SI_118_April2016_4_FD_179890 | JGI IMG/M metagenome (GOLD analysis project Ga0233428, IMG submission 179890) | Seawater microbial communities from Saanich Inlet, British Columbia, Canada - SI_118_April2016_120_MG | ecosystem: Environmental > Aquatic > Marine > Inlet | place: Canada: British... | reverse complement strand
TTCATCGCCTGCACGAGTTTTTGCTACGACTGCTTGGTCTTGTTGAGCAATCCATTCATCATAGGTTCTTCCCATAGAAGACAAATCTTAGCTTACACTAATTAAAGCTTTTGAAGATTACATGGAGTACATAATGATCTGATCGCTCTAAGAAGGGTATTAACATAGAAAGAAAATCAGGATAATTCTTGGATGTAAAAATTTTAGGGGCTGCAAATGAAGTTGGCAGATCAGGTTTTTTGGTTAATTGTAATGGAACAAAATTATTACTTGATTATGGGGTAATGTTTGGAAGAAGAGGTACACCTCCAGGATATCCACTTCATGTAAAACCAAAAGACTTGGATGCAGTCATTATTACTCATGCACATTTAGATCATTCAGGAAATGTTCCATCTCTTTTTGTAAGTGGAAATACTGATGTTTACGCTACACCACCAACTTTTGATTTATCAAAATTATTGATTGAAGATATGCTAAAAATTGAAAAAAATTCCCATCCATTTGGTTTGCCTGAAGTAAATAACATGATGAAAAATGCAAAAGAAATTGGATTTAAACAAAAAATCACCAAAGGAAATGCAACTTTTGAGTTCAGAGAATCAGGACATGTAATTGGTGGTAGTACCGTTTTGGTGGAATCAGAGAAAAAACGTCTCTTCTATACGGGTGATATCAAAACAAATGGTTCAAGAATGCTACGAGAAATGGATATGGATATTGGAGAAATTGATTTACTAATTACTGAAAGTACATACGCTAAAACAGAACAAATTCCAAGAAAAGAATCAGAAACTCAATTAATTGAATTTGCAAATGAGGTAATGGATAGAAAAGGAATATTGTTTATTCCATCATTTTCAGTTGAACGTTCTCAAGAAATGGCATGTATTTTAAGAAGTGCAAATTTCAAACATCAAATCATCATGGATGGAATGGCACTAAAAGTAAATGAAATAATGTTTAAACATCCAGAATACCTTAGAGATCCAAAAATATTTGCAGAGGCAATTAAAAGTTCAACTGCAATAAGAGAACATGCAGAAAGAAAACGTGCAATGGGTGAACCATGTGTTGTAATATCACCTGCTGGAATGTTAGTTGGAGGAAATGCAGTATATTATTTACAACAATTATCTTTTGACAGTAAAAATGGAATTGCTCTAGTTTCTTATCAAGGTGAAGGTACACCAGGTAAAAAATTACTTGATACAGGTAAAGTTTCAACTAGAGGTAAAGATCTCAATGTTACTGCAGAAGTAAAGCAGTTTCAATTTTCCGGACATGCAGACAAGAAGGAATTATTTGATATGATTAAAAAAATCAAAGGTAATCCAAAGGTATGGACAGTTCATGGAGATTCTGAATCATGTGATTTGTTTGCTCAAGAAATTCATGAAAAATTTGGTTTTCAAACATTTGCACCTGCAGTTAACGATGAAATAACTGTCTAATATGCAAAAATATCAGATAATTAATGTTGAAAATTCAATAAATAGTGGTCAAGTTTTTCTTTGGAAAAAAAATAAAGAAATTTGGAGTGGTGTAAATGGTAATGATGTTCTCAGAGTAGACGAAAATGGTAATATTGATTCATATCAAAATAATGAAATAGATTTTTTTAGAGAAAACGATAATTTAGAGAAAATTATCAAGTCAATTTCAAAAGATAAAACAGTAAAGATGGCTGTAAAAAAATTTCGAGGATTACGAATTCTCAGACAAGATCCTTTTCAATGTCTCATTTCATTTATTATCTCATCAAATTCTAATATTCCAAAAATTAAAAATAATCTAGAAAATATTTCAAAAAAATTTGGAAAGAAAATAAAATTTCAGAATCAAGAGTTTTTTTTGTTTCCCAATCCAAAAAAACTTGCCAAAGCATCAGTTAATGAAATAACAAGTTGTGGGGTAGGATATCGTGCAAAATTTATCAAAGATGCAGCAAAAATTACAGATTTAAAAGAAATTGATTTTGATTATTTGAAAAAATCTGATTATCAAAATGCAAAAGAAAACATATGTCAAATTCCAGGTGTTGGAAATAAAGTAGCAGATTGTGTTTTACTATTTTCATTAGAGAAATTAGAAGCAGTTCCATTAGATAGATGGATAATTAGAATTTTAGAAAAATATTATGGAAAAAAATTTGAAATTAATACTAAAACAATTACAGAAAAACAATACAATATTTTACACAAAAAAATTGTAAATTATTTTGGTCCATTTGCAGGATATTCACAGCAATTTCTCTTCAAAATGGAAAGAGAAATTTACCAAAAAAAGTGGCTGTAAACCCTTAAAATGGCAATTAATTGCCATGTTATTGCGCCCATAGCTCAGCATGGATAGAGTGTCGGACTTCTAATCCGATGGTCAAGGGATCGAAGCCCTTTGGGCGCGTTTAACAAAATTATTTATTCTGATTTTGAATGAGGGTTTTTGTGAAAGATATAGATTTTAAATTAGATTCAACTGATATTCATCCAAATTTTGAAATCAAAGGGACAATAATTGTTTCATATCCTGGAAGATATGATGGGGTTGTGATTAATGTACAAATTTTTGATTCAAATGAGCACATAATTTACAAATCATATAATGGAAAAAATATTTCTCAAAATGTTTCACGGTTATTTATCAACAAAGATGTAATGCCTGAAAACAAAGCAGAATTTACTGCAATAATTAATTTTGAACCAACACAAGAACATGAAATAAAATTTAGAGTATCAATAATTGAACAACATAAAGAAATTGAAAGTCAAATAATTTTTGCAAAATATTCTATCTAGAATCTACTCTTTTCAATAATTATAGAACCCGTCATCCATGGATGTGGTTCACAATGATAATGAACTTCTTGAGGTTCAGTAAATAGGAATTCATACGAATCTCCAGGCTTCATTACACCAGGAGAACCAAAATCGCCACTATAACTATCAGAGTGTCTATGATCAGGAGTTACTGTATGCGCAGTATCATCATTATTTTGCCAAACTACATTATTAGTAAATGTCAATAATGCTTTCGCGTTATTTGGAACATAGTTTTCATTTCCCTCAATTACTGCACCAGGAACAATTTCAATAATAAAAGATGCTTCCTCAGGATGTAAAATATGATCAGAAACTGATGGTTTTGCTAATGATTCAGGAAGATAAAATGATGTGTAAAACACCATAGTTGCAGACATTGCAATAACTAAAGCAATTACTCCAATACCATATGCATGACTTGATGTTGGTGAACTCATTTTTTCAATCCCTCATCTCCTTCTGGAAGTTTACTTGTTTCAGCAGTTACATCAGGTTCAATTAGTTTTGGTTTTTCTTCTTGAACTGGAATAGGTGCAGGTGGTGGAGCATTCTTTTCCTGGCTCATTGCATATCTATAGACATGGAAAAATGCTGCAAACACTATCAAGATTATTCCAACAAAGAACAAAGAAATGTTCTTCATTCCTGTTAAAGCTGCATTGTATGCTGCAATATTTAGGAATACTTGGAATGCTAACAATGCAATCAATACCCAGTTAATCCATTTATCAGAAAGGTTAATGGTTGCAACTTTTTGTGGACCTGTATTTTTTGCAAGTTTTGATTTTCTTTCAGCTTCATTTGCAAGTTTAATCATCATGTAAGTAAATCCAAACCCTAATGGAACTAACAATATCATTGTAGAGTAGAAGAATATTGGATCAATTACCAAACGCTCTACTAATGGGATTGAAATATCAGGTGAGATGTAGAATCCCCAATATGTTGTAACCATAATTTGAGCAAGACTAGTAATACCAAATGCTGTAACTATTGGTCTATCTCTCCAAGAGAATTTTTTGTATCTATCAATGAATGGTATTAACACCATAGAGATTATGAATAATAATGGCCACAGCAGTCCTGTCACAAACTTGTCATACTGTGTCCTCATAAACGCATAGATTCCAGTAAGATACCATTCAGGAACAGTAACACCTGGCGGGACAGTTGGTTCAAATTTGAATCCCATATCAATTGGAAATACACCACCTGTAATCAAAATGGCACCAGAAATTGCCATAACCATCGGTACATCAAATACTAGGAATCGTGGGAAGTGAACTGCCATTAATCCAAGCATTACAATAGGCAACAAGAATACATGTTGAGCATAGAATCGTAATACAAAGTCCGAAAATCCACTACCTAACGCCGCATCACGAATCGTCGGCCCCACTACAGGAATTGATGTAGTCAGAGACGCTGCAATACTAATTGCAAGTTCTGCTCTTTCAGAAAATATAACATCGTATCCAGTAAATGCTTCAAGAATTGTAACTGTTCCAAGAATAACACCTGTCATCCATAAAACTTCATTTCTAATTTTGTATCGTCCACTAAAGAATTGATAATACATGTGAAGTACTGCCAAGAGAACCATTGCATTTGATCCATGATAGTGAATATTTCTAATGTGAAAACCAAATGGAACATCATCGTTGATAAATTGAACACTATCCCAAGCCCTATCAAGAATAGGTTGATAGTAAAACATGAGCAAAGCTCCCGAAACTCCAAGAATAATAAATACAATAAAAGTTAACATTCCTAAAAATCCAAACGGACTTACAAATCTTGCAGGAAATGAAAATTTAATTGCAGTAAAGATAGTTCTATCTACACCATCCCAAAACCAATAGAGTAGTGCTACTACTCCAGTTCTTCTTTCAAGCGAAACGGCCATATCCAATTACTCCATTTTCATTTGCATTAAATTTTGGTGGTAAGATATACACAAAACCATCAGAATCAACTTCTAAAGTTAGTACAGGTAATGTATTTGATGGTGCAGCTTGTACTGATGCAGGACCAACAAATGCTGTTCCAGTCATTGGATCATACATACTACCATGACAAGGACACTCTCCTCTTTTTCTTCCTTCATCAGGCCAATATTTCCATAAACACCAAAGATGAAGACATATCATACTATAAGCTCTAAATGCAGATGGACCAGTTTTTGCTCCACCTAATTCTTCTGGAAGTCTAATGAATTGCCATTTACGAAATGCTTCAGCATCAAGTGCTGCATCACCAGTTGCAGGATATGTAATAACTTCAGCGTGATTAATTGGATAAGTATTGACATTTGCATGAGTGCCATCAGGTAAAATTACAGGGACTTTTTCAAGGGATGCCTGATTTGGATTTGGCATGAAATTACCAAATGGGACAAAAGGAGCAAATGCTAATCCAGTGCCTGCGGCACCCATTAACTTTAAAAAGTCTCTTCGGGATAATCCGCCAGACTTTTTTGTCCCCAGCTCTGACATTCAGCTGACGATTTCGTCAAATTGCTTATAAACCTTATTCAATTATTTGGTAGGTTTTTGTCTCATGATAAATATGATGACAATTGAGATCGCAGCTCCAATAGATACACCAATTATAATTCCAAGATTAAATGATGAATCATATTTTGAATTTGAAATTAAAGTTTCTTCAGGTGTTGTTTCATGAATAATAATATTATTTTCTTTAGGTTCAGAAATAATTTGTTCTGACTCTGTAACAATTTCTTTGTTTTGAGAAATTATTTTAGATGAAATATTTGTGAATTTTGCTGCAAGTGTTATTGGTTCAGTAGTTGAACTTCCACCAAACAAAGTTGAATGTGTTAAAAATGTATAAGTTCCAGTTTGATTAATTGGAACATAAAGAACAGTTGATGTGTTATCTTTGTTTTTTACTGGGAAGAATCCACCACCCTGACTAAAAGGAGAATTACCCAACCAATCAAGTGATGCCCATCCAAGAAATTCACCAAACACTCCAGATGGAACATTAGTTTGTATAATTTTTCCAGATGGATCCATTACAAATACTGCTAGATTGGTGTCATCAGCAATCCATGAAAGTTCGATTGCTGCAGAATTAATAAAATCATTTTGAACATCAAAATAATATTGCCTCCAATCCCCTGCCATGTATCGATTAACCATATCAAATGCACCTTTTGTGTATCCATTTCCATAAAGAACATCATCACTTTGTTTTCCTTTGATCAAAATTGTAGAATCATTTTCTAATACAGGTTGTTTGATTACAAAAGATACTGGGGCATTTACAGTATGTTTATCACTTGTAAAAGTTAAAAATCCTTGATAGACACCTGTTTGCAAATCATTTGGAGTAACTAAAGTTACATCTACTGTTGAAACATCATAAGGAGGAATAGAAATTATTTCAGTTTCAGGCCACAACATGGACCAATTATCTTTTTGATAATAACTTGCAGAGAGAGTATAATCCATAGAAGTTGAATTTTGTTTTGTGTCACCTAACCAAAAAGAATATTTTGTAGGTACTGGATAAATTCCAACTAATGGTATACCGTCAAATTTTTCTTTAGGTTCTGAAACTCTTAATTCCTGAACTGTTCCCCAAGAACCAGCTCTGTTTACCATTGATAATTCATTACTGGTAATTTTTGTATCATTATTGTTATCAATCCAATCATACAGATACAATGAAGAAATTTGAAGATCATCAGCATAAACATCAGATGTACTATTCATAAATTTGTCAAATGGAAAATTCACATTTAAGATCATTAAAGATGATTCACCAGGAATTGGATTTTCAGAATTAAAAAAATCACTTAGTTCATTAGAATTATTTACATCAGATAGTTTAACATAATTTGGAATGAAAACATTAGTTTTATTTAAAATAGAATCTTGTTGACGAACAGTTGTTTTTCCATTAAATTTATTTTCAGATAATAATGATAAGGTTTTTGATTGTACAGAAATTGTTATTGTATTATTTGTTGGATTCTCTATAGTAAATGTAGATGTAGTTCTATCTCCAGAAAATAATTGTCCTGCAAACCAACTAGTCATAGGTAATGAATGAGAAGGAAATTGAAATCTATCAAATCCTATTGCAGTAGAATTAATATTTTCCATAGCAGGTTCTAGAATTTTTTTAATATTTGTATATGATGCATCATTATGCACAATAAAAACACCATTCTCACCATGAACGTAATCTAAAGCTGATTCAATATTTGCTAAACCAGAACCTTGAGTAAAAGGATCATTATACAAATCAGTTGCAGTAGACATTAGAATATTTTTAATTAAAAATGGATCATAATCTTGTGATTGTTTTGTCATTTCTTCTATCAAGATTGCAGCACTTCCTGAAACTATTGGAGCTGCCATACTAGTTCCACCAAACAAAGAAAATGATTCATCTTTGGAATCTTTCTCAGTTTTTAAAACATTTGACGGAGTAAATCCATGAGCGCCGATACTCATAATGTCAGGTTTTGGATCTCCAATTGAACTTGGACCTCTACTAGAAAAATCAACTACATGATTATAATGATCAATTGTATTTCCAAATCTAGGTTGATCTTTGAATGGGCCATATCCAACAAAAACATTATTTGTTGTAGCGCCAACTGAAATTCCAAATGGAGATGCGTTGGGTAATCCAATGGTTCCATATCCATGTCCAGAATTACCTGCACTTGTAATCATTGTAACACCAGGATAATCATCATCTAGTGAATGAGGTGTTGCAAGTACACTAAGAACTAGAGACAATACATCCATTCCAGGAGATGCTTTGAACGATGGGAAATTGGATACACCCCAACTATTAGAAATTATATCAACTCTCGGTTTACCTGAAAATTTCCAGTTATGATCTTTGTTTTCAAATCCTGCAGACCATAACCAGCCATAAACGGTATCACCAAACCATAATGCTTTCACTGGCACAATTTTTGCATCAGGGGCTACACCAGAAATTGAATATTTTTTTGTTCCATTGTAAATATCATATGTTTCTTGGCCACGTGAAGTAATTGATGCTGCACTTGATGTACCATGTCCCATAAAATCAGTCATTATACCAAAAAATGCACCATCAGGATCTAATGGAGGTAATAAAGTTCCATTAATTACATTTAGATTATCATCAATAACTACAGATTCATTTTCAATTACACCATAAACATCAAGTACATGTGCACCAATTGTTCCTGCACTAAAATCATTTTTTCCATCATCATTTGAATCATAAACAAGAAATTCATTTCCACTACCCAATACAATTGATTTTTCATCAGTAAAATCAAAATCATAATTAGGTTTCTCTCCAGATTTTAAATCAAATCTTGTATAATCTTTCCATGAAGTACTAAGATCAGGAATGATAGTATCATAAACTCCGGGAGTAAAAGAATCAACTACTAAAACAGGTACAGCTTGTACTCTAGCAAGAGGTCCCTGTAAACCACCTTGATAAATTACTCCAAGATGATACACTCCACTTTGTGATTTTATATAATTTCTATTATCCTCACCAATTTTCATATCATTAGCTAGTGTTCCATTAAAAATTACAGTTCCAAGTTGTGGAAAAAATGAATTATAAATTGGAATTTTACTTCCTTTGCCTCCTTGAAATAAATCAAGAAAAACACCATCTTTTGAAACATAAACAGATGAAGTCATGTGTGAAGGGATTGGTTTGCTATAATTTCTTATGATGTCATTATCATCAATATATGCAAAAAAAGTTGCATTTGTTAAAACAATTCCCTGTCCATCAGGATCAAGCATAATTGGATGATTGAATTTATCTCGTGCAAGTGAATGTTGAATATCAAGATTTGAAAAATCAACACCCGTATCTACAATTGCAATTACAGTGCCATTTCCTGATGCATCATATTTTTTTTTAACATTATCAGAACCAGTTATCTCACCAATTCTTGAAGCATCTGAAATTACATCATCAGATATGTGAAAATCTAATTTAGAATCTTCAACCACTGTAAAACCCTGTGAAACTAGAAAAGATGCTGATTTTTCTGTTAATGTAGAGATGTAAAAAAAACCACTGTTAGATTGTATTCCATATATTGAATTATTTTTTAAAAAATCAGTTTTTTGGGAATTTGTTCCAAAAATTAAATATCTTTTGTAATCATTTTCAGTAAAAAAATCTGAATCAATTTTAAGAATATCTGAATTAAAATTTATTTGATCTGAGGTATTTTCTTCAAAGAATAAATCTCCAGTTGTAAAGGCATAAGAATTTGTTAATACAAATGAAAAAAGTACAATAGAAAAGAAAATCGCCACTTTGGGCATTAGTTAATTTCCTTTTCTTGCATTATTATAATTATCTTCTTCTAGCAATAATTGTTATTTGTAGTGCAACAATAATTCCTATTGAAGCTATAATTGGGAAAAATAATGCGTTTAATTGTAATGAAGCCTCACTGATGTTTAATACAGAAGTAGAAATAGTATCAGTACTTTCATCAATTTTATTACTTGCTTTCTCCAAAGTACTATCAAATCCTGCAATTTCAGACTTTAGAACATCAAGTTCACTTGATGTTTCATCTAAAATTGAATTTAGATTAATTATTTGATCTGAGATTCCCCCCAAATCTTGAGTTAGAACAGTAGTTGCTGAAGAACCATGAGAGGTAGTTCCCTGACTAAAAGCTACCACATGAAAAACATGAGTACCTTCTTCTCTTGGAACATAATCAACAAAAAACAATCCTTGATGTAATGTTTTAAATGAAGATGATAATGGGAAGGAAATTCCAGAAGGTAAATGAACATGAGTACTCCCCAATAATTCAGTAGAATCATTTCCAATTAAGAGTCCATCACTAGTTGTCTGTACAAATACTCGAAATGATTGATTGATGGCTGCAGTTTCAGGTGCAAAGACCAAAGTGTTTACATGTCTTTCAACTGGTACATCAACTAATTCTGTTGTAGATGAAAACTTGACATCAATTTTTTGAGATATACCATTTTGTGCAGTACTAATTATTTCAACAGTATATGTCCCATAAGGAAAGTTTGTAGAAGGGTCAGGCCAAGTTATTAGATTATAATTATAAGTTCCATCAGAATTAGTTGTAAGTTGATCAAACTTTGCAATTGAACCATCAGGAGAAAAAAGACGTATGATTAAATTTTCTTCGGATAATCCAATTCCATAAACTTGTAAATTATGATCAGGAGAGTAAACATTACTATTTGTAAACAATGTTAATTCTTCTGAAAACGAATTGGGGATTTGACTGAATAAAAGTATAACAAATATAGAAAATATTAGAAGAAATTTCAATTTAATTATTTACTAATGTTCTCCTAGATATTACTTCTGAAAAAATCATCTACAACTATCGTTAAGTGGTATTCAAAAAAAAGAAAAAAAGGAAAATGTGAACTAGTTTCTTTAACTTACACTTACAGTTGTACTAACTGGTGGTGATAATGCCGTAGGATTATCTACTGATTCCCATACAAATGCGGTTGCTGTGTAGCTACCACTTGCAGTTGGAATCCATGATAATGCTGGGCTGAATGATTGACCACTTGAAAGTGAACCTGTAATCCATGCTAGTGAGACTGTAACACCATCGCCATCTTGGATCTGTACCAAGTATGCAAATGTTTGCTCTCTATCCTGACCATTAGCTAAGTCAGCGCTGATTTGTACCTGTTGGTCAACTGTAACAGAATCTAAACTGTTACCGAATGCATCAACGGTTCTCAAGTTAGCAGCTGGTGCTCTCTCGAGAGGTGGTACTACAGTGCCAATTAGTGATGTGGCAGTAATATCAAGTTCATCTGCAGTTGTGTACGGATCTGGTAATGTATTGTCCTCATATTCTGCGGTGACAGTGTCACCTTCTGCGACTCTGAGTCTGTGACCTGAAGATTCGTCAGTAGTTGTGAAGAACACAGTACCTTCGTAAATTCCGGTTGCCTCATTAGTCTCAGTTACAGTAAGGTCAATACCTCCGGCATCGGAGTCAGACCACACATCGACATCGAAATTGTCGACTGCTTCTGGATCTAAGTTCATATCTGGATCAATAACTCTAACAACACCTGTACCGCTTGCTGGGTAGCTTGCTTCTAACCATTGAACTTCTCCTATGTTCCATCTGATAAGTGCTGAACCGACTACAGTTTCATCCTCTGAGAATTCAAAGGAGACAGTAAGTCCGTCATCATCATCTGATGGTAAGAGTCCGTCAGTTGGTCCGCTTCCACTTGCTGCTGCAAATGTTACATCATTACCTGTTGAATCACCAGTTGTGGTGTCACCATCAGCATCGTGTGTAAATCCAGTAAGGATAACCTCACCAGTAAAGATGCCTGTGTCAGTACCAGTTTCGACTAGTTTGTACTCATCGATATTGAATCCTCTAGTTGAGACCTTTATTGGGTCAGTACTAGTGTTTCCAATTTCATCGACTAAGTCACCATCGAAATTGTGATCTGGTGCGACGATAGTAATGTAAACTTTATCAGTCCAAGTGTAAACTTTTTGGTCAAGCTCCACAGTTGCTCCGAAGTTAGAAGTGAAGATTGTTACGTTAACATCTTCTTCTTCTTCACCTACATAGTCAGATCCGGATGGACCCCAATCAGTATACTCGAGAACAGTTTCCTCTCCTCTTTCTAAGTTATCACCACCTAATGATTCAGGGATTTCGATGACAACCTGGAAGATTCCAGTAGAGTCACCTGTTTCTCTAAAGTTAAGTGGTTCTGGGTCAAATGTTCCTCCTTCACCATCAGCGTCTCCCATGGAGACGGTTGCGGCATCAGAGTCCCATTCAATTAAGTCCAAATCATAGGTCTCAGCCTGGTCATTGTCCAAATCGAAGTCTGGTTCAATGAGGGTTAAGATCATGTCAGATCCAATAATGTATACGGATTTGTCAGATTGTAATACACCGTTTCTTAGATCAAAGGTAGCAGAATCAGTAACAGTATTGACATCACCTGATGCATCAGCTGGGTCAGTGTATTCTACTTGGAGAATATCTCCTTGTAAGATACAGTAATCACCAGATGTTGCGGCGGTATCAAATCTGTCTGTTTCTGCAGTACCGGCACCATCAAGGTTAGTCCATGTATCTGTTGTACTTGGACATTTAGTACTTGCTGGACCGTCAGTATACCTAATTGTAATGTCAGACTCGAAAATTCCTGCATCTGGTGCAATTTCAGTCATTGGACCGAATGCTCTTGTTGCTGTGAGCGGATTGCCTCCAGTTGTGGATTGATCAGTATCAATGGTGCCATCTAAGGCATTATCACCACCTGCATAACCAAGTATGACTGATGAAGAACCTCTGATAACAGAGATCTTTACCGGTCCTACGTTAGTTGAGGTAGTGTTTGCATTGATATAATCTTCACCACTTGCGGATAAGTCAAAGTCTGGATCATTAACTCTAACGTGTATAATCAGATCACCACCGGTGATAAATTCGCCAGCGTCCAAACCGTCAGTGTTACTGGAAATACCAGTGCCACCAATTCCACTTGCATGGATTGGGAATAAGGCTCTACCCGTTGGGGTAGTTACTGTGGTTTGTGCAGTAAAGTCTGACTCAACACCAAATGGTACTGGGTAGACAGTTCTGTCAAGACTAACGGAACCAGTGTTTGCGCGAACGCCTGCACTGTCACCGACTTCAATGACTTCACCTGATGCATCTCTAAAGTCAACATAGTTGACTTCAATGTCGAGACCGGTTGAGGTCTCAGCAGTTGAGGTAGAGGTTCTACACCAGTTGTTAGGAATTTGGAAATCACCTGTGAATACACCTGTTGCTGGTCCAGATTCAACTAGAGTAAATCCAGTTGCACCAAGTCCAGAATCAGTTGCTGCTGCACCAGTTGTGGCACAGCTTCCACTAGATGTTTGCCATCTAACGTCATCAAATGTGACATCTAGTAGTCTACCGAGCTCATCACCATTTGATAAGGTAATAGAATTACCACCAGTTGTTCCGTTGCCGGTACCAACTGTATCTTGGTTTTGATCAGCTACAGTAGTTACTACTGTATAGATATCAAGTAAATCTGAATTTGTGTTAAGGTCTAAGTCTTCGAGTGTAATTACTACAGTGTCAGCAGTTTTGTAATTGTTTGAATCAAAGGATACAACACCAGAGTGACTAGGGGCTTCTTCTTGATCAGCAATCTGTGTAGAGACACCATCTGAACCTAAGTCAAGATAGTTAACTCTTGGTGCATCTTCATCAGTCAAATCTTCAATTACAATGAAACCTGGGTCACTTGCAATAGTAGATAGGCCTGTGTATGTAGATGCATCTAGAATGTTGATCTGATTAACCATAGTATACTCTAAGGAACCTGCAAAGGTACCTGTATTATCACCTGTTTCTTCTGCTTCAATTCTGATGATTTGACTAGCAACACGTTCGCTGCCTTCACGACCATCATTTGTGAATCCGAATGAGAAGAAGTCAG
>Ga0233428_1003470_pt1 | contig 13333 bp, 13 predicted proteins | sample SI_118_April2016_4_FD_179890 | JGI IMG/M metagenome (GOLD analysis project Ga0233428, IMG submission 179890) | Seawater microbial communities from Saanich Inlet, British Columbia, Canada - SI_118_April2016_120_MG | ecosystem: Environmental > Aquatic > Marine > Inlet | place: Canada: British... | reverse complement strand
CCTATGTTGTGGTCAAATGTTCAAGGTTGTCTGGCTCTTTGGGATACTGTTCCAGGTTTTGATAAACGATGTATGCAACAATATTCAGTAGTTTTACTACCCTATGCAATTATTATTATTGGAATTATCTTGTTAGCATATTCTCGTTCTCATTATTATGGGAGTAGAGGTGGACGTGCTAAGATTAAGCATTATTGGGAGTGATAAAGAATATGAATAATATTGGAAGAAATTCCTAAATCATAAATAGTAATGATATGTGAAGTTCATATTGAAATTTATTTTCTTACTTTTACTTTTAGTGGTATCTGGTAGTTTTGCATTTAGTTATGCTTTTGCAGATGTCACAATTGTTCCCGTAGCAGGTTCTGGAGCTCCAGGTTGTGAGTCATCTGGATGTTATAGTCCAAGTTTTGTAACAGTTGATGTAGGTGATAGAATAACTTTTTCAAATACAGATTCTGCAGCTCATACATTTACTGCAGGAACTCCTGGTGATGGGCCTACTGGAGAATTTGATACTAGTACAATGATGGCAGGAAATTCTTTTACATATACTCCAAGTTCTGCTGGCAATATTGATTATTTTTGCATGGTCCACCCGTGGATGATAGGAAATATTTCTGTTATTGAAGCTGCAGAAGTTGCAATTCCGTTTACCCTTTCAGTTAGAACTGATAAATCCTCGTATGATGAAGGAGATACAATTCAGATTACAGGTGAAGTGAGTGTCCTGTACTCTGGAACCCCAATGAGTGTTATTGTTAAAGATCCTAATAGGAACTTGGTGTCAATACAACAAGTAACAGTTGACTCTAATAAGAAATTTAATACTCAACTAGATGCAGGTGGCTCTTTAATGAATGAAAAGGGAACATATACTGTAGCAGTTCAATATGGAACTGAAAACCGTTCAGACAATACTAGTTTTTATTTTTCAGGAACTGTAATGATACCTACATCTACTGGAATTGAAACTTATGTAGAAACTGAAGTTGGCTCAGACACAATTGTAATTAGAGGAGCAACTGATAGACTAAGTCCAAATGTCGCATTAACAATAATTGCACCAAATGGAGATGTTATATCAATAGATCAAGTATCACCATCACTTAATGGTGAATTTACTTCAGTGATTACAACAGGTGGACCATTATGGACACAAGATGGGATATACACTGTAATTGCACAACAATTTGATAGTTCAGCATACAAGGCTTCATCTGAAATATACATCAAAGATGGTGTTGTCACTACTGAAGCAAATCTAAATTCACCAACATATCCAAGTTCTGCACCTTATGGAACTGATGTGGTAATTCCTCGAGGAACGGGCGTACCTGGATGTGAGAATTCTAATTCTTGCTACTCTCCTTATAGAATTACAGTTGATGAAGGAGAAACCATCTCATGGTATAATGCAGATTCTGCAGCTCACACTGTAACTGCTGGTACTCCTGGTGATGGTCCAACTGGTGAATTTGATTCTGGAATGATGATGGCCGGAAATTCATTTTCATCTAAAATGTATTCTTCTGGAACTATTGATTACTTTTGCATGATGCATCCTTGGATGTTGGGAGTAGTTTCCGTTACTACATCATACACTCCACCGTCATACACTTCTCCAACATCGGACAGTGGAAAAATTTCAGTTTCTGGAATCAGTGTATCGTATTCTATTACAAGTGGAAAATTATTTAGTATAATGCCTGATGTTGAGGCAAAATCTTTGATTGTGTCTATTAGTGCATCTTCTGATGGTTCTATTACTCTAACTTTACCTCGAACATTAATTGATGCAAAATACGGTGTCAATGATGATGAATTCTTTGTATTAATGGATGGGGAAGAAATAGATTTTGATGAAAAAAATACATCCTCTTCAAGAATTGTTACAATATCCTTTCAAAAATCCGCTAAAGAACTTGAAATTGTTGGTACCCAAGTAATTTCTGGACCCTCAACTTACACTCCACCAACTTACACTCCACCAACTTACACTCCACCTCAAAATATTCCTGCATTACCTGTCCCTTCTGGAACAAATATTGTGATTCCTAGTGGAACTGGTGCTCCTGGTTGTGAAGAATCTAATGCGTGTTATGAGCCACGAACATTCTCAGCTGGAAAATATTCTACAATCACTTGGTTTAATTCAGATTCTGCAGCTCACACTGTAACTAGTGGAAGTCCAGGTCATGGCCCTGATGGCGAATTTGACAGTGGTTTGTTTATGAGTGGTGGTTCATTTTCTCATAGATTTACTGATGATGGCACCTACAACTACTTCTGCATGGTACATCCTTGGATGGAAGGAAAAGTAGCAATCACTAGAAGTGGTGTAACTATTGAAGCTCCAACAACACCGACCCCAACACCGACCCCAACACCGCCCCCAACACCTTCAGGCTCAATTTCAGTCTCTGTATCTGACTCTCAGTACAGTCCTAGCGATTTAGTGACAGTCAAAGTCTCTGCCTCAAAAAGCACCAATGTTGCCATTAGTGTAATTGGTCCAAATCAAGACAGTGTTGTATCTCGTTCAGTGTCAACTGATTCTAGTGGACGTGGTTCATTACAATTCAAATTACCTGAATCTTCTCAAAACGGTTCGTACCGAATAGATTCAACTGCAACAATTTCAGGAAACAAAGTTTCAGACTCTGCATCATTTACTGTAAAATCAACTACTGCTAGAATCAGTATTACTTCATTACAACCAACTGATCAACAAGGCAATGTAGTTTCATCATTTACTAAAGGTAAATTAGGATTTGCAAAAATAGTACTAAGTTCTGATTCTAGTGCAAGTTCTCTTGTTACAATTAATTTATTTGATTCAGATTTGACTAGTTTAGGAATTGGTTCATTTAAAACAACACTTAGTTCAGGACAATCAGAAATGACCTTATCATTTTTTATTCCAAATGATGCAGAATTTGGAACAGGTGATATCTATGCAAACGTATTTTCTGATTGGCCAAGTCAAGGTGGCGTTCCATTAACTGGTGAATCATCGTCCCAGGTGAGAATTCAATGAAGAGTATATTATTTTTAACAGCATTACTATTAGTATCTGCAATCCCTCTATCCTTTTCTGATACTATAACCATTAACACAAACAAAGAACAATTTACAGGTGGAGATACTGTGGAGATTGATGGCGATGTGGAGAATGGTGTTGCAGGAGACTTTGTTGCATTAGAGATTAAAGACCCTAATGGTGAGACCATTCTCATTAGAACTGTTACCCTTGGTGATGGTGGAGCATTTTCTCTAAAATTTAAAATCCCTGAATCAGGAGCTGCAGGAAGTTATGATATTGTAGCAAACTCAAAACAAAACGGTCAAACAATTACTCAAACTAAAACTATTGCCCAAAGTACACAACAATCAACTGAAAAAACATCTGATACAAAATCATCTAGTGGTGGTGGCTGTCTAATTGCCACTGCAACATATGGCTCAGAACTAGCACCTGAGGTTCAAAAGTTACGAGAATTACGAGATAATTCCCTATTATCTACTGAATCAGGCACAAGTTTCATGAGTACATTCAATGATGTGTATTACTCCTTTAGCCCAGTAATTGCAGATTATGAAAGAGAAAATCCTATATTCCGTGAAATGGTCAAAGTAGTAATTACTCCAATGATATCTAGTCTATCAATTCTAAATTATATTGAGATGGATTCAGAAAGTTCAGTGTTAGTATATGGAATTAGTTTGATTTTACTTAATGTTGGAATGTATGTTGGAATTCCAGTATTTGCAATAATAAAAATTAGAAAATGAAATCAATAGCAATTATTGGAATTGTAATTGTTTTATTTTTTGTAGTAAATACAATAGAACCTGTCTTTGGAGTTATCTCTTATCCTTCACTTAATCAAAGATTAAATGATTTACCAACTTATTGTATTGTTGAACCTTATGGGTATGCGACATCTGATAGAGGAAAATATGTTAACATGGCAGTAAATGGTGTCACTGCATGGGACACAAAATTACAAGGTTATGAAACAATAAATCCATCAATTTGGGAAATGAAATCAAAAATAATTTCTTCGTCTACTGATACTTCTGGATGTGATATTGTAATGAGTTTTAAAAACAATGTTGAGCAAATTAGTGGTGATGGTAAATATACTATTGGAATATTTCGCAGTGCTAGTCAATCAATTGAAATTGCAACTCAAGGTCTAAGTTTTGAAAAAATTTACAATGTAATTATTCATGAGATAGGACATTCGATTGGATTAGGCCACTATGTATCTGATGATGACGACGAAAATAAAAAATGGTATTCAGGAAAAGAATTCTCACCGTCCATTATGATTCCTACAACAAACAGTAATCCTGCTTTGATGACAATTACTGGAACTGATTTGAATAAAGTACGTGCAATTTATGGTTCTGAAGGATTTTATGCATTCTCATCAAAATCTGCACCCCTAATTCCTACACCTATGCCTACACCAATTGTCCCAATTGAACCAATAATCCCAATAAATCCATTTGAATCAATAACCATTTCAAATGAATTGATTGTTGTAAAAAAATATGAGTCCAACTATGCCAAAATCATAGGTCAGATTGATGAAGATGTTTTCCTAAAAGGACATCCATTATACGTTCTAGTCAAAAAACCTGATCATAGTTTTGATACTCACAAAATTCAATCCACGTCTACTGGATATTTTGAATTACCTCTAGTTTTTGATGATAAATCCACAAAAGGGTGGTATTCAGTTGAGGCTAGTTATTTGGAGCATATTGACCGTTCTATGAATTTTGATTTCAAAGTGGTTTCTGAATACTCACAAAACACTCCTCCTAAAACAAAAAATTTCAGTTTTCCTACTCCTGAAATCTCAAGTGGACCATCAAAATATGGAAAATACTTTGATGATATTTCAATTAAAGTAAATGGTGACAAATACACTGTCACATACCAATTAAGTAAAAACCTCCCTTCAAAACAAATCAGGATAACTGCTGAAAATGAATGTCCATTCAAAAAACAAGTCTATGAAAAAGATTTTAGAAATAGCATGGGGTCAAAAACATCATTTTCATTTTATCAATCAAGTCATGGAAAACCAACTGATTGTTCAATCCATTTCACTGTAACTGATTTTGAAGGACGTTTGTTAGATTCAACAAAAGCAGATTATAATTCTCAAACAAAAAAACAAAATGATCTGTTTTCTGAAACTAAAAAACCTGAAAATAAAATAAATAATAACCCAATATTCACTGATGTTCAAAAACAAAAAATGAAACTACAAAATGAAGCAGCGATATTACAGCAGGAATCATATTCTAAACTTGAGGATTTTAAAAATGATGTACTAGTATCAAAAAAATCATTAGAACAAGTTTCTTCAAATTCCCCTGAACAACAAAAAACACTCGATAAAGCATGGAAACTTTTGAAATCTAATCAGATAATTTTAAAGAATATGACTGAAAGATTTCAAAAAGGGGATGGAGAAATAAGTAATGAAAAATACGATCGTGTATCTTATTTGTTTGACATACGGAGTCATGAATCTAAAAGCATTGGTGAAAATTTGGTTGAAATATCTCGATTAATTGAAGAATCTAAATCTCAAATTAAAGAAGAATCTGCACCCCAATCTTGCTTTTTGATGTGGTGTTGGTAAATGAAATCAGTACTAATTATTGTATTGGCAATTGTTTTGTTAGTCCCAATCAGCGTATTTGCAACTGATGGGTATGTGTCATCCCCTGATAAAAATATTAAAATCACATATTCTAAAATTATAGAATCTGAGTTTGGAGATACCGTTATCGGGACTGTAAAAAATATTTCAGACCAACAAGTAGATAAAATTATAATAAAAATTGGAGAACACACATCTAGATTTTTAGAACATTCGACAATGCCCTATATCAGTTCATTACGACCAAATGAATCTAGTTATTTTGTAATTCCAATTGATTCATTGACTAATTGCTACGAGTTAGAAGTATTATCCTATAGTTTAGACTCTTCAACAAATGCATATCAAGGTCAAGAAACACAAATTTTTGATAATCTTTCAATTAATTCCACTGAAATTACACATAATGGAATATTTGGTACTATCAAAAACATGGATGAAAGGACAAAAAGCATCCAAGTACTAATTGTTGCATATTATGATGAGCAAATTGTTAGTTATGGTTTAAGTCAATCATATGATCAAATTAAAGAAAACAAAACATTTGATTTTGGATATTGGATGCTTCCAGAGGAATATCAAGGAGCAGATTTTGATAATATGATTTCCTATGATGCAATTGCAAAGTTCGATGTTGTAGATTATACTGATTCAATTCCTGGAACAAAATTTGATAAGTTTTATCCATTATCTCAGATACATAAAAGTCCTAATTTATCTGAAATTCCTTTTGTTGGAGATGATTATAGAGTGAATAATTGTGATAACCTAGAAGACACATCACAAAAAACAGATCAAGGGAAATTTAAAATCCCATCCTGGATTAAAAACAATGCAAAGTGGTGGTCTGAAGATCAAGTAGATGATGTAACATTTACTCAAGGAATTGGATTTTTGATTAAAGAAAAAATTATAGCGATAACTGATTTACCTGAACAATCTTCTAATGTTTCTGAAGAAAAAGTCCCTGAATGGATTAAAAACAATGCAAAGTGGTGGGCAGATGGCTCAATTGATGATGAGTCATTTGTTACAGGAATAAAATATCTTGTTGAGAATGGGATTATCCAAGTGAAATAGATGAAGTCATTTGTAATTATTGTAATAGTATTTGTTTTACTAATACCATTTCCGATTTTGGCTCAAGAATCACTTACCTGTCCTAAAGGGACATATCATGGATTAGATAATTCTGGAAATGATGCATGTAGAGACATTGAAACAAATAAAATTGTAAAGACTCCTACAAAATCTGATATCACACTAAGTTCATCATCTGAAGAAAATCCGTTTTCAATGCTTTTCAAATTTATAGAAAATTTATTCAAGGGATTTTCATATGAGCCAATTGAAAAATCAATAACCTCCATTGGAAAAACAATTTCAGAAACTTCAGACAAAATAGTGCCTGAAACTGCTAAAGATATTGTAATTGAAACATCAGATAAAATTCATGATACCACATCAGGCATAGTGAAAAAAATTGAAGAAGATCAAATTCAAAGACAAAAAGAACAGAAATTATCTGATGAAAAAAATCTTCAAGATATTGCATTAAAGATTCATGTATTAATTAATCAAGAAAGAACATCAAGAGGATTATCATCCTTTACTTGGAATCCAACTATTACACAAGCAGCAGTCAATCACAGTGATGATATGGCTAACAGAGGATACTTTGAACATGATTCCCCAGAAGGGTATGATTTCACTTGGAGGTATTCTAAAGTTGGTTTTACTTGTTCAGTTTCACAAGGAAGTTGGATTTATGGAGGTGCTGAAAATATCATGTACATGGAAGGATACTATGGTGTTGATACTATTGCAACGGAAACAGTAGATGGATGGATGAATAGTCCTGGACATAGAGAAAATATTCTAACACCTTATTTCAAAAGTGAAGGTGTAGGAGTTGCAAAATCAGGAAATGAAATTTATGCAACACAAAATTTTTGTTGATGATTTATGGAAAAACCATATCTTATAGAAATCAGATTGATGGGGATTAATTCCCTCTTTTTTTTTAAGAAACATTCATGCTCTCATTCTAACATTAAGTACTATGCTTGGTACTTTGTATTTTCTGTAATACTTGTCTGTATACTCGTTAATTTGCTCAGTAATATCTAGGGTCTTTCCATCAGATAATGCATTACCTGACGTATCTGCGATTACTGCACAAAGATTAGGATATTCTTCAGCATATTCTTCTAGTTGTGCGCCAAGATCCCTAAGAACTGTTTTACTTTTTGGAACTTTTAATTCTAAAACATAATCATCATCAATAACAATATCTAATTTGTTTCCAGATTTTGTTACAACTTCTCTTTCAATTTTTAATTCAGGGAATTTTGCTTTGATAAAAATTGTTAATTGTGATTGAAGTTCCTTTTCGTCTGTGATTTTTTCAGGTTCAAAGTCAGCTTTGATTGAATTAATTATACTTTCAAAATCCCTTTCATTTGAAGATTCAGTAGATTCCATTCCAAAGAAACTAGGTGAAACAACTTTTGTTTTTAATGCAAAGTCTTTGATATGTTGAAATGATATTTCTTGTGTGTTTAGATGTGACCACATACTTTGCAGATACTCTTTTCTGCTTAGCGGTCTTTCATATGCTGACTCTGTTTTTTTATCATATTCTCGTATAACAGGCTTTTTCACATTTAGATATCTTTCCAAAAATGCATCAAAGTTTGAAATTTCAAACTTGTCTAACAATTCATTGACTTTATCCGTATACTCTAGGAATTCTTTTTCTTCCCCAATTCTAATTTTTTCATTTTCTGCATTAGCTTGTCTTCGATTTTCTGCAGCCTCATCAATCTTACCTTTGACATCGCCTACTGCTTTACCGAGTGATTTTTTCCAATCCATCTATTCAGGTCACAATATGCCATTATTTTAAGATCACATGATGAAATGTTTGATTCTAAATCCCAATAACCTTAAGTTCATAATTTTTGCAGAAAATTCATGAAACCTGTAATAATTATTGCACTAGCAGTAGTGATCATAATTGCTGTAGTGGTTGGAATTGCTATTTCTATGAATGTGATGGAAGAAACTAGAAATGCAAATTTTGTTGCAAATCTAAACCGATGTGATTACATACTACCTAATGTCAATTTCATGAATCCTAATTCTATTGAAGTGAGTAGAGAATGGGAACGTTGCTATGATCAAACTATTTCAAAATACGGTACTAGTGCTGACAAATTACAGTGGGGTTTGGATAAACAGGAATTGGAATTGGTACGACAAAACCCACATGGAACAGATGATCCTTGTACAGACATGTATGAAATGAAAGATACGAGCTATTCTGGAATACAGAACCAGATAAAACTAATTGAAAGATGTAGGGAATCTGAACTCTACCCAATTACAGATTTTGCAGGTTGTGTTTATGATGCTGAAAAAGGTTGGCAATACTATGTTGATAGATATTATAAAGAAAAAACATACAAGGATTGGTTTGATGAAAGATTTTTCCCTATAACTATTATTGAAGCAGTTGATTTTGCTGAATCGAAAACTGATGAAAAGTTAATCACTGTAGACTGGTTAACAAATGCAGAATATTATAGTATAAAATATTCTAGCCCAGGAGGATGTAATGATCATGCTGAACAAAGAATAGATTTTGCAGGTTGTGTTTATGATGCCAAACAAGGTGGGCAATACTATGTTGATAGATATGATGATGAAAAGACATACAGGGATTGGTTTGATGAAAGATTTTTCCCTATAACTATTATTGAAGCAGTTGATTTTGCTGAATCGAAAACTGTTAAGGGGTTAATAACTACGCCCCGGTTAACAAATGCAGAATATTATAGTGCAGAGTGTGGTGATTAGATGAAACCAATAGTAATTATCTCAATAGCAGTTATTTGTTCAGTTGGTGCAATGATTGGGGCATTATCTATCAATGAGGTAATTGAAGAGAATAAAACTATTGGACAACAAATAATCCAAGAAGAGAAAGAATTTCAACAAAAATATTTAGAATTAGAAAAACAACTTGAAGAACAAAAAGAACAGGCAGAACATCAAAGCCAAATTGAAGAAATGATGAGACAGGTACAGGAAGAAGAGGCAAATAATATCAAAAAATCTCTCGAGATGGCTTTAGAAGAACAAAGAAGAAAAATAGATGCAGAAAAATTTTCACAGACACTAGAAGAAGCATTAGAAGAGACTAGAAAATCCTCACAAGTACAAAAACCACAGACTGTAATTGATAAAGAAGAGATTCAATGGACATTATACGATTCTAGAGGAAACCAATATTACTGGACAATGCCTGTTACGGCATACGAATCACTTGTAAAATCAAATTACTATCCTACAATGAATTTAGAATTACCCGGTGGTAAAATAGTGAGAGTTGGGGATTTTACACAATATGTACGAACAAGTTTCTCTCAAGTGATTGATCAAATTTATGATAATACTAGGTCAGATGAAGATTTTATTTATGAAGTTTGGTATATTACATCACAGCTAACCGTATATTCACAAGACATAGGGGAAGATCCTAGATATGCCCTTGAAACTTTGACAAGAGGGGGAGGGGATTGTGAAGACACTACAATTTTGATGGCAGATATGATAAAATCCTCATCTCATACAAAAAATTGGAAACTTCAACTGGTGTATTTTGATTCAGATAATTATCGAGATCCTAAAACCATCAATCATGTAGCACTAGCAATAGACATGGGGGATGGAGTGAATCTTGTATTTGAAACTACAGCAAAAACAAATGATGGAAAAAATCAATGGCTTGGAAAGCCAATCCATGGTTACTGGTTTGATGTTTAGATTCTAAACTCTATTTCACAATAACCTATCCTCTTTAATCTAAAAACCAATCGAGGATCTTAATTTTGAAAGATGTGGAATGATAATTTTCTAAAAAACGATTTCACGACTAAGGGCGTAGTAATATTTTACCAATTCTCTTACCTGGCGTAAATTTATCTGATATTTTTTATGGTATTATGAGACATTGATTTCCGTATAATTGGTAACAATTTGTTAAAAGAAAATAGAATACTATGACTGAAAATGGAACAAAAATCAGAAATAATTTACGATTACTCATTTTATTTAGATGCTCAAAAATACCCGTGGATTTTCGTGATTTTAGAAAATATTAATTCTTTCTTCAAAATGTTTAAAGTAACTTGATTGCGACAAGCAAACATGTCTTCTGAAATTGAATCAAAAATACAAGAATCCTCAATTTCTGTGATTGAATTAATTTCTCATTTTAGAGAAAAATGTAAGATTTGTGGCCATCATCGAATAATGCATAATGAGTTAGGTGTTTGTGAGGGTGTGATGAATAAACCATGTAATTCTGGCTGTGATTCTTTTGAATCTGAATAATTTTAATTCTTTAATAAGATAATTATTCTAATTTGGTTGTGGATTCAGATAAAAATGATAAATTACTTTATCCTTTAGGTTATGAACCTGAAATCAAACCTGATTCATCTGATCCTAAAGTTAGAAATCAACTAATTGATTTTATTTTAAAATCTGGTCCTTCTGAACTTATTGATACTGATTTGTTTGCGGTAATGGCAAAAAGACGGTCCACTAGAAAATTTTCAAATAAACCTGTTGAGACTACTAAAGTGGATAGAATAATTGCTGCAGCTGATACTGCCCCTACAGCTGGAAATTATCAAGGGTTTGAAATATTTTATGTCAAGGGTACTGAAAAGAAAGAACTACTAGTAGATGCTTGTAATAAACAACCCTATGTCAATGCCCCTGTGGTACTAATTTTTTGTAAAAATCCTTCTAGAGTTAAATTTGATTTTCCTGATTATGTTTTGAAAAAATTTGCAATACAGGATGCTACTCTTGCAGCTGGTTATTCCCAACTTGCTGCCCAGGCTTTGGGTTTAAGTTCAATTTGGATTGGAATGTTTGATGAACAAAAAATAATGGATATTCTTGAAACTGATCTGGTTCCTTCATCTGTGCTGTGTATTGGATATCCTGAACAAACTAAATTTCCGAAACCTCGAAGAAATCTTAAAGATTTAGTACATGTTACATGGTAAATTACCCCTTTTGTATTCTCCATACTTAAATAATCATCAATTATTGTTACATTCATGACTGATGCATATGTGATGTTAAACTGTGAATTGGGTGCAGAAGTAGAAATTATTGAGAAACTCAAAGAACTTGATTATGTCTCTGATGTCTTTGAAACTATTGGAACTCATGATATGTTGGTAAAATTACAGGCCGAAAATTTTGAAAAAATTCGAGAAATTGTTTCTTGGAATATTCAAAAATTACCCAAAGTACGTTCTACTGCAACATTGATAAAAAAAGACGCATAAATTTTTGTTTTATAATTTATACACTATCTGTTAATTTCTGTAATTCATATGAGCTAAAACATAATTATGATTAATTTCTTTTAAATTACTATGGTTGATGATAAAAATGAAATTGAAAAACTCATTGATAATATGATTACCAATGGTGATGATTTAGTTGAAAATCTTAAAAGCATTTTGCCTAAGACTCTTGCAGAATCTATGGTGATGTTTCATGAATCTAACGTTTCAAATCTTAAAAAAATTAGAGAATTTCTTAACCAATAAATGATAATTACAATTCATATGATTACTGCTATATCTTTTTTAATCATTATCTGTAATTTCAAATGTGCCCCGCTCTAGAACCCTTAGTATTACTATGAATACGAAAACTGCTGATGCATTTGATGCCATATTGAAACTTCCTCCAAAAATGATGCCTGATGCAAAAATTAACTCTGACGGATGGTGGTCTTTTACTGGTCCTCATGGCAAGTCTAGATTAAAATTTGATGAAAATAAATCTCATGGAATACTGGATCATCAATACATTGACGAGGAATCTACTTGGAGCGTTCCAATGAGAGTGGTTCCCAGCGGTGATTTTTCTGAAGTTACAATTACTTTGAATAAACCTGATGAATTATCTGATGAACAATTTGATCAGAGGGTTTCAGAAATGGGCGAACTAATAGTTAATATGAAAAATATTATAGAATCTGATGTTTAAAAATTTTCATTTTTTGAGCCTATTTTTATATCATAAATGTACAAATCATTCCTTAAGCTTAAATGCAAATTTTGTAATTATTAATTGAGAAAAAAAAATGCCATATGAAGAAGTACATTTCCAGAGAATGGAAGATGAAGAACAAGAGAAAATAAAAAAACACAAAAAAATCTGAGTATATTTTATTTTACAATTATTTGTATTTATAAATAAAATCTAGATTTTTTTGTGTTTTTAATTATCTTCTGAATCTTTTTTTTGATTATTACCTGGGCCTACAACATCTTCTGGTTTTATTTTACTATCCCAATCTCCTTTGGCCCCTTTGATTAAAGATAATATTCCTGCAACGATAAATGCTAGAACAATTCCAAAAAATATACTTTGATCAAATATTTTAAATGAACAATTAATTTCAAGTGGAGGCTTGTCCTTAAAATATTCATAACATGTTCCAAATTCATTTGATTCTAGTGTGGATGCTTGATAATTATTTCCAAATACTCCTAAAATAAGAAATCCTAAAAATGTCAAAATAATACCGATGATGATAA
>Ga0233428_1003468_pt1 | contig 13338 bp, 10 predicted proteins | sample SI_118_April2016_4_FD_179890 | JGI IMG/M metagenome (GOLD analysis project Ga0233428, IMG submission 179890) | Seawater microbial communities from Saanich Inlet, British Columbia, Canada - SI_118_April2016_120_MG | ecosystem: Environmental > Aquatic > Marine > Inlet | place: Canada: British... | reverse complement strand
CGAAACCTGTGTTCACCGCCAACGCGCCTGCATCTGGCGGAAGCCCCGGCAAAGACCTTTATGGCAAGGAGTGGGTCGCAGCAAAACGCTTTGCCGACGGTGAAATGGCGGGCGATGGCCTGGGGCCCTTGTTCAATGCGCGCTCGTGCGACGCCTGTCACCCTGATGGCAGCCGGGGGAAATTTGAGTTTTGGGCAGACGGCACCATCAAGGGCGATAGCCTTCTGCTCAAAGTAGGGGCCGGTAAATACGGCGATCCCATTTACGGCGGGCAAATTCAGCCACGCGCCGTTTCCGGCATTGAAGGTGAAGGCCAGCCGGCAGTGCGTTTTGAAAAAATTCGCGACCCTTCAGGGACCATGTTGCGCAAACCGGTATTTGAATTGCGTGACCCCGCCTACGGACCCTTAAGCGAAAAATCATTGATTGCGGGACGGGTGTCACCGGCACTGCACGGTTTTGGCGATCTTGAAAAAGTGTCAGAGCAAACCTTGATCGCCCTATCCGACCCCGAAGATAAAAATGGCGATGGCATTTCAGGGCGTATCAACCGGGTGACATTATTTGATGGCTCCACCGCCCTTGGCCGTTTTGGCTGGAAGGCAGCCCAGTGGTCACTGGAAGTGCAAACGGGAAAAGCATTCCGAATGGACATGGGCATGTCCTCAAAGATCATGGGGCCGGCCTGGGGTGATTGCACGCCGCGGCAAAAGGCTTGTTATAGCGCCGCCCATGGCGAGCGGCCCCGGAACGATGGCCGTGAAATTTCAAACAACGTCATAAAACTTGTTACCGACAGTGTTTTAGACCTGGTCCCCACACCGCCGCGCGGCGCCGACCCGGAAGGCAAGCAGGTGTTCAGACAAATCGGTTGCGCTGCCTGTCATATACCCGAAGTGCCTTTGGATGATGGCGGCACTTCACGCATGTATACGGATTTGTTGCTGCATGATACCGGCCCCGGCTTGGCCGATGGATTTGTCGAAGGCTCCGCCGGGTCCGGCGAGTGGCGCACCGCCCCCCTGATGGGGCTTGGCTGGCTTATGAAAAAAAAGGAATTCCTGCTGCACGACGGTCGGGCAAGGGACGTGCGCGAAGCCATCTTGTGGCATGGCGGCGAAGCGGCCGGGGCGGCTCAGGCTTATCGGGACCTGGAAAATTCCCAGCGTTATTCCCTGCATCGTTTCTTAGGAACCCTCTAGATGAAACGCATCCTCACCATTTTCGCGTTTGGCGTGGCCCTGCAGGCTACATCTGCGCCTGCTTCGGAAACACCACACTTTGCCGCCGAAACAAAGTCATCCGGTATCGACGTTCAATACCGTGGCGAAGAAATGACTTATATGACCGGTGGCGGTCTTGCCGCCTTTGATTGCTCCGGCGATGGAAAGCCGGAACTGTTTTTCACTGGCGGTGCCGGCACGTCGCGCCTGTATAAAAATCTAAGTCGAAAGGGCAGCGCGTTGAAGTTTGACATTGAGCTATCTTCCGGGCTTGAGCTTGAGCGTAACGTCGGCGCTTATCCACTGGATGTTGATAGCGATGGTCACGTTGATCTTCTGCTGCTGCGTATCGGCGAGAACATTCTTTATCGCGGACAGGGCGATTGCACGTTCAGGCGCGCCAACGAAGACTGGAACTTTGATGGCGGTAATGCCTGGTCGTCAGCCTTTTCCGCCACCTGGGAAGCAGGACAAACCTGGCCAACCATGGTTGTCGGCAATTTTCTGGACCGTGGCACCATCACAATGGGCTACGGCGATTGCGATGATAATCACCTTTATCGCCCCAACAAAAAAGGCGACGGGTTCGCCCCCCTTGAAGCGTTGACGCCCGGCCACTGTGCTTTATCCATGTTATTTTCCGACTGGAACCGGGACGGCGTTGCGGACCTGCGGGTCTCCAACGATATGGAATTTTACCGCTTTGGTGAAGAGCAGCTTTTCCAGTTTTCCGAAAATGGGCCAAAGCTCTACCCTCGTGAGGAAGGCTGGCAGGAAGTTAAAATTTGGGGCATGGGCATTGCCGCCCACGATGTCACCGGTGATGGCTATCCTGAATACTACCTGACCAATATTACCGACAATCGCTTTGAAGTTCTCGCAGATGGTGCTTCCAAGCCGCATTATCAAGACAAGGCCAAGGCGTTTAACATCGTTGCAGGGCAACCTTTTGCCGGTGGTGACACCAGGGCGTCGACCGGTTGGCATGCGGAATTCGGCGACGTAAACAACGATGGCCGGGCGGACCTTCTGGTCGTCAAAGGAAAGGTCGAGGCAGGCAACTTCGCCGCTGATGCTGACCCGAATAATCTGCTTATTGCGCGGGCCGACGGCACCTTCAAGGAAGGGGCCGAGGAAGCCGGGGTGCTCAGTTTCAAGACAGGACGGGGTGGCTCACTTGTTGATTTGAACGACGATGGCAAACTTGACCTTGTTGTTTCCAATCGCAATCACACCGCTGAAATTTGGCGCAATGTCAGCGCTGGTATTGGTAACTGGCTGAAACTTGGACTGGGGTCAAAGGCCGTTGGTAGCTGGGTCGAAGTGAAGACGGGTGAGCATGTACAGCGCCGGGAAGTAACCATCGGCGGCGGTCATGCCGGCGGCCAGTGGGGCGCGCTTCACTTTGGACTGGGTGAAGCCAAGCAGGCCCAGGTCAGGACCCAGTCGCCGGGCAGGGAATGGGGCCCATGGATCACGGTCCAGGCCAATCAGATGATGTCGATTGAACATGGCGACGCCAAGGTGATTTCCTGGCGTTGAGTTATAAGAATTTTCGAGGGAATGATAAAATGAAAGGGAACGTAAACATGTTAAACTTGATTCGCACCAATAAAGGGAGGGGCAAAATGTCCATACGTCATTTATTTAAGCTCGCTGTCGTTGTCGCTACAGGCTTTTTGAGCGCCTGTAGTACGACGGCAACGGACGTTGCTGATTACCGGGATGGGGGTTCCGGAAACCTGGCGTCCATGGTCAAGGAAGTCAAATCAGACCGACTAAGCGATCCGTTCATCAGGGCCGGGCTTACGGCGCTTGATAAAAAAGATTTCCTGATCGCCAACAAGGCTTTCAACAAGGCCCTTAAATTTGACCCGGCCGATGCCCACCTGCATTTTCTCAATGCACTAACCTACCATCTTCGTTCCGAAGCCGGTGATTCATCGCAGATCGAAATGGCTAAGGTCGGTTATGGGCTGGCCCTTCAATACGATCCCAGTAATTACTGGGCTGCTTACCAGTTGGGACAAATCACGTTTAAGGAACAGCGCTACCGCGAGGCCCAGGACGCCTTTGCCTACACCCTTCTTTACGCCCCGGACAATCCGGAGTTCCTGCGCGCACTGGCGACGGCGTCTTACCATGCACAAGACCTGAAGACGGCATTGGAATCCATTACCAAGGCGGCCCAGATAAAACCAGACGATCCGGACATCACCTACGACAGCGCCATGATAAAAGCCGCATCGGGTAAGTTGAGTGAGGCCAATGTGGACCTGGCTATCTATAATCACCAAACCAAGGGCAAGGACTCATTTCGCAAAACTCACCTGGGCACCAGGATGGGCGAATGGGGACGTTTCCATGAGAAAAAGTCCTACCTTCAGTTAGCGCAATCAACATCCGATATTTTCGGTTCAGCCGCTACCACTGAAGGGGTGAAAGTTGACAGCAACGATAGCTCCGGATCTTCGAGCAGCAGTAAGGCTTCAACGAAAAGAATGGTCCTGGTTGATGTTGTCATCATTCGAACCGAAGAACGTGTGGCAACGAACAAGGGTGTAAACTTATTAAACGGGCTGCAGACGACACTTGGCGGTTCGGTTATTTATAATAAAACTACTTCCCTGAATAACGACGCGACGACGCGTGTTAATTCTGTCGCCTGGACCCCGACGTTGACGTTCATCAGGACGACATATTCGATGAATATTTTCAACGATGTCAACGATCGTAATGAAGTCCTCGCACGACCTACCCTGATTTCACTGGACGGAAAGAAGTCAGAATTTTTCTCAGGCGCCATTTGGCACATTGCCCTGGCTGGTGCCGCTGGCAGCGAAGGCTCGGTTACGGATATTCCGGTTGGTATTAAACTGGATGTAACACCAAAATTCCTGAACAACGACGCTGTCGAATTGAATGTTTCAGCGGCACGGGCCTTTGTTGAGGGACAATCTAGTAACACCTCGTTCGCCAACTTTGCCCAGACAAGCAAAACACTGGTCACGGCCAATGTCGCCCTGAAGTTCGGCCAAACCCTCGTGCTTAGCGGTTTGAGTGAAAAGGAAACAGAAGTCGTGCGCGATGGTGTCCCGCTATTGCAGGATATTCCCATTGTTCAGTACCTGTTTTCCAACGAAGCCACTCTGGACTTTACGAAATCAGTGTTGATCCTGCTGACCCCCCGGGAAGCTCGTTACACTTTTGAAGATGGCACCGATAAAATTGATAAGGCGGTGACTTCTGATAAAGGTTCCAAGCAGGAAAACCTGAAAGAACTTCAAAACCGTGATGACTGGTTCCGCCCGGCTTCCACCGTTGATTCCGTGCTCTACCACTTAAGGAACGGAAAGTTTTTCAAGGAATTCCGTTCCGGTGATGTGAAAATGGAAAAGTGGGATTACCCCGGACGTCTCGAGCGGATGATCCAACGCACGATCCAGTTCATCTACTACTAGGAGGCTGGAAAAATGCGAACGATGATTCGTTTTGCGTTCCTGTTCGTTTTAGCTTCCGCCCTTCCCTTTGGGGGGGCGGAAGCAGCGAATGAATATGACTGGGGCGTTTCTGAAAACATGAAAGCGGCGGTCGAAAAATTTAACAAGACGTCAGATGTGGTCAGTGATTTGCGAGACTATGGTGTTGCCAATGACCATGTCTACGTTAAGGAAACGGATCATGAAACATTGATGCGAATCTACGATTTTCTCGCCTGTATTCAATTGACGAACCCGGATGCTGACATCGAGGTGGATTCAGGGGGTGGCTTCGATATTTCCATCGATAGCATTGCCTTCGCCAATGGCAACTGGCCCGTCGATATTCGTATTTCCGTTGTTAATACCATCGTTAAAATGGAAAAATATGCCGTTTCCATTCTTGAAAAGATCACCGTTGGTTCATTGGTGTTTACCGATGTTGACCGGATGACTCATTCGGTTCAACTGATGACAGCGAAATGCAGGGGTGATGGCAGTTGACCGCGCCAATTGATTTTATGGGCTGAAGGACATTCTTCTTAATCCTTTGCCCTGACACGTGCTTTGGATATGAAGGAGGCCTTATGCACAGCATTATTCAGAAAATTGAACGTTTTGCCCGTAACCCCTATTTTGAAGCCGTTGTCGGTATTGTTCTGCTTCTTACGGGGCTCGCAGAAGCGGGGGAAAGCATCTTTGAAGATATTTTCTCGGGCGAGGTCGGGGCACACCACGGCATTATCCTTTTGGGTTTTGCCCATGCATTCAAGGCCATTCCGTCCATCTTAAGCTCGATGATGCTTTTTGCGGATGCAGAGCGTAAGGAAAACTAAGGCTCGCCTATGCATCTCAATATCGCCCACAAGATTTTTTCCATCGCCGCCGTTGTTCTGGCGTTGATGATCACCGTCGCCGTTTTATCAATCAGGCTGACGGCAAATATCAGCGATGAACTGGACGCGGTCACCGGAAAATATCTGCCGGTCAGCGACGCCATGTCGGAAATCAATGTTCATATTTTGGAACAGGGTGTGGTTTTGCAACGGCTGTTTGTTCTAGAAAATAAAACAGCGATGTCCCGTGGTGGCAAACGTTTCAGGGCGTTGGGTGAGCGGGTTGCCGCCAAGTTTATCGAAACCCGGTATCTGCTGGCAGAGGGTTCAAAAGGACAACGCAAATTCAAGTCCCTCGAAAATGGCCTTACGGGTATCGACAAGGCATACCGGAAATTTGAAGTCCATGGCTGGCGTTTGGTCGAAGCGCGGGAAAAAGGCAATCGGGAAATGTTTGAACAGCTGCTTCCTGATTTAAATAAAAATCAGGATGCCATTGACCAGGCGATTGCTGCACTGCGCCTTCATGTTGAAGAGCTTAACACCGCTGCCGTTCAAAGGGCCGATAGGGATGAGCGCTTCCTGTTAAAGATCAGCATTATTTTGACAGGTCTGGCGATGGTGTTTGGGCTGGGCTTTGCCACCCTGGTGACCCGCGCCGTGGTCAGGAATGTGCGCAATCTTGTGGCCGGGACACAGGCCGTTGAATCCGGTGATCTTGATACGGAAGTGCCGGTCATCACGGACGATGAAATTGGTAAGTTGACGAGTTCCTTTAACACCATGGTGGTTGGCTTGCGCTTAAAGGAACGGATTCAGAATACTTTTGGCAAGTACATGGATCCCCGCATTGTTTCCAATCTTCTCGATAATCCGGAATTTGCCGAACCCGGCGGTGAAAACCGGGAAATGACCGTCCTGTTCATCGACCTTAAGGGCTTTACCTCGATTTCCGAAAAACTGGGGCCTAATGATCTGGTTAAGTTGATCAATGATTTCTTCACCCTGATGACGGAAGCCATTTCTGACAACAAGGGGGTTGTGGATAAATACATGGGCGATGCGGTCATGGCCTATTGGGGTCCGCCCTTCACAGGAGCCGATGAACATGCGGCCCTTGCCTGCAAAGCCGCCCTTGAGGCATTGCGCCGCCTTGAAACGTTCCGCGCGGACGTTAAGACAAAATTGGGCGCCGCCGCGGACGGTCTTGATATTGACCTGCGTATAGGGGTTTCAACAGGTGAGATGATTGTCGGCACCATCGGCTCAAAGGCCTCCATGAACTTCACGGTTATGGGAGATCCGGTCAATCTGGGATCGAGGCTTGAAGGGGCCAGCAAGGCTTACGGGACGCGGGTGCTCATATCCGAGCGCACATGCGAACTAGCGGGGGATCTTTTTGTGACCCGTGAAATTGATCTGATCCGGGTCAAGGGCAAGGCCCTGCCAACCCGTGTCTTTGAACTGATGGCCGAGAGGGGTGCACAACAGGTCCTGCCAGCACCAGCCCTGGATGGATTTCATTCCGGTATCGACGCCTATCGTCATCAGCAATGGGAGACGGCTGAAGTTGCTTTCAGGGAATGCCTGGAATTGTCTCCGGATGACCCCCCATCCGTCGTTTATTTGCAGCGCATTTCCCACCTGAAAGAAACTCCGCCACCTGCAGATTGGGATGGTGTCTGGGTTTTCGAGACAAAGTGAAGACACCCTGGCGGAAGCGGTTGTGGATGATCGCGGGGTTCGGGGTTTTTATTGCCCTGGCACCACTGATCATTGCCCTGATCGGGCTTCTCACCGGCAGCAGTTATCTTCAGACCTATCACTGGTATCTGTATTTTTCCGTTCCCGCCGGTCTGCCCATTGCCTTGATCGCGGGCCTTGCGGCGCTGGTTATAACGTTCCGGGATCGGTAAATTACTTGGTGATGATCTCCGGCCCCGTGAACAGGGTTGGCAACCAGGTCAAATCCACGGAATGTACGTGACCATAATCAGAAACACGAACATGATGCCGACAAAGGGCATTGCCACTTAAAAGAGTCATTAATTCTGCCTCAGGCGCGGATTCTGTCGTTGTTCGGATCCCAGGCCGGTTCGGACAGAACCCGGGCCGTACAGCGCTGACCCATAATCTCAATCTCGATGCTGCTGCCCGGTTCTGCGAAAGCCGGATCAACATAGGCGAAGGCGAGACTTTTTCCTGTTACGTGGCCATAGCCGCCCGATGTGGCGACCCCAATGACGTTGCCATCGCCATAAACGGTCTCCCCGCCAATGACGTCGGCATCGGATGCATCAACCTCGGCATAGATGCATTGTGTGTTAATGCCCTCATCCTTGCGCGCAAGCCAAGCTTCACGGCCTGTGAAATCGCCTTTCTTGTCATCGACAAAACGTTCGATGTCGGCCTCCGCCGGGGTGATCTCTGTGGTCAGGTCCGCACCCCATCCCTTGTAGGCTTTTTCCATGCGTAAGCTGTTGACGGCGTAGACACCGAAATCGGCTATTCCGTGCTTTTCGCCTTCCGCAATAATGGCGTCATAAAGCTCTTCCAGTTGGGCCATCGGACAGTGAAGTTCCCAGCCCAGTTCACCGACATAATTCACCCGCAGGGCCCTGAGCAGAATATTGGCAACCGCCGATTTGCGGGCACTGAACCAGGAAAATTCTTCATTGGAGAGGTCAGTGATCGTTAATTTGGACAGCAGTTCCCTTGATTTGGGCCCAGCCAACACCAATACACCCCAATAATCAGTAACGTTGGTGATGGTGACGTCCTCGCCGTCCTGAACCGCGTTTAACAACATATCCAGATCGCGCAACTCGCAGGCGGCGCCCGATAACAGATAGAAATCATCTTCGGCCCAGCGGGTCATGGTGAATTCGGCTGCAATCTTGCCGCCTTCAGAAAGACCGTGGGTGAGAACCACCCTGCCATCTTTTTTCGGAATCCTGTTGGCCGTGACGCGGGCAAGATAGGACATGGCGTCGGGGCCGGTAACGGCGAACTTGGCGAAACTGGAAAGGTCGAGCACCCCGACCCGTTCACGCACCGCTTTGCATTCCTGGCCAACCAGCTCGAAAACGTTGTTGCGTCGGTAGCCGTAATTTTCCTCGCGCCCGTCGGTTGAAAACCACTTTGGGCGTTCCCAGCCAAAGGCCTGGGTGTAGACGCAACCGCGATTTTTTAATTTCTTGTAGAGCGGGGTTACGCGTTTTTCACGGCCGCCTTCCAGTTCCAGACCCGCCACAGGGCAGGCATACATACGGTTATATTCCTCGAACGAGGTTTCGCGGACGAAAGCCTCATCTGTCCAGGAGCCGAAGCGACGCGGATCGAATTCAACCATATTGATTTCGGCATCACCGTGAACCATCCATTGGGCCAGATACTTGCCGCAACCACCGCCCTGGGCGATGCCGACGGAAGAGCCTGTACACATCCAGAAATTCTTCAGGCCCGCGGCAGGGCCAAGCAAGGGGTTGCTGTCGGGTGTGTGTGAAATAGCGCCGTTGACGACCCGCTTGATGCCTGCTTCAGCCCAGATCGGCATCCTTTTCAGGACGGCTTCAAGATGCGGCATGGAGCGTTCAAAATTGCCCTCAAATAACTCGCTTTCGGATTCCCATTCCGGATATCCGTGCGGGGGCCAGGCTTGTTCCGCCGTTCCCTGGGCAGTTTCGTAAACGCCGATCAGGCCTGATTTTTGTTCCTGGCGATAATAACACGACGCTGCAGGATCGCGGATGACAGGCATTTCCACATCGCTCTGGACGAACTCCTCAATGGGATCGGTGACAAAATATTGATGCAGCATGTTGATGAACGGGGCTTCGCTGTCGACCCATTTCATAACCTCGTTGGCGTAGCAGCCAGCAGCGTTGACCACATGTTCGCAGGTGATGCTGCCTTTCTCGGTTACCACTTCCCATTCGCCATTCTCCAGGGCTTTAATATCCGTGACCCTGTTACGTAAGGATAATTCTGCGCCCATCTGGCGGGCCCCGGCGGCCAGTGCGTTACAACCGCCAGCGGGATCAATGTGGCCGTCCATGGTGGTGTAAGCCCCGGCGATGACGCCTTCGGTATCCAGATACGGGATGATGTTTTTAATTTCATTGGGACCGATGATTTCCATATCGTAGCCGATGTTGGGGGCCATACCGGCGACCCGCCTGAACCAGTCAACCTCAGGTTCAGTATAGGCCAGGCGGATTCCGCCACAGCCGTGCCAACTGACATATGTCCCGGTTTTCTCCTCGAGCGTCGGATAAAGGGTGTTTGAATAGTGATGAATCTTGGCCATGTTGTAGCTGCCAATGAAACTTGGACACTGACCCGCAGCGTGCCATGTCGAACCGGATGTCAGTTCGCCCTTTTCGATCAGTATACTGTCGGTCCAGCCTTCTTCAGCCAAATGATAAAGCAGCCCGCAGCCCAACATGCCGCCGCCGATAATGACAACCCGTGCGTGATTTTTCATGATGTGCCCCTATTTAGATTTGAACCGCTCACTGAGTGGCAGTTTAACATTGAATTTGTCGCGGATAGCTTGATCCAGATCAGTCGAGATATGATCGGGCCAGTGATTGTCGAGAAGGTTTTGGCTTTCGACGCGGGCCCGCTGAACAACGCTTTGGCTTCCGTTCTCTGTCCATTCGTTGGGGCTCATGCGGTCACCGACAACCGGATACACATAGTCGCTTTGCATACGCTCAATGGTCTGGTTGTGTCCAAGATAGTGGCCGGGTCCGCGCTCGCAGGTCTCTGAAATGACATCCAGCGACAGCGTCTCATCATTAACATCAATGCCACGGATGGTGCGCTGGACGGCGCCGATGGTGTCATTGTCGATGACCAGGCTTTCATAGCAGAACGCCAGCAGGGATGCGTGCATACCTGCCGATTCCTGAATCAGGTTGGTTCCTGCATTGGCGACCAGGGCGTGGTTGTAACCTTTTTCAGAACCCGATTGGGCATCGGGTATTTTTGAATCGGTCATGGCCGATGCGACAGAGGTCGGCAAATCATAGAACCGCCCCATTTGCCCGGCCGCCGACATCAGCAGTGCCTGCTCGCCGCTACCCCCGGACATGGAACCGGTGCGCAAATCCGAAACAAATGGCCAAATACCGATCATGCACTTGGCCTTGGGCACAACCGCGTTGATATAGACAAGCCCCATCAATGTCTCGGCCGTGGCCTGGACAACCGCACCCGCCAGTGCCGCAGGTGCTGTCGCCCCGGCTTGTCCGGCTGATAACAGCAGCACCGGCATACCACCGCGCGCCGCCGTCTCAAGGATTGCACAGGCATTGGCCTCAAAAGTCATGGGCGGGACGACGAAACAGTTGGATTGGCTGACAAAGGGCCGCTCCCGCCATTGTTTCTCGCCACCGGCGATCATGTGCAGCATTTCCAATGCCTCGGTCACATGGGCCGGATTGACGAAACTGGTGCCAACATGTTTTGAGGTGCCGCTGACGCAGGCGTAAAGGGTGTTAAAATCAAGGTCGCGACTGGTTTCCGTATCACGAACCACGACCGGACGCTGGCAATAGTGAATATGCTCCAGGCCATCAACCATCCTGGCGATGTCGAACAAATCCTTCATCGTCGATTCGCGAAAGTCTCCGGTTTCGGCATCGACGATATTGATTGCGGCCCCGCCGGTGCCAAAATAGAGGCGCTTGCCATGGGGCGACATATCATATTCGGGCTTTTGTCCGCACAACTGAAAATCCCGATTGGCATTCGCAATGGTGTCTTCGACCAGCGCCGGGGGCAGTCTTAAACGGCCATCGTCGCCCATAACACCACCGACCGCCGTAATCGCCTCGACACAAGAAGGCGGGGCTTTTGAAAAGCCGACGTTTTCGAGCACATGCAGGATGGCGTGGTGAATTTTTTGAACATCGGGTTCGCTTAAAGGCCGGTAGTTGCCGTTTTCCATGCCGGGATGGACGGGGCGGGCGTCGCGAGTCAGGGGTTGGGCTCTTAATGCCTGTCTGGCGGAACGGCCGCCACGACGGCGGCTAAGGTCGGGGGATGCGGACGTCATTCAAAAGCCTCCATGAAAGAATAAGCCTGACTGCGTATTTGTATTGAAGACTTTACGTTAATAATACAAACACCGTTTAACAGTGCGACGTAATTAAGTACATATGACGACGCTGCTAGCGTTTCAAAATTTTGGTTTCAGATAAATCAATCTCTCCAGATCGGGTTGGTCCAGGCCCTGCGATCCTGTGCATCCCTGAGCGTAATACGAAAATAGCTGTCCTTGAAGCGCGATAACGGCAAGCGGCAATGGGTCATTCCTTCGCCATTTTTTTGCACAGATAGGGCTCCCCGCCCGACAGCCGAAACAAAGTCGACCGGTGTGCAATCAATATCCACGTGACTCTCACTGATGCGAACGTCGAGAATTTCCGGCCCCTGACTGGAATAGTAACGGCCGGCTTTAAGGGACTGAACGATCTCATCGGGATCAAGGTTGCTGGCGTGGACCTGAACCCAGCCGCCGAAACTGTCATGGGTCATGTGGTGGGCGTCATCAGTGGCGAAGCCGCTCAGTCGCCAGCCTTCGTTCAGCAGGCTGTCGCAAAACCCCCAGTCGGATCCCCTGTCAACTTCAACATGGGAGCCATGGTTATAAATTTCGATACCGTGGGCGCATGCTATGGAGCGGGCATCTTCCAGGGTCAGGCCATACCAGGATGGATGAACGATACCGATAAAGGCGCCAGCCTTGGCGGCGCGAGAGGCTATTTCCGGTCCGGTTTCGCCATTTATCGGGGGTGCGAAATCCAGCGGCAAGCCAACGGCGAGGATGTGCCAGATCTCGCCAACCTGTGTTTCGGGCACATGCAGTTCAGCGGAAATCAGGGTGGTGAAATCCTTGCTGCGATAGGGCGTCGAATCGGCAACGGGGAAATCGTATTGCTCCATGAAGTGTTCGCTCAGGGCGAGAAAATCATAACCGGCTTTTTGGTAATGGGTGACCACCTCGGCCGGTGTGAATTTGCCATCCGAAAGTGTTGAATGGGTGTGCAGGTTTCCCCTGAAGAACTGACCCGGCTGTCCAAAAGGCAGGTTTTTCATTTTCATGTCCCCGGATGCGAAATCCTTGCTGAATTAATGATGCTTTGTTGCCTTGGGTCAACTTAAAAAATCGATAATTTTTCTCTCGTCATGTGGTGTTCCTCGCGATAGGGTTTCAAGCATAAATTTTCCCAAGGGATGTCCTGGCAGATGCTGCAATCCATAAGGTCCGTCGCCTCGTTGTTGTTAAGCTACGGGCTGCTTTTATTGGCCAACGGCATGTTCGCAACTCTGTTGGGATTGCGCGCCAAACTCGAAGGCTTTTCCACCGAAACGGTCGGCTTCGTTATGGCCGGTTTTTTTATTGGCCTGTTGGCGGGTGCACTTTATGCCGTCAGGGTGGTTTCGGCGGTGGGGCATATTCGGGGATTCGCCGCCTTCGCCTCGATCATGTCTGTCGCCGTGCTGGGTCATGTGTTGTTGATTGACCCCTTTGCCTGGTTCTTCTTTCGTCTGGCTGCCGGATTTTGTATGGCTGGTATGGTCATGGTGGTTGAAAGCTGGCTTAACGAGCGGGCGACCAATGAAACGCGCGGCCAAATTTTATCCATATATATGATCACCAACTATCTGGGTTCGGGCATGGGGCAGTTCATGGTGAGTGTCGCCGATCCGGGAAAATTCCAGTTGTTTGTTGTCGCTTCTATCGTTTTCTCCCTTGCCCTGGTGCCGGTCCTGCTAACCCGGGCAAGC
>Ga0233428_1003467_pt1 | contig 13350 bp, 12 predicted proteins | sample SI_118_April2016_4_FD_179890 | JGI IMG/M metagenome (GOLD analysis project Ga0233428, IMG submission 179890) | Seawater microbial communities from Saanich Inlet, British Columbia, Canada - SI_118_April2016_120_MG | ecosystem: Environmental > Aquatic > Marine > Inlet | place: Canada: British... | reverse complement strand
GCCCTATAGTGGTAACGGTTGGCTGCATAAAGGAAATGACCACCCGCATAGTTGTCGAGTGGATTAACCCGACGGCTACGCCCTCCCATCCCATAGAAGATCAGCGCTGCCATCGCAAACCCCGCAAACAGTACGCCGGAGATGATCCGCATATCAAGACTCCCTCCCTCAGCAACCACCCCACCCAGATTGAACTCAGGTACTGGCAAACCGATAGAGAGCAGCGCCGCAGAGACCCACTGTAACGGCACACCGGGAAAAATTCCGCTCAGCAATATAATCAGTGAAAGCAGTAGCATCGGCAGCCACATGGTCCACGGCACCTCACGTATCGGCTGATGCTCCAGCCGTAACGAGCCCAGAAAGCTATTATGGATCAGCTTATAGACCGAGAGAATCGTGCCCAGCGTCCCCACTACAGCGCCCACAAACAGTAATACCTCTCCCTGTTCCAGCAGGGACCGGTAGACCAGCCACTTGGAGACAAATCCGTTCGTTGGTGGCAGACCGGCCAGCCCTATAATACCTACCAGCATGGTCACAAACGTAAGCGGCATACGCACCACTAGCCCCCCTAAATGGTTGAGATCCGAACTCCCGGTACGGTAGATTACTGCACTGACCGCAAGAAACAGCGCCGCCTGATAGGTAGCGTGGTTAAATACATGCAGTAGTCCACCAGCGGCACCCAGTGGATCCATCATCGCGATCCCCAGTAACATATACCCCCCCTGGCCAATACCGTGCCAGGCCAGCAGCTCACGCGCATCATTTTGGCGCATCGCGGTGAAGGTGGGAAAGATAATGGTCGCAACCGCCACCCAGGCGAGCAGTGTCTGCGAACTGACCCCAGCCAGTGACTGATTCAGCCACCCTCCCCCCGCCACCTTAAACAGTACCAGCAAGATCGCAAACAGTCCCAGACGAGAGGAGATCGCCCCCAGAAAAGCGGCACCGGGGCCAGGGGTCTCTGCATAGGCAGAGGCCTGCCAGAGGTGGAAAGGTAACAGCCCCATCTTCACCCCAAAGCCCGCAACGACCAGTAGCAGCAGAAGCAGTGAGGTCTCGGCTTCAAGCTGAACAAGCGCACTATTGACGGCGGCAAACTGGAATGATCCTGCCTCAACCACCAGGATTGCAATTGCGCCAAATACCATCATTGCACCGGCCATTGCATAGACCAGATAACGTAATGCAGATTTCAGCGCCGTCCCTCCAGCCAGTGCCATGAGCAGAAAGGCAGACCAGCTCGCCAGCTCCCAGCCGATAAAGAGTGATAACAGATCCCCGCTGGCCAGCAACAGCAACATGGTCAGTACATTCAGTGAGAGGGCGAAGTGCAATAGAGGCAACGAGCCGCCTTGTTTCCGGTAGTGCGCCCCCCATGCCCCAACCATATAGACCGAGACAAAGAGTGCCGTGGCCACGGTAATCAGTGCGAAATAGAGCCCCAGTCCATCCAGTCGCCAGCTCATGGTAACCCCCTGAAGCTCTAACGTAAGCGCAGAGGAAAACTGGGTCGACTCACTCGACGAGACCATGAATGAGACAATAACCAGCTGTAGCAGATAGAGCAGAGAGAGCTGCTGCCCACCCCGAACATGCTCTCCTACCAACAGTGAAAGAATCACCGTACCCACCGCAAAAATCCCCAGCATATCCAGTAGCGCCAACTCCATTACTCCACCTCGCTGACGGTGATAGTGGAGATCAGACGCTCCCGATCACCACTCTGTAGTGCGATCTGCTGGAGCTGCTCAGTAACCGGGTTGATGGTCAGGGTTACCGCAAGCAGCACCCCGCCCAGCATCAACGCAACTCCCCCCTCCCAACCCCAGGGTGACTCTACCGCTGCTACGGTGCTACTCGTCGATCCCGCTATTGGCCTCTCTTCCTGATAGTAACGCTGAACAATACGAAACAGATATCCCGCCTCAACCACCGTGGCCACCAAGAAGGTCACTGCCGCTACTCCATTGAGCCAGCCGCCCACCTCAACCAGTCCCGTCAACAGGGCGAGCTTGGCCCAGAAACCGGGCAGTGGAGGCACCCCCACCAGCGAGAGCGCAAAAAGAATCAGCAATACGACACGCCAGCGGCTCAGGGGCTGCTGGAGCAGCAGAAATAGCCCCGGTTTCACCACCATGTGGTGGAAAGAGAGCGCCAATCCGGCAAACAACCCAAGCTCCAGTGAGAGTGAAAAGGCGATAAAGATCATCCCTAACTGACCGATTGAGGAGTAGGCCAGCATACGCCGAAAATCATTGGCCCTCCAGGCTGCCAGCTCTCCACTCACCAGCCCCAGTATACCCAGCAGCAGCAGCGGATCGGTCGCCTCCGGTTGTGGAAAAAGGAGCAGCAAAATCCTCACTATCATCACCACAGCCAGCTTGGAGACCACTCCGGCAAGCAGTGCAGCAAAACGGGATGAGGTCACACTGTAGACCTCCGGTACCCAGCTATTCACCGCAAACAGCTCCGCCTTGACCCCAAATCCAACCAGAATCAACAAGAACGCGGCGATCGGCAGACTCCCCTCGCCTGAGGCTGCCAGCATCGACAGATCGGCCAGATTGAGGCTTCCACTATGGCTGTAGATCAGCGCGATACCACTCAGTGCCAGAACGGAACCCATCCCACTGAGAAGCAGGTAACGGAAGCTAACCAGTGGTGCCGCCCGCCCCGGGGACGCCGCGATCAAACCAAAAGTGGCCACCGCCAGCAGCTCGTAGAAGACATAGAGATTAAACAGGTCTCCCGAGAGGGCCAGCCCCATCGAAGAGGCTGCCAACACCAACAGCAGTACATGAGTGCGTACTGCTGCTCCAGCGGGCCATAACAACAACAGTGCGAGCTGGGTCGCCAGCAGTAGCAGATAGGCCAATCCATCCAGATAGAGATTGATCCCGACAGGGGTATTGAACCCACCCATCGTCACCGAGAGTGGTTGTGCGATAACATCACTGCCCAGCTGTAGGGTGATCCATAAAGTGGCGGCTATCGTCATCAGTGAGAGCCCATAGAGTACCGGAGAGGGCCGCTCTGCGCGAACACCGAGCCAGTGAGCCAGTGGCTGCAGCAGAAAAGCCACCAGCAGCGGCAGAGCAACCACCAGGGGCAACCACTCAGTGGACATGTTCTACCTCAGTCAGTGGATTTAGGGTCGGTGCATCACTGGAGCGGGTGTGACGTACGCCTGCCTCTCGATCCAGATCGGCCTGCAACTGATTGAGCCCGCCCGTCCGCTGCAGTGTCCCGGAGTAGTGGCGATGACGAATCAGCAGGGCTATTGCCAGTGCCTGAACACCCACCCCGATAACAATCGCGGTCAACACCATCGCCTGCGGTACAGGATCCACCATTGTAGTAGGGAACTGCCCTGCCTGCCAGATCGGAGCTGCCCCACCCCAGCGGTACCCCGCCAGTATCAGTAGTAGATTGGCCCCTGCCTCGGCAATCACCAACCCCAATAACATACGAAACAGGTGGCTTGACATCACCACGCCTGCCAGCCCAATCACCAGCAAGCCAATAGCACCGGTATAGAGAATTATCGCCAGAGTCATCGGGGCACCTCCGGAGATGGGACGTTGGTGGAGAGGTGCGTGAGCAGTGCCGCCAGCTCGGCCCCCACTTTGATGCCCACCGCCAGATAGAGCAGAGGCAGTGTACCCGCAGAGAATAGTGCCCCGATCTCACCCACTGGCAACCAGGGCTGAAGAAAGGATTCTCCCTGCAGTAGAGCCGCAACCCCCAGCAGAATAAACAACGCACCCGCCCCCCCCTCAACCTGTTGAATCAGACGATGATTCAACAGCGCGGCACCACGACCCGCCAGCGTTGGCAAAAACAGGGCTACCGCAATAATAACCCCCCCCTGAAACCCGCCTCCGGGGGTAAGGTGTCCATGAGTAATGATATAGAAACCCACCATTATCAATAGGGGAAGCAGTAGCGTCGAGGCTTGCTCAAACAGCTCCCCCAACTCCTCACACTCGACACTCACCGTACGCTGTTTCACCCCAGTGAGTATCAGCCCCACTGAAGTCGATGCCGCAAACAGAATCGCCAGCTCTCCCAGGGTATCCAGCGCTCGATACCCCAACACCACCGCAGTGACCAGATTGGCGGCTCCAAGCTCACCATCTGTCTGCTGAATCATTCCCCCCACCCGCATCAACGGCTCTCCAAACGGAACGGCCATAAACAGGGAAAACAGCATAAATGCCAACCCCCCGCTAAACAGCAGGGGGGTCCACGCCATTGAACGATGCTCTCTACTCACTGCTGACTCCCCCTCTCTGTCACCGGCTTGTCACCCACTGTTTCACTCAAAACCTCTCTCTCCCTGGGTGAACCACCCACCAGCCCCAAACGAATCAGCGCCAGTGCCAGTATCAGGCTACTCAATCCAGCACCCACCACCCCCTCAGTCAGCGCCACATCCGGCGCCCGTAACAATACAAAAAGCAGACTCAAACCGAGAGAGAGCAGTGAGGTTGAGACCACTGCGGCAAGATGACTCTTGAGCAGCAACGCGCTCAGCGCCGCAGCCCACATCACCACCACCAGTAGCGCAGAGATCCAGAGCATCAATGGATCGGCCATTAGCGTTTATCCCCCCGTTTCCATGGCTCAATACCGGAACGGAGAAATGCACGTGCCAGGGTTGTGGAACCCACCGGGTTGGTCAACAACACAAAGAGAGCAATCACCAGTAGTTTGGGTATCCATGCGGGCTGGTGAAAAGCAACCCCTACCAGTAGGGACAATAGCCCCAGTGTCACCGCTTTGGTGCCGGCCTGAATACGATTATAGACATCCGGCATACGCACCAGCCCAAGGGCGCCAAGCGCACAGAAAAGGGCTCCAAACAGTAGAAAAAGATCCCCTACCACTCCCATCACTCACGCTCCCCAGTAGCGGGTTCTAACGGAGAGAGAACTGCTTTTGCCAGCGCCACCACGCCGACAAAAGCAAGCACCCCCAATAGCAGCGCCAGATCAAGATAGAGGGCACTGCCAAAAAGTAGTGAGAGCAGCGTCAGCAGAGCGATGGTAATCACCGCCAGGGTATCTGCCGCCACAATTCGGTCTGCCACAGAGGGGCCCGAGAGAAAACGAGCGAGGGTCAAGAGCAGCGCCACCCCCATCAGCAGCAGGGTAAACCACTGTAACAGTGTGAGGGTCATCGCAGAAAAACCCTCAGATGACGCTCAAATTGGTCGGCAATCGCCTTCGTCGCCTGCTGGCGTTGATCATCAGCGGAGTGCTGCCCCTCCTCAATCAACCCCCGATCATCAATCCAGTGGATCAGCAGGCGCTGCTGCTGGATATCCACAGTCAGGGTACCTGGGGTCAGGGTGATGCTATTGGCCAGAATCACCCGCCCCAATGAGGACTGAAGCGCTGTCTCAACCTCGACCAGTACCGGACTGATCGGCAGAGCCGGATCAACCACACGGCGCGCCAGATCAAAATTGGCTCGAACCAGAGCCACCAGAAAGGTGCGCAGATAGCCCAGCAGAGCCGGAACCATCTGGACAGAGAACTTCAGTGGTGACTCGTGCAGCTCTTGAGGTGTGCCGAGACTGTTTTTTCGCACCATCCACACCACTGTCAGCGCAACCACGCTCCCCAGCCACAGCTCATCCCACTGTAGAGATCCACTCAGCAGTATCCAGACCCCCATCAAAACAGTAAAAAGCAGCATATCAATCCAGAAAATCACCAAAGAAAAAGGCCTGATAGCCTCTGTATTGGGTACCCTCTATTTTTCCAACGCCTCCACCATTGAGGCGGTAATCAGGGTGACACCATTCTCACTGCGATAAAAACGCGCTGCATCCGCCTCCACATCCTCCCCCACCACCAGCCCTTCGGGCAGGTGACAACGTATACCAACCACGGCCTTATTGATGCGGCAATTTCTCCCCACACTGGAGTGTGGCAGCAGCAGGGAGTCGTTGACCTGGCTATAGGAGTTCACCCGACTATCGGTAAAGAGCAGGGAGTTATTCACCTCTCCCCCAGAGACAATACAGCCCGCAGAAACCAGACTATCAACGGCATACCCCCGACGCTCCCCATCATTGAAGACAAACTTGGCCGCTGGAAGCTGTCGCTGATAGGTCCAGATCGGCCAATCGGTATCATAGAGATCAAGCTGTGGGCTCACTCGAACCAGATCTATATTGGCCTCCCAATAGGCATCGACCGTACCAACATCACGCCAGTAGGCTCCCGTTCTGGAGACCGAACTATTCTCAAAACGGTGTGCCATCACCTTTGCACGGCCCACCAGCCCCGGAATGATATCCTTGCCAAAGTCATGACTGGAACCACTATCCAGCTCATCGGCCTGCAGTGCGTCCATCAGGGTCTCATAGTTGAAGATGTAGATACCCATACTGACAAAAGAGTGATCTGGATCCCCCGGAATGGAGGGGGGATCTTCCGGTTTCTCTACAAAGCCGACAATCTGTCCATCACTGTTAGCATCCACCACACCGAAAGCACTCGCCTCACCACGCCCTACCTCCAGGCAGGAGACGGTCACATCAGCCTCACGCTCAATATGTTCCGCTAACAGGGCGGCATAGTCTTGTTTATAGATGTGGTCACCCGCCAGAATCAGTACATAACGGGGACGATGGAAGGCGATCGCCTCCAGGTTCTGGAATACGGCATCCGCCGTCCCCTGATACCAACTCTCCTTGATGGTCTGCTGTTGTGCGGGCCAAATCTCGACAAATTCACTCAGTGCCGGACGGAGAAAGTTCCAGCCACGCTGCAGGTGAAGAATCAGCCAGTGGGCTCGGTACTGTGTCAACACCGCAATTTTCTTGATCCCGGAGTTGACGCAGTTGGAGAGCGGAAAGTCAATGATCCGAAACTTACCTCCAAACGGAACCGCAGGCTTGGAGTGGCGTTCTGTCAACTGCATCAACCGACTCCCTTTACCTCCCGCCAGTACCAGTGCCAGAGTGTGTCTCAGCTCATCTTGTATTGTCGACATTAATATCTCCTAAGAACCAATCCATTCATAAATTACCGAAAAATAATAACAGGGAATGGTATCTTGTAAACATGACAATTTAGTGAAAAAACAATTTAAAGGCTAGCACTCACTCTGTTCTGAATATATGATTTTATTAATTATCAGAGATCACAACCATTTACCCTAGAGTCGATAAAATCAACATGATGGACACACCCTCCCGGCACAGTACTGAACTCCCCTCATGGCAGCGACTTGAGACTCATGCAGAACAGCTTCAGGGTCAACCTATCTCCTCGCTTTTCAAGGAAGATCCCGACCGCTTTGACCACTTCTCAGCCCGCTTTGAGGGTATCCTGCTCGACTACTCAAAAAATCGACTGACTAAAGAGACGCGTACTCTACTAGTCCAGCTTGCGGAGGAGGCCCAGCTTCCTGCATGGCGTGAGAGGATGTTTCGTGGTGAAAAGATCAACCACACCGAGGAGCGAGCTGTTCTCCACACCGCGCTACGCGCCCCAGAAACTCCGGCCCTGATGGTGGAGCAGGAGGATGTGATGCCGGCGATTCATCAGGTACTGGAACAGATGGCCCGTTTCGTTGACTCGGTCCACCAGGAGGAGTGGCTGGGCTGTACCGGTGTCCCGATCACGGACATTGTCAATATCGGTATTGGTGGCTCAGACCTTGGCCCACGCATGGTGGTAGATGCCTTGCGCCCCTGGCAGAAGAGAGGGATACGTAGCCATTTTGTCTCCAACCTGGATGGACGAGCACTGGAGACCACCCTTGAGTCTCTCGATGCAACACGCACTCTGTTTATTGTTGCTTCCAAAACCTTTACTACGCTGGAAACCATGACCAATGCCCATAGTGCCCGCAACTGGTTTCTGCAGGCGATCAAAAAACAGGGCAAGGGGGAGAGCTCTATCCGTAACCATTTTGTTGCCGTCTCCTCTAACCCGGAGGCGTGCCAATCCTTTGGTATTGCGGTAGAGAATGTTTTCACCTTCTGGGATTGGGTCGGTGGGCGTCTCTCTCTCTGGTCTGCGATTGGGCTTTCCATCGCCTTGGCGATTGGAATGGATCGTTTTCGCGAGCTGATGGCTGGTGCCCACGCGATGGATAACCACTTCCGTAGCGCCCCTCTTGAGGAGAATCTGCCGGTACTGCTGGCACTGATCGGGGTCTGGAACCATAACTTCCAGGGCGCTGAGAGCCATGCAGTAATCCCCTATGACGCCTCACTGGAGCTCTTCCCCGCCTACCTCCAGCAGCTCGATATGGAGAGTAACGGTAAGCAGGTAGACCGGGAGGGGGAGCCTATTGAGTACCTCACCTCCCCTCTGCTCTGGGGGGAATCCGGCTCCAATGGGCAACACTCATTTTTCCAGTTTCTCCACCAGAGTTCGATCAGGGTACCTATCGACTTTATCGGCACCCTCGAGCCAGGACACCAGCTCCCCGACCACCATGAGCGGCTCACGGCCAACATGTTAGCCCAGGCAGAGGCACTGATGAAGGGGAAAAGTTTTCAGGAGGCCCTGGCAGAGATCTCAGCCCAGCCTGATGAGACTCAGACCCGGCTCGCCCGTTATAAAACCTTTCCCGGTAACCTCCCCTCCAACATGCTACTTTTGGAACGGCTGGATCCCCATACACTTGGTTCACTGATTGCCCTCTATGAACATAAGATTTTTATCCAGGGCGTTATCTGGAACCTTAACTCTTTTGATCAGATGGGAGTAGAGTTAGGCAAGGCGCTGGCCAAACGGATACAACAGGAGCTGGAGCAGGGAGCACTCGACAAGCAATCCCCGGCACACGACAGCTCGACCCAAAGTCTGATTAACTATTTTTTACAACATAAAAACAGATCACAATCCCAGAAGAATTAATTAAAAGGAAAGCAGCAACATGAATAAAGAATTGACCGCAATGATCCGTGACCAGGCCTACCGACTATGGATGGAAGAGGGGCAACCTGGTGGACAGGATTTCGCTCACTGGCTCCGGGCAGAGGCACTGGTTCTCTCCGCACTCTCCAGAGAAGAGGAGAAAAATCAGGTTACTCCAGCTCCGACAAAACAGGCCGTTGCCAAAAAGAAGGTCGCTACCAAAAAGAGTGCGGTGAAGAAGAAAAGCGCGGTAAAAAAGAAGAGTGCAGCAAAGAAAAAAGTGGTCGCTAAGAAGAGTGTCACTCCAAAGCGCAGTGTGGTAAAGAAAAAGGCCCCAGCCAAAAAGAGCCGTACGGTGAAGAAAAAGAGCCTCTAGATGGGTGCCATGCCCCACCCCCCAACCCACTCCCCCTTTATTGGCGAAGTGGATCAACACCTGATCTCAGAGGGGAGCCACCACCGTCTGTTTGATAAGCTGGGCGCCCACCCAACTGAGGTTGAGGGTGTTAACGGAGTACACTTTGCCGTCTGGGCTCCCAATGCCCGCCGAGTCAGTGTCATTGGCCCGTTCAACCAGTGGAATGGTGATCTCCACCCGATGCAGCTTCACCCCGGGTGCGGAGTGTGGGAGCTATTCATCCCCGAACTTCACCACGGGACCCTCTATAAATATGAGCTCATCAACAGTAACAATCACCGCCTCCCTCTAAAGAGCGACCCATTTGCTTTTCAGTGCGAACACCCCCCCGCTACCGCCTCTCAGGTCTACGACCTGGAACGCTACCAGTGGAGTGATCAACAGTGGATGAAACAGCGTTGGGAGCGCCATCAACGTTCTGCGCCGATGTCGATTTACGAACTTCACCTCGGCTCCTGGAAACGGATTCCGGAGGAGATGAATCGCCCCCTCAGTTACCGGGAGCTAGGGGATCAACTGATTCCTTATGTCGTATCAATGGGGTTTACCCATGTTGAGTTGCTCCCGATCAGTGAGCACCCCTTCGATGGCTCATGGGGATACCAGCCAACGGGGCTGTTTGCCCCCTCTCGGCGCTTTGGTGACCCCGATGAGCTGATGAGTTTTATTGATCGCTGCCACCAGGCAGAGATTGGGGTTATTCTCGACTGGGTAGGGGGACATTTCCCCGAAGATGAGCACGGCCTCAACCAGTTCGATGGTACCCACCTCTATGAGCATGAAGACCCCCGCCAGGGGCGACATCAGGAGTGGGGCACCCGCATCTATAACTATGGACGCTCTGAGGTTGCTAACTTCCTCATGGCCAATGCCCTCTTCTGGCTACAGAAGTACCATATTGATGGCCTGCGGGTTGATGCAGTCGCCTCCATGCTCTATCTCGACTATGACCGGGAGGCCGGGGGGTGGATACCGAACCACTTTGGGGGCAATGAGAACCTTGAGGCCGTCCACTTTCTGCGTCGTCTGAATGAGGAGGTGTATGGTCAATGCCCTGGTGCCTTTACTGTGGCCGAGGAGTCCACCTCCTGGCCGATGGTCTCTCGCCCTACTGACCTGGGAGGATTGGGGTTCGGTTACAAGTGGAACATGGGGTGGATGAACGATACCCTGCGCTTTATGGCACGAGAGTCTGTTCACCGTGCCTATCATCAGGAGGAGCTGACTTTTGGTCTGCTCTACTCCTTTCATGAGAACTTTCTCCTCCCCCTCTCTCATGATGAGGTAGTTCACGGCAAACGCTCGCTACTGGAGAAGATGCCGGGCGATCTCTGGCAGCAGTTTGCTAACCTGCGGCTCTATCTCTCACTGCTCTATACCCACCCTGGAAAGAAGCTGCTCTTTATGGGCGGTGAATTCGGACAACACAAAGAGTGGGACTACAAAAAGAGCCTGGACTGGCACCTGTTACAGAGCGACAACCCGAACCATCAACTCCACGGGGGATTACAACAGCTGGTCGCAGACCTGAACCACCTCTACCGTAACCACCCGCCCCTTCACCAGCTGGATCATGAGGCAGAGGGTTTTGAATGGATAGACTGCCACGCACCGCAGATGGGGGTCATCTCATTTCTACGCAAGGGGGGAGAGAGCCCTCCCTTGCTGATAGTCGGCAATTTCACCCCGGTTGTCCGTGACCACTACTGTATCGGTGTGCCTACGGCAGGCTACTATCAAGAGGTACTCAACTCAGATGCCAGCCACTATGGCGGCAGCAACTGCGGTAATCATGGCGGGAGGCATACGGACCCCACACCATACCATGGTCACGACAATAGTCTGCAGCTCTCCATTCCCCCTCTGGGGTGCCTGATACTACAACTTGAGCCCTGAGCTGAGTGAGCAGAAAACAGATCTTGAGCAGTAACAAAATATTACCGGGAGACCCCCTCACTCTGGGGGCTCATTGGGATGGTGAGGGCACCCACTTTTCACTCTTCTCCGCCCATGCGGAGCAGGTAGAACTCTGTCTATTCACGGGACGCCAGGAAAAGCGTCTGATGCTGCACCAGGAGAACCAGGTCTGGCATGGGTATCTGCCCGGAATTGGTCCGGGAATAAAATATGGATACCGTGCCCACGGCCCCTGGGCACCGCAGCAGGGACACCACTTCAACCCCAATAACCTGTTGGTTGACCCCTATGCCAAGGCGCTCTCTGGCTCTCTTCAACACCACAGCAGCCACTATGATAATGGGGAAGAGCCCCGCAACAGCGACAACCAACTGTGGATTCCCAAAGGGGTAGTCACCGCTCCCCTTTCAGCTACCAGGAAAGGCCGGCTCAACACGCCCTGGCACCAGAGCCTGCTCTATGAGCTCCACGTCAAGGGGTTTACCCATAACCACCCGGAAATCCCCAGCTCAAAACGGGGACGACTCAGTGGTCTCACCACCCCGGCAATTCTGGATCACCTGCGGGCCCTTGGTGTCACTGCGGTTGAGCTGCTCCCTCTCTTCCCATTTGCAGATGAGCAGCACCTGCAGGCGCACGGTCTATCCAACTACTGGGGCTACAACCCCTACAATTTCTTCGCTCTGGATCCCCGCTACCTCTCCAAACCCACTGCAACCCATGAGTTCAAAAAGATGGTACGGCAGCTCCATGATGCGGGTATTGAGGTGATACTGGATGTTGTCTTCAACCATAGCGGAGAGGGCGATCAGCAGGGGCCGACTCTCTCACTACGCGGCATTGACAACCTCAGTTACTATCGACATCCGGCAGAGAACCCTGGTCAGTACATCAACGATACCGGCTGCGGAAACAGCCTCAATCTATCCCACCCCAGAGTACTGCAACTGGTGATGGATTCACTACGTTACTGGAGCCAGGAGATGGAGGTAGATGGTTTCCGTTTTGATCTTGCGGTAACCCTGGCTCGCACCGGAGAGGGGGGATATTCAGACCACTCACCTTTCCTCGCGGCGATCCAACAGGACCCTCAACTCTCAAAACTCAAGCTGATTGCCGAACCGTGGGATATTGGACTGCATGGCTACCAGACCGGAAACTTTCCACCGGGGTGGCGAGAGTGGAATGACCACTATCGGAATGACCTGCGAGCCTTCTGGAGAGGTGATCACAACACTCTGGGGACACTGGGTCATCGCCTCACCGCATCTGAGGATCTGTTTGGGCAGAATGGGCGTACCTTGCAGACCTCCATCAACTTCATCACTGCTCACGATGGCTTTACCTTGAGTGATCTGGTCAGCTATCAGCACAAACACAACCACGCCAATCAGGAGAATAATCTTGATGGAACGGACCATAATCTGAGTTGGAACCATGGCGTTGAGGGGGAGAGCAGTGATCCTGAGGTCAACCAACTGCGGATGCAGGATAAACGCAACCTGCTAATGTCCCTCTTCTGCTCTCATGGCGTACCTATGCTGTTGGCGGGTGATGAGCTCGGCAATAGTCAACAAGGTAACAACAACAGCTACTGCCAGGATAACCATCTTAGCTGGATCGACTGGTCACAGCTACAGCAACCTGAGAATCAGACACTCTTCAACTTCGTCTGTCAGCTCAGCAAGACTCGACGCCAAACGCCACAGCTCCAGTTACACCAACTCTTTTCGATGCCCCAGCAACAGCGCTCGGAGGTTATCTGGCTCACCACCGACGGTTCCCTGATGCAGCCCCACGACTGGGAGCAAGCGGAGTCCGGTAGACTCACCATGGTCTGCTGTCCATCCAAACCATCCGTCAATGCCATTGCCCTGCTGATCAACCGTACCTCAACTCCCTGCCTCTTCACCCTGCCCACAACAGAGAGGAGCAATCACTGGGTGATCCTCCTCGATAGCATGACAACCGCCACCCTGGATGGCACAAAAATGGTTAGGAAGAGCACGCTGGAGCTGGAGCCACAAAGCATGTTACTGCTCCAGGAGGTCCCGCTGCATGAACAGTGATACGCTACAGGCAGTAGCACGAACCTATGGGGTCGATCCCGGTTATTGG
>Ga0233428_1003465_pt1 | contig 13356 bp, 13 predicted proteins | sample SI_118_April2016_4_FD_179890 | JGI IMG/M metagenome (GOLD analysis project Ga0233428, IMG submission 179890) | Seawater microbial communities from Saanich Inlet, British Columbia, Canada - SI_118_April2016_120_MG | ecosystem: Environmental > Aquatic > Marine > Inlet | place: Canada: British... | reverse complement strand
GAAAGTTTTAATTCTCAAATCTGCTTTTACCAACGCTTTACTAAACTTAGTTGCAAAAGCTCCTTCAATATACTTATGTTTGTAAGTTGTATGAATGTAATAGTCAGTTTCTTTAGAAGCTCTGAACCACTTTTCAATCATTGGTTTCATACAAGTAGGAAGCATTACAACTCTATCTTTGTCTCCCTTTCCTTTTCTAACAATAACTTTCTCAGATTCTAAATCAATATCTTGTTTTTTAAGACTGCAAACTTCACCAATTCTTAATCCACAAAATAAAGCAATCATACTTCCCATAAATATATGGCTATCATCAATAGCTTCAAACAATTTAATCAACTGTTTCTTATTAAGAACATTAGGTAATGATCGTTTTGTACTTGGTCTTCCAAAATTCTTTCCCATTTTCACATCCTCGCAATTAGTTGAAGTCCAACATCACGTATTGACTCAGCTAATGTTTCATTAGTTTCATGTCTTCTTTTGAAAGCTATAGCTATTGCTCTTTTTTGAGTAATTTGCTTTTGTTTAATCTGAAACCTTATATCCTCAGGTACTTTCTCAAGAAGAATCCATCTATAAACTGTGTAAGGATTATAACTATTTTTTATCAGAAAATTATAAATCTCTTTTTCCTTACCAATCATAAAATATTTTTTCTTATTGTAGTGATAATGAGCTAATTTACTCATTAACTCTGCAAGATTACGCACATCATCTTCACTAAAAGCTTCTAAAAGCTCTTTTTTAAGGGATTTTAGCTTCCCTAGAAAGTTTTTCTGCACATTCTTATGTTTCACGCATGCCACCTCCATGGCAAACCCAAAACGCCCAGATTTTGGCGACACAGCCCCTAGCTCACAAGATGCAGAATCTATAAATCTTTCTCTTTTGACTACTCTGAAGTTACAAATAAATACGCTGAATTATGACTTAAATGCCCCATATATATGTAATAAAACAAACAACTCTTTATAAACTGCTTAATTAAACTATAGGTTATAGTATATAGGATGTCTCAAGATTTCTATATCTAGTTAAAATAATTAAAAATAATAATATGGGTGAAAAAATGGCTAAAAAACCAATTAAAAAACCAGTTAAGAAAGTAGCACCAAAAAATGCTATTGCTCCAGTTCCACAAGGTCAAATGCCTCCTGGATTGCCTCCATTAAGCAAAGATGCAGAAGCAAAATTAGGAGAAATTAAGAAAAAGATTGAAAAATTTCAAAAAAGAGTTGTTGAAAAATTTGATAAATATATTGCTGGTATTGCTTTATTACCTCCAGAAAAACCAAAAGATGGAGAAAAATCAGATTTAAACAAAATTAATGTTCTTGTTCTTGTAGATGATACAGATTCTCAAAAGATGTCTAAACAAGATCTAAAACAAAAACTAGGAACCATCATTGATAAGATGGCTCAAGAAGTTGATAAAAATTTGTTTACACAAACAGTTATTTTTTCTGAACTATGGCAAAGCTGTTATGATGGTAAACATGATTTATTGCAAATGATTGCATTATCAGCTCCTGTTTATGATACTGGTATGTTGTCAGCTATTAAAATTTCAGAGATTCACAAAAACATGATTCTTAAAAAGTTTGAAAAGTATATTGTAACTTATGTTTTAAGTGGAAGCTTAGTAAGAGGACAAGCTACAGCAACAAGTGATATTGACGTATTCATTGTAATTGATGATACTGATGTTAAAAGAATGACTCGAGCAGAGCTTAAAGACAAGCTAAGAGCAATTATTATTGGAATGGGTATTGAAGCTGGAGAAATTACAGGAATCAAAAATAAATTAAACATTCAAGTTTATATTTTGACAGATTTCTGGGATTCATTAAAAGAAGCTAACCCAATTATCTTTACATTATTGAGAGATGGTGTTCCATTCTTCGATAGAGGTATTTTTATGCCTTGGAAACAGCTCTTGCGTATGGGTAAAATTAAGCCATCAATTGAAGCAATTGATATGTTTATGAACTCTGGAGAACAGATGTTAAAACGTGTACATTTCAAAATCAAAGAAATTGGAATGGAAGATACATATTATGCAATCTTAACTCCATCTCAGGCAGCATTAATGTTGTATGGTGTTCCACCACCTGCTCCTAGAGAAACTGCAAAGCTTTTAAGAGAAGTATTTGTCAAAAAAGAGAAATTACTAGAGGAAGAATATGTTAAAATACTTGAACATAACATCCAAGTAAGAAAAGAACTTGAACATGGAACAATGGAAAAGATCTCTGGAAAAGAAGTTGACAAAATGCTTGTTGATGCTGAAAAATTCCTTAAGAGAATTAAAAAACTGTTCACACAAATTGAATTAATGAAAGAAAAAGATTCAATTGTGCATGTATATGAATCAGTTGTAACAATTGCAAGAGATATTTTAAGATTAGAAGGTGTTGAAAAAGTAAAAGACTCTGAGATTTTAAAAATCTTTGAAGAAGAAATGGTTCATAAAGGATTAATTCCTCAAAAATTCTTAAGAATGTTAGATGAGATAATCAAAGCAAAGAAAGATTATGACTCTGGCAAGCTAGGAAAAACAGAAGTTGAACAAGCTAGAAAAGTTTCTAGTGAATTAATCAAGTTCTTAGTTGAGTACATGCAAAGAAAGAGAGGAAGAGAATTAGAAAGAACCAAAATTAGAGTTAAACATGGCAATAGGTATGGAGAAGTATTATTATTAGATAATACTGCATTTATTATCCACGACATTGACCATAAGGACAAAGAAATCAGCATCGCTAAGATCAATAAAGATGGCGGAATTGGAACAACTCAAAAAAGTAATCTAGAAGAGCTAGAAAAACATCTTGCTAAGATTGAGATTCCATCAAAAGTCTTTATTAAAGAAAAAATCTTTGAAGACATGAAGAAGTTATTCGGTAAAGATGTTGAAATACTTGTAAATTATTAACTTTATTTTTTATTTTACTTTTTTCTTATTGTTTTTTTATTTTAACAGGCCGTAGGCTCTTTTTGTTGTGATTTTAATTTTATTAATATCTTAATTCCAAATCCAATAACAACAAAGGCACGGACGGACTTTTGCAAGCAAAAATCCTACTCGCCTATCGGCTCGCCCGGCCAAGTTGTTATTTCCTAGGCCATGTTGTTGGATTTTAAAGTTTGATTGGCCATGTTGTTATTTTCTGTTAAACTAATGTTAAATTCATTAGAACTATATTCTTTTGATTTAATATAAGAAAATTGTAGTAATATTTATAAAATAAGCTCAATTTCTTTAGTTTAACTCATAAAATAGTAATGAGAATATAAAAATGACAAAAGACTTATTTCAAACAAATACAACATTAGAGGTTTGTATAGAATCTGATTTTGATGGTCAAATTAAGGATGCATTAGAGGATAGGGATGCCCTAAGATATGCAAGATTATGTGTTGAACATGGGATTGCTTATGACCTTCTTGCTAACCCATTATTATATGATAAAGGATTAGGGGAAATGGTTATTCTTAAAGAAAAAGAAGAAAAAATGCAACATGCAGCTTATGTTGATAATATTGAAAAATTTTTAATAGCTGCTGTAGGAACTATTGATGTAAATAGGTTCGATTCACATTATACTGAAAAAAGAAAACTCTTGATTAAACATTTTCCAGAAAGTTTTGCAGAAGATGGGAAACAACCTGTACAAGATTATTCACCTGCAAAAGTTGGTGCATTGTTTAAAGGTGTTTATACTGGATATGTTAAAAAGTTAGAAAAATTAAAAGAATAGGATTCTAAATAAATAAATCAATTGATAAATATGTGGGATAAAAATAGATTTAGGGAATTTACATTAGACAATGGCTTAGAGGTAGCTTTGTATGAGACAGATGAACCTATATTTGCTGGGAAATTAATTGTAAATAATGCTGGTTTTAGTTCAGAAAAAAAAGATGAAAAAGGGGTAGCGCATTTTTTAGAGCATATGCTTTTTTCTGTAACTCCTAACTCTCTTAGACAAGATGATTATAGCAGGATAAGAAAAGATGCTAAATTTATGACTGGGGCAACTCATTTTTGTAAAGTTTTATATTGTGGTTCTGGATTTAGTCATGATGTTATTAATTATTTAAAATTTTTAAGTGCTTCACTATCTCATCCAAGTTTTGATACTGATGAAGTTGAAAAAGAAAAACATGTTATTTTAAGGGAGATTTCAGATAAAAGATATGAGCAGGAAGGGCTTAAAATAAGCTTTATGAGAAAATTATTTCCTGAAAATCATCCATACATGGGATTTAATATTGGATCTGAACACGACATCTCAAAAATTAATCCAGATGTTTTAAGAAAATTTCATCATAGAACATACTTCTCGGATAATATGGAATTGATATTAACTGGTGGTTTGCCACCAAATATAGAAGAAATAGTTAAGGATTTGTTTGGTGATTTACCAAGAGGTGAAAAAAAACAGAGACAAGATATACATATACCATTATTAACAGAATCAGCATTATATCATTTTCCTTCACCTGGTTTTAAAAATGATGTTCTACCTGAACAAAGCAACGCTTTGGTCATGATTGGATTTAATGTAACTCCTAAAACACTAAAACAAAGTATGGTTTATAGTCTTGTAAAATATTTATTCTCAGATTATGATTTTAATTTACCTGTTTTTAAGGAGTTTAGACGGAAATATGGTATGGCTTATAGTATAGGCTGTGAGCATACACTAGTAAATCCAAGTACTAATTTTGATGCACATATTATAATAACATCACATGTGCATGCTGAAAGATTAAAACAAGGTATATCTTGGTTTTTAGAATTGATTGGCGATCTTCAGGACAATTTATTGGATGAATATACACTTGATAGATTAAAACAAGTGAATAAATATATGTCACATGTGGGATTTACGAGATCTAAAGATCCGATGAATGATGGTGTATTGAATTATACTTACATGACTAAAATTTTAGGGAAGGATATTCTTGATGGTGGTCTAATTATGGATACAATTACTTCTGAAGATGTGATGGAAGAAATGAGGAAGTATGCCCCAAGAAACTTTCAAAAAGATCCTTGTTTAATACATGTCTATGATCCACTAAAATCACCTATAGCAATGCCTACTAGAGAAGAAGTTAGAAAATTTAGTTAATTTTAACTTGCCGGCAGTCTCTTTTTGTTGTTATTAATTTAATTTTTCTTATTTTTTCTTTTTTACTATGTTATTTATAAATCCAACAACATCATGGTCACGGACGGACTTTATTCTAAAGTCCTATTCGGCTTCGCCTCATCCGGCCATGTTGTTGGATTTAATATTAGAAATTCAATAAAAACTTATTCTTCGGACTTAGTTAAAAAATAAAGAATTATCCTCTGATTATATCGCCAATTAAATAACAACTTCCTGTTACAAGAATTAAATCTTCATCATTAGCTAATGATTGTGCTTTTTTCAGTGCTTGTTTTGGTTCTTCAACAACATTAACTTTTTCATGTCTACTAATATATTTTGAAATGACTTTTGGATCTTCTGATCTTTCTTTCATCTCTCCTCTGTCTCCATGTGGTCTTGTTATTGTTATTGTATCAAAAAATGGTTCTAACAAAGAAATCATTTGTTTAACATCTTTATCTTTCATTGCTCCAAAGACTAAGTGGAATTTACCATACTTTTTTTCATCTTCTTCATGTTCACTAGGATTAATTACATATTCTTCTTTTAATGTTGTTAATTCATCCATTATAACTTCAACACTTGCAACATTGTGTGCACAATCAATAATTACATTTCTTTTGAAGAATTGGAATCTTCCATTAAGAGTTGCTTTTGATAATCCATTCATTAATGCAATTTTTGGAATTTCAACACCTGAATATTTTAATGTTTTAATGGTCTTAATTGCTAATCCTGCATTTATTTTTTGAAATTCTCCTCTTAATCCTAAATCTAATCCAGTAGGTGTTGCTACTAATAATGTTGCTTGCTTTTGCATTGCAATTTGTCTTAATACCTCTAATACTTCGCCTTCTGCAGCTGTTACAACATAACCATGTTCTCTAATAATTCCTGCTTTTTCATATGCAATCTCTTCAACACATTTTCCAAGATACTGTGTATGTTCTAATGATACATTTGTAATAACTGAAACTATTGGATCAACAACATTTGTTGCGTCTAATCTTCCACCCATACCAACTTCCATAACTGCATAATCAACACCTTGTTCTTTAAAGTATAAATAAGCCATTGCTGTTATGATTTCAAAATAAGTTAGACCATCATTATCATTTAGATGAGGCTTTATTTTTTCAAATAGTGCTTCAATTTCTTTTTTTAGAATCTCTTCTTTATTTATTTTAAACCTTTCAGTAAATCTAACTAAATGTGGAGATGAATAAACACCAACTTTAAAATTTGCTTCTTGTAAAATAGAACTAATCATTGCTGCTGTGCTTCCTTTTCCATTTGTTCCAGCAACTAGGATTACATCTAGCTTTTTATGTGGATTTCCTAATTTCTTTAATAATTTCTCAATTCTTTCTAATCCTAAGTCAACTGTGTGTACGCCTCTGGAATGTAGTAAGTCTAAGATTTTATTGTATCGCATGATAAAAAGTATGGTGTTAGGGTTTATAAGTGTTGCTATTGTAAAAAGGCTTGTACAGCTTGTAGGGCTAGTAAGGATTGTAAGGCACATTAGTTGCCTTAAACCTTTCAAGCTTCAAACCTTTTAACAGAAATATTAACTCTGCTTCATTGCAGCTCTTCTTGCTTTTACTTTTGCTTTAATATCATCTAAGAAAGGTTCTAAGGTTAAGAACCTTTTTGCATCTAAAATTGAAGGGATAAAATCAGAAACTATTGCTAAATAACCTAAATCTGGGTTTACATTTCGTTGTTTTACTCTTTTTTCTAATTCATCAATAGAAATATTACCTAATTGTTTTGCATAAAGAACCATGTCCATAATTCTATCATGTTTTTGTCTTTGATCAGCTCTTAAATTAGCATCAGGACCAAAAGAATAATCAATTTCTTTATTTCTTCTTACCCTAGCTTTTGTAATTCTCCTAATCCTTCTTCCCCTTTCTATATCTCCATGGACTAAACCCATTGTTCTTTCTAAACGTTCTATTTCATCAGGATGAGATGTAAATTTATTAGCCATCTCTCTCCATCTTCTAAGTTTTTTACTTAAATCTGCTGTCCTTGTTTCTTCATTAAATAAATATTCTTTCTCAGGTGATTCTGTTTCATATAATGTTCTTGCAAGTATCATTCTTTTTAGTGCATCTGATTTTGGTATTCTTTGAATAAAATCTGTTAATAATTCATTAATAATGTATCTAAGCATGTCATGATTCTCCTGCTGCAACAAAACTGGTCCTAATCTTGATGATTTTCTAAGATCTACTTTATCTTTAAGTAAATCATCAATTGATCTATAAGATGATAAATTTCCTTTTGCAATTGATGTTGGATCTATTAAATCATCCCAATATGCTAATTCAGTAACAAGTAATTCAGTTGATTGTCCTGTTATTTCTCCTTCGTCATCAAAAAACATATGGTTGTAAACAACTTTGTCCTGTATATCTGGTTGTGGTATTTCTAATCTAACTCTAACTTCATTTATATCATCAAAATAATGAAGCATTATTTCACAATTTCTAAATCCACCATAATAACGTTTTCCTATCATTCGTTGCCCTGCAATTAACATTTCTAATGAACCTTCAGGTGTTCTGAAATGATCCATCATTTCTACAAATTGTTCAGGAGTATAATGAACTAATTCTTTAAATTCTCTTTTAGCTGCTTTTGTTGTTTTACTTTTTCCAATTTCCATATAAGAATCAGTTATTTCTTTAACTCTTCCAAACCTTGAATGATATGGATCAAGAAAATAATCTTGTCCTTTAACTTTAATAAATAAGCCAAAATGTGAACTTAAGATTGGGTTTGTTTTTTCTTTTGCTTTTTTTGTTTTTTCTATATCTCTAAATCCAACAAACTGAACAATTCTTGGCTCAAGTCCAAGTTTATCACAATAGGTTTGTAATGGTGGAATAACAGTTGTACAATTAAAACCAGTATATCCATCACGTTCCATTTCGTGTGGATAAGGTGCAAAATTTCCAGTATACAAACTACCATGAAAACCATATGAGAAAATGTCTCTAGCATGATAAGCACAAGTAAGTGCACGTTGATATACTTTGGGTTCACCATAAAAAAGATTAGTACGATCTATTCTATTTCTAATTGCTTCTACTGTTTGTTTTGGGAATGGCGATGTCATTTTTGTTTCTATTGTGTATTAAATATTTTCATAATCTCTATTTTATTCCTAAATTAATTAAGAAGTCTCAAAACATCTCTTGTAAAAGTTAAAATAATAAAATAAATTAAAATAATTTATGAGTTAAATCTTGTGTTCTTTGGGTTGTATCATCCATCATACTGCCAGATGCTCTTGTTCTTGCTTTAACTGGCTCTTGACCTGGTTTATACCATGTACCAATTGCATTGAAAGTTGTATCATATTTATCAGTTAGTTCTAATAATGTTTTACACCCTGATTTTGCCATAGCTTGATCATATGCTTTACTGCTTTCAGTACTTCTATTTCCAACAATTGGTTTAAGTTTAGTGTCAGCTCCAATTGGGGTAAGTTCTACTGCATATTTAATTTCATAAGGATCGCCTTGAACTCCTTCTTTTTCCATTTCTCTTAATCTTTTAACTGCTTCTTCAGCTGATCTTCCAATTGCTAAATATTCAATTCCTTGATTTTTCTTTGCCATGTTACTTCACCTTATAAATTAATTATTATTTATCTCTGATTAAAACAGATGTAATTATTGAAAGAATAGATTAAGTGTTTATAAAAGTTACTTTATTTTAACTGTAAAAATGCTGAATCATTATTAAATTAGGGGTAATTTTTCATTATTTACTAAGTGTATAATTAATTGTTTTTGGGAGATATAAGCTAAAGCTAGAACCTTTTCCAAGTTCACTTTCTACTTTTATAAAACCATTGACAAGATAACAAACTGCTTCTGCAATTGAAACTCCAATTCCATGTTTCTTTTGATCTTCATCTTTTGTTGTAAATCCTTGTTGGAATAATTTAGGAAGATTCTCTTCTGGAATTCCACAACCTTTATCAGTTACAGAAATAGCAATAAAATCATCTTCAGAAGTATAAAATTCTTGATTATGTCCTAAATAAGATAAATCATCTAGTTTCACAACTTTTGCATAAACTTCTACTGGAAAAGGAGGTTCTGTACAACCTGTGGGTACAGATGTCTTATAACTATCACAGGCATTTGCAATGAAATTATAAACTAAACTATATACAACTTCTTCATAGCCAAATATTTCAATTTTGCTATCAGCATTAATATCAAGATTAGATTTCAGACTTTCTGGTCTATCCATAAGTTTAGCAGAAAAATAATTGTCCAAATCAAGAATTAATTCTCTTAAATCAAATTCTTTAGGATCTTGTTCATCGGCCAGTTGTTTAAGACCTGAACAAATGAGATCAATATGCTTAGCAGAAACCATTAAACTCCGCAAACATTTTGTTCTTTCTTTTTTTTCTAAATCAAAATCTAAAAGAACGCCTAAGTCAGTTCTAATATTATATAAACTACTTTCAAAATCATGGTCCATTCTTGCTCGAAATGATTCATAATCTATTAATGGTAATTCTTGGTCTGGTGTTGGTGTAAAGATAAATTTTGCCATAAAATGAGGGAATCATCCTTGAATTATAAAACTTTTGCTCCCTAATTATTATATAATTGCCGCAACTTTTATTCTTAAATCAAAAACATTTAAATACTCCTTCTCATAGAAAAGTAAACATGTCTTATGATATAATAACTATTGGTTCTGCTACTGTTGATGTATTTGTAAAAACAGATAATCAATTAATTAGGATGAAGACAAAAAGTTGTGAAGAAGATCTTATTGCATATCCTTGTGGAAAAAAGGTTCTTATAGAACAACTTGACTTTATGACAGGAGGAGGAGCAACCAATACAGGTGTTTGTTTTTCAAGATTAGGATTAAAAACAGCTTGTCTCGGGGTTATTGGAAAAGATGATAATGGAAAACATATACTTAGTGAATTGAAAAAAGAAAAAATTGCCTTTATTGGTTATGAAGAAAAAAAAGGCATGACTGCATATTCTGTGATATTAGATAGTATTGAACATCATCGTACTATTCTTACATATAAAGCATTAAGCAATCAATTGAAATTTAGTAAGCTTAATAATAAAATTAAAAAAGGCAAATTAAAAACAAAATGGTTTTATTTTTGCACTATGTTAGGAGAATCTTTCAAAACATTGGAAAAATTAGCAGAGTATGCTGAAAAAAATAAAATAAAAATTGCTTTTAATCCTACTAATTACTTAGCAAAAGAAGGTTTTGAAAAATTAAGTAAAATATTGGATCGAACATCAGCTTTAGTACTTAACATGGAAGAAGCAAAGTTGCTGCTTGGTTATAAATGTGAAGATAAGAGTATTAAAGTTGAAAGATTAGTTAAGGAATTAAATACCCTTGGACCAAATATTATACTTATTACAGATGGGAAAAATGGTTCATATTGTTTTGTTGATGGAAAAAAAAATCATTTATACCATATTAAACCAAGAGGAGTTAAAATAATGGAAACAACTGGAGCTGGAGATGCATTTACTGCTTCATTTATTGCAGGCTTAATTAAAGGAAAACCTATTGAATTCTGTTTATTTTTAGCACAAGCAAATGCTGAATCTGTTATACAAAGTTATGGTGCAAAGAATATTTTATTGAAATGGCCACAGGCTTTGAAAGAAATGAAGAAATTTAAGCATAAAGTTACTAGGATGAAGATATGATTTTGTTTTATATGGGTTATTATTAAAAATGTTAGATACAAAGAAAATAAAATTATTAATTGGAATTATTGGGGTAATAGTTGTTATTAGTCATATGACTTATTTTGCATTAAGACCTTATGGCACTATTAAATTTTTCTTAGGATTTGGTGTGATTTATTTGGTATTTGTATTGCCTTTGAAGAAATTGAATAAGGAATAGAGTAAATACTACATTATATGCCTTTAGAATGAGTGGGTTTGTTTGGTTTTAAGGAATGAAATAAAGAAAAAGTATGTAATTTTATACTTTATTCTTTTTTTATATTTTATTATTCTGGTAAATCTTCGCCTTCAGCTTCTTCATCAACAGATTCTTCTTCACCTTCAGCCATTTCATCATCAGCTGCAAGTTCTTCATCTGCATCATCTTCAGCAGAGTTATCTTCTGCAAGATCAGCTTCAAGGTCTTCGCCTAATTCCTCGTTAGCTACTGGTTCATTCTCAGTTAATTCTGGTTCTTCTACTACATCAGCTGCTTGTTCGTCAGCTTCTGCTGTAGGCTCTTCTGGTAGGCTAGCGCAGCCAAATACCAATCCAAGCACCAATAACATTCCCAATAGTGCTATTATTTTTTTCATGTTATTCACCTCTTACTTTTATATCTAATTTTGATTTTCAAACTAATTTAGAGTTTTATATTTGCTAAACTGTTTGATGCTCTTTTGGGTTGAACTCCAACCTTCAATCCAAAATCCAATTTGGTCTTGTATCTAGCCAAATGGTTGTGTATATATTATATCTTATTATACACTTGCCTATACTCGTAGGTAAAATGGTGGTCTTTGTAGTATATAAAGCTTGCGATAATCTAATTTGTGTAAATATTAGGATTAATTATTAGAAGGGCTTAGATTGGAGAATTCTAATCTGTTAAGATGTCTTTATTTTTGAGTAGAGAATGGGTTGGATTATGGTATTATGGTGGAATTAGATGTAAGAAAAAATAAAAAAATTAATTATTACTCCATTCCTGCTTAATTACTTGGTCACCTACATTCATTTCAAAGTAACCAGATTCTCCATCTTCACTGAAGTAATAATCCATTATAGCATCTCCTTCTGGACCAGTTGCAGTGTATTTTACATGGCATAAGCCCTTGTATTCTCCTGAATTAATTAAGCCAACAACTTTCCATTCTGCATTTGCATTTCCTTGATCAGTTGTAGCTTCATAGTTCCAGTTACTTCCTTCCATACACCAATCATCTGTATTTTTTATATCTGATTTAACTATTACTTTAGCATCTCCATCTTCTGTTGTTGTTTCAATAGTCATTTCATTATTATTTGCATCAATTTCAACATCAACATCTTCTCCATGTGAAGCTGCGTTTGCTTTAATTGCTGCTTCAACTTGTTCTTCAGTTACTTTCTCAACTACATTAGTACAACCAAAAACAAAAAAAATCATAACAAATAAAGCTAATATTACAAATAGTTTTCTCATATTTTCACCCCAAATTATAATTTATGATAAATAATTAGAAAAGTAGTATAAAAATGTATTTATTGTTAAATCAAGCTTAATATCTCCTATTTTTAACTTGAAGATATAGGAATAGGATGGTCTGATTAAACAATTCCTCGAATTTGCTAATTAATAAGTGGGTTACTAATATTCCCACACTTTAGTGTGTGGGATGTCATTCATTATTAAATTTTGGGCAAATTTGAGTTATTTACAAAATCTTTATAAATCTCTTACTTTTCTTGTATTCTAGGCGATTATGGCGGCATAACTCAGCCTGGTTAGAGTGCCACGCTCATATTGTATGAGCTACGAGTTCCTTAGGGGATGATGACTTTACAAGAGGCACGTGGATGTCCCGAGTTCAAATTTTGGAAAGAAAACTTTTCAATTGAAAGTCTCGGTGCCGCCATTTTATTTTCTTTAGTTTTTTTAATGATATATATTGAAAATTTAAATCCAACAACATGGCTAAGTAAGAAAATAACAACTTGGCCGGGCGAGGCGAAGCCGAGTAGGACTTTAGTCCGTCCGTGCCGTTGTTGTTGTTATTTTCGAAATAACATTAATAAAAATTAAAATCAGAACAAAAAGAGCCTGACGGCCTGTTAAAAAATAAAAACAAAGAATTAATTCTCAAATATTAAACCAATATTCTTGCATCTTTCGAATAATGCATGTGTCATGAATAAATCCTGGCTAAGATAATTTCTAATTTCCTCAAATTTCTTATGTTTCCATAGCAAAGGAACATCTCCTCCACTCATATTCATGTACTTTCCTTCAACACCAATTAATTTTGCATATTCACTTAGTTTTCCAGACTTCCCATAAGTTCTAAACAAAGTTAAATGTTCTCTAAGATCAATAAATGATGCTGAACCAGGTCTTACAATTTCAATATCATGATGTAATGATCTGTTAATTATGAAATAAAAATCAAAAT
>Ga0233428_1003463_pt1 | contig 13364 bp, 11 predicted proteins | sample SI_118_April2016_4_FD_179890 | JGI IMG/M metagenome (GOLD analysis project Ga0233428, IMG submission 179890) | Seawater microbial communities from Saanich Inlet, British Columbia, Canada - SI_118_April2016_120_MG | ecosystem: Environmental > Aquatic > Marine > Inlet | place: Canada: British... | reverse complement strand
TGGATGTGTACCAAGAAAGTATAAAATTGAACCAGAATAAGAAGAAGGCTTCTTAGGATGTTCTATATAAGAAATTTTAAAAAGTTGTCAGAGGTTTTGGGGTGATAAACAATAACACTGTATAACATATATCTGAATTTATCTAAATTAAATTAAAATCTTTCAGGCCTCAACAGAGAAACAAATGGACACTTATTTATGGTTATGAATCGAAAGGAGAAAATTAAGCAACAAGCTGACAAATTAGCTGTAAATCGCGACAATTGGATTAAAAAAAATAATTATTTTTATAATGATGACCACTCATATATGCAATTCCTTGTGGGAAAGGGAAAGCGTGTTCTGGAGTTAGGATGTGGAACAGGGAGACTTTTAGGCGCTTTAAGTCCATCTCAAGGCGTAGGGGTAGATATTAGTGCTAATATGATTCATGTTGCACAAGAAAACTACGAGAACTTTGAGTTTATTCAGGGTGATCTAGAAGATGTCAGATTTATCTCTTCTCTTCAAGGGCCGTTTGATTTTATTATTTTATCAGGCACAATTGGTTATTTGGATGATTGTGAAGAGGCATTTATAGGGCTTCATTCTCTTTGTACGCCAGATACACGTTTGATCATTTCTTACTATTCATGGTGGTGGAGGCCTATTCTTGCTTTAGGTGAGAAAATTGGTTTAAAAATGCCCTCTGTAGAGATGAATTGGCTATCTACTGAAGATACCATGGGTTTTTTGCAGTTGGCAGACTTTGAGCCGGTCAAAAGGGAATGGCGCCAATTGGTGCCACGTAGTTTGTTTGGTTTAGGCCCATTTATGAACCGTTTTATTGGTACTCTACCACTAATTCGACGTCTATCTCTTAAGAATTATATAGTTGCCCGCCCAGTTCGAAAGGTTAGCCTGAATATGTTATCTACTACTGTACTAATTCCTTGTAGAAATGAGAAGGGTAATATAGAAAATGCAGTGAAGCGCCTACCTAATTTTTGTGATGATATTGAAATTTTGTATGTAGAAGGAAATAGTCAAGATGGCACTTTAGATGAGATTCATAGAGTGATTAAAGCTTATCCGGATAAAGATATTAAGGTTCTAGTGCAAGATGGAAAAGGAAAGGGTGATGCTGTGAGAAAAGGGTTTAGTCACGCACGAGGGGATATTTTAATGATTTTAGATGCAGATCTTACTGTTCCACCGGAGGATTTGCCAAAATTCTATAAGGCAATTACTTCAGGCAAGGGTGAGTACATTAATGGTACACGCCTTGTTTACCCTATGGATGATCAAGCAATGCGATTTTTAAATTTTTTAGCTAATCGAACCTTCTCAGTACTTTTTACATGGTTACTAAATCAAAGACTTACCGATACCCTTTGTGGGACCAAAGTATTAACTAAGAAAAATTATGAGAAAATTGTAGAAAACCGCTCCTACTTTGGTGAGTTTGATCCTTTTGGAGATTTTGACCTTATATTCGGTGCTACCAAGCTTAATCTAAAAATAGTAGAGGTGCCTATTCGTTACGCAGCAAGGGAGTATGGAGAGACACAAATATCTCGATTCCGACATGGCTGGCTCTTGTTAAAAATGGTGATTTTTGCCTATAAGAAATTGAAAATTATTTGATGAATTGTAATAGCTTTTCATTGAAAGAAATTGTTGTTGGGCAGGAGGTTGAACGCATTTGGCAGGTAACAGCAGAGCAAATTGATCAATTCTCTTTGTTGAGTGGAGATTTTAATCCATTGCATGTATCTGAAAAATATGCTATAAGTAACGGATATCAAGATCGTGTCGCACATGGTTTTTTATTTGGTGCTCAACTTTCTGGAGTTATTGGCATGTTATTGCCAGGGGAAAAATGTTTACTGTTAGAAGAGCAACTTGCCTTTCCAGAGCCTATTTATCCAAAGGATACTATATTAATTAATTGTGCTATTAAAGAAATATGGGAAGACCTTTCTTTAATAGAGTTAAAAGTGAAGGCAAAAAAGAAAATGATGAATAGTGGAAAAGATCAAATAGTGGCGAGAGGAAAGGTTCAGTGCAAGATCCGGTCTTAATTTTAGGAGCAACAGGGGCTATTGGTGGTGCAATTGCTAAGCGTTTAGCTGTTAAAAGTCCAATTGTTGTACATGGAAGAGATGAAGGCAAGCTAGCTTTATTAAAAAATAAACTATCTAATAGTAGTAAATATAAAATAGATTCATACTCGGCAGACCTTAAGCGATCAGATGAGGTGCAATTACTTTTCGATAATATATCAGTTAAGTACAAAAAACTTTCAGGTATTGTGTTTTCTATAGCGCAACCATTTTCTAATAAACTCACACATAATATACCTTGGAAGGATTTTTCTGAACAGATTGATAGTCAGTTGAAATCACTACACTTTGTTATTCAAAATGTTTTGCCATTATTAAAGGGGCGTAAATATGGTGCAAGGTTGGTTGTTTTATCTACAGAGTTTTTGATTGGTGTACCTCCTATAAAAACTGCTTCTTATGTTTCTGCTAAAGCAGCTTTAACAGCGTATTCCAGGGTTTTATCGCAAGAATGGTTAAAGTATAATATTAGAGTGCATATTTTAGCACCAGGAATGGTTAAATCCTCATTGACAGACCACATGCCAGATCGTTATCTGGATCAAGTGGTAGAAAGTATGCCTGAAAAACAATTAACAACAGTAGATGATGTTGCAGATATGGCAGAATTTTTAATGACACCAAAAGCAGATACAATGTATGGCTCTATCATTCATGCAAGTAGGGCGGAGCGTAGATGAGTGACTTTCAATGGATTGATCAACTTTATGATAACGATCTATTAAGCAAACCATATAATACAATACAGAAGCTAGCAAAACGCTACAGTCAATATTCTAATGAGATACAACGTCCAAAACAAACACTTAAAGTAGCATTATTGTGCGGATTTACATCTGATTTTTTAGTAGATTTACTGCCTCTTATGTTTTTACGACACGGTTTTGAGCTCGATATTTATAAGGGTGGGTATGGTGAGATTGTTAGTGAGTTTTTAGTTCTAGATAGTGCGCTCCATGCTTTTAAGCCAGATTTAATAATTATATTGCCAACTCATAGAAATCTTGTTTTTTCTCCTTTATTAGGAGCTATGGATGATGAACATGGGAAGGCTTTACAAGGTGAGCTGGCAATTTGGCAAGAGTTATGGGGTTCTGTATCAGTGCCTATAGTGCAGTTAAGTTTTGATCCGCCACCAAGTCGTCCATTAGGAGAATTAGATGGATTTATGACTGGAGGCTTGCTAAACTATGTACGTCAGGTAAATCGATTATTAGTAGATAGTGCACCAGCGCGTGTAGGATTCATTGATGCAGAATATATTGCTTTTCGTGTTGGATTAGAAAAATGGCATGATGCTCATCTCTATCAAATGTCAAAACAACCCTTTTCATTTGATGTATTGCCTATTCTTAGCCATACAATTGCAGCTCGCTCACAAGGAATGATGTCAAGAGGTAAAAAAGCACTTGTTCTTGATCTTGACAATACATTATGGGGTGGGGTAATAGGAGATGACGGTATTGAAGGTATTGTACTTGGGCCAGAAACAGCTGAGGGTGAGGCTTTTACTGAATTTCAAAAGTATGTTAAAGAGTTAGCAAACCGCGGAGTTGTTTTAGCTATTTGTTCAAAAAATGACATAGATATTGCAATGCAGGTTTTTCATAAACATAGCGGCATGGTGTTGAATGAAAGTGATATTGCACATTTTGAAGTTAATTTTGAAGATAAAGCGACTAATATTAGGCGTATTGCCAAAGCATTAAATATTGGATTAGATTCTTTAGTGTTTGTAGATGACAATCCAGTTGAGCGATCTTGGGTTGAAGAACAACTTACAGATGTTTTAGTTGTTAATCTTCCGGATGATCCTGCTGATTATATTAGAGCACTAGATGAGTTGAATGTGTTTTGTGTTCAGAGAATTACCAACGAAGACCTTGATAGAAATAAATCTTACCAAGCTCTAGGTGAGATAACTAAGATTAAAAAAGATGATAATGCAATGTCTATTTTCCTGCAAAATTTAAAATCAGAAATAATTATTGAGCAGTTAGAAGATAGTGCTTTAGATAGAGTTGTTCAATTGCTAAGTAAGACCAATCAATTTAATTTAACTCAAAAGCGATACAGCATAGAAGAGTTAAAAGATAATAGAGTCGATGTTATAGTTGTGAGATTGAGAGACAGAACTCAAAACTATGGAATTGTATCGGTTGTAGTTACAAATAATAATAATAAATATTTAAAAATTGATAATTGGGTGATGAGTTGTAGAGTATTTTCACGTAGATTAGAGTATGCAATTCAAGAAGTATTGATTGAAAAATCAAAACAAGTAGGCTGTCAATTTATTTCTCTAAACCATAAAGTGACAGATCGAAATGGGATTCTTACAAACATTATAAACGACCTTGGTTATTCTGATTTGGGTAATAATCAATATAAGATAGATATTGAAAACGAATATAAATATACAGAACATTATATAAACATAATGAAAATGGAGTTATCGCAACTATGAAAAAGAAAGAAATTTTAGAAATTTTAACATATGTTTTTAAAGAAGTATTTGATGATGAGACGCTGATATTAACTCTCGAAACAACAGCTTATGATATTGAGGAATGGGACAGTCTTAATCAGATAAAGCTTATTGTTGAGAGTGAAAGGGCTTTTAATATTAGATTAAAATCACGCGATATTAATATATTGGAGAATGTTGGGGAAATGGTAGATCATCTTTCTAGGGTGATTGGTTAGTATAATAAACTTTCTTAAATTATGCTGTTTAACAATCCTGCTTTCCTTTTTATTTTCTTGCCAATTGTAGTTTTACTATTTCATTTGGTACGCAAAACTATTGGGGGAGAGGCTTCAATGGTGTTGATAGTTATATCATCTATTTTCTTTTACGGGTGGTGGAATCCTCCTTATTTGTTGTTATTGTTGGGGTCGGTACTGTTTAATTATTCTATTACCCACAAGCTTTTGCAAAGACCGTCTAGGCTGTTATTAACCATTGGAGTTTTGATTAATATAGGAGTCCTTGGTTATTTTAAATACCGTAATTTTTTTATGGAAAATATCGGGCTGTTATTGGGAGAGAGCTGGCAGTTTGAAGAAATATTTATCCCTCTAGCAATTTCATTTTTTACCTTTCAGCAAATAGCCTTATTGGTGGATGCCCAAGATGGTCAAATAAAGCGAGTTAAATTTTTAGATTTTGCAACTTTTGTTATTCTGTTTCCACAGTTAATTGCCGGTCCAATTGTTCTTTATCGAGAGATGGATAAACAGTTTCAATCGTTACGCAATGGTAGTGGTGCCGGGTTATCTCTGTTTGGACTGGGTGTTGTAACTTTTGTTTTGGGATTGTTTAAAAAAGTTGTCCTTGCAGATGGTATTGCACCATTTGCCGATAGTGTTTTTAGTGCTGCAGACCGGTTAACTATGCTGGAAGCATGGGGAGGAGTTATAGCATATACTTTGCAACTTTATTTTGATTTCTCAGGTTATTCTGATATGGCTGTTGGATTAGGGATGATGTTTGGCTTATTATTGCCTATCAACTTTAATTTACCATATCGTGCAACATCAATGATTGACTTTTGGAAACGTTGGCATATTACAATGACTCGTTTTTTTATGATGTATCTTTATTCACCTATTGCATTATCAGTCATGCGAAAATCAATATTAAATGACTGGTCAAAACAGAAGCAATTTTTATTAGGTGTTTTGGCACCAATAGTTATTACTTTTCTTGCATCAGGTTTATGGCACGGAGCGGCCTGGACTTTTGTTGTTTTTGGAGCGGTAAATGCTGTAGGATTAATTGTAAACCATATATGGAAGGAGTGGAAACTACCAAAACCGCATATTTTTATTGGTTGGTTGTTTACTATTCTAACAGTAATGATTTCTTTTGTTTATTTTCGTGCTGATAATGTTGCTAATGCCAATATAATAGTTTTAATAATGATAGATCCTGCATATTTTGTATTCCCAAATTGGCTTAGCCACTACGCAGACTATCTTGGCATACCTTGGCACACTTTAACAGTGTTTTCATCTGGAACATATACAGTTCGTATGGCAGGGTGGATTCTTATTCTTACTTTATTTTCTTTATTGTTAAAAAATAAACCATTGCAATTAAATAAAATACGACCTACGGTAGGTTTGGCAATCTCTTCATCAGTAATGTTATGGATGGCTATTGGCTGGTTAGATGAGCCTAGTACATTCATCTACTTTCAGTTTTAGGTAGTATTGTGAACTCTCAATGGCTAAAATTTATTAGTGTGACATTTCCAGTTGCATTAATATTTATTGCACTGTTTTCTGAAGTTTTTTCTTATCTTCTTAAGGATGTACCGTTGCGCAGACATGATTTAGATCGTTTGGTTGTTGCATTAAAAGAGGGTGAGGCAATAAATGCCCCGACAGTTTTATTGGGGGATAGTATTACCCAAGATGTTTTAAAGAAATATCGTGTTGCTCCAAAAGGAGAAATTGCAAACCTTACAACAAATAAAGCCAGTGGTGTGGTTGGATCAATGTTTTTATTGGAAAGGTATTTAAAAAAAAATACACCCCCTAGTAAAATTATATTTGCATCAACCCCAGAGTTCTTTGGATATGAACCAGAAGGGAAAGCTGCAGAAATTTATCTAACCTCTGTATTTAATAAAACAGAAGAGCGTAGATGGCTATTAAAACATATGAATAACGCATTTAATGAAAATAAAGTTGAGCCGGCAATTTTAAATATTGAAAGTAAAATTGGATATAAAATACTTGCACTGTTTGCACCAATACCAAATGGTCTAATTGAGGGCGATGAAATACCAGATAAAATGCCAGTTTTAGAACATTCATTCATTCATTCATCTATTCAGAAGGGCCTGGTAAATCGTTCGAATGAACATCTTACATTGTCTAAAATAGTTGGATCCGCATTAATTGATATTTGTAAAATGTTACCTGAAGCAGACCTGTATTTTGTGATAGCCCCAATGCCAGAAATAACTTATTTAAAAAGAAAAGAAAAAGGTGAAATTAATTTTTTAAGAGATAAAATATTTAATCATCTTGATGGCGACTGTTCAAAAGTTAATTTTATAGATATAAATGAATATGAAATTTTTCCAGATGTTGCAATGCGTGATTCTGATCATTTAAGGCGTCCAGGATGGACAGCTGAATATGCAAGGCTATTAAGACAAGTTATAAGGACTTTGAATTAGATTGTAAAATGTAATTTAGTTCAAAAATAAGTAAATTATAAATATAGGGATATTTGAGTTATGGCTGTACCATTTTTTTCAATTGATTTTACTTCTTTAGAATGGAAGTCTTTTTTTAAGAGTCACTGGAGACCATTCGATACTAATAAAGACAATGGATTGCAACTTGATAAAACTCTCCAAAGTAGATTTCCAAATAAGAATATAACTTTATTTCCATCTGCAAGGATGGCATTTTATTTTGTTCTTAAAAACACATTTAATGAGGGTGACGAGGTTATTTTCTCTGCAATGGGTTTTCCGTTATACGTAAAAATTTCATTGCAATTAGGGCTTAAACCCAAGTTTGTTGATGTCGAGCCTGAGCACTACACAATAGATTACAACAAACTTGAAAAAATAATTACATCTGAAACTAAAGGAATAGTAATAACTCATTTATTTGGACATCCATGTCAAATGGATGAAATAATGAAGGTAGCAAATGAAAATGATTTAAAAGTTATAGAAGATGCGGCCCAATCATTTGACTCATTTTATAAGAAACGTGAGACAGGAACATTCGGATATGCAGGAATATTTAGTTGTAGTTTGATGAAGGTTCCAACAACACTAGGCGGGGGAATTTTACTAACTGATGATTTGTCTCTACATGAGAAGATAGAAGTTGAATTAACATCATCAAGCTACTCAAAAAAAATTAGTGATTCATTAAGCCTCTATGTTAAAAACATTATAAGTATTCTTAATTCGTTTCCATTTATTTATACATTGTTTACTCATCATATTTTTGGCCTTATTAAGAATAGAAACCCAGGCTTATTGAGACAAGTTTTGTATTCTGGGATGGGATTAATATCAAATAAATTTGATCCATGGGAAAGACCAATGTTAGCGAAATACCAGCTTTATGTTGGGACAATACAGTTTGAACGTACTAGAGAAATGACCAAAAAGAGAATAGAGTACTCAACTATATTTGATAAAATATTAAGTAAATCAAACGCAATAAGTATATTACCATGTTCTGAATATTGTTTTTGGAATAGACAGTACCATGTAATAAAACTTAAATCTAAGGAGCATATGAATTTTGTTTTTGATGATATGTTTAAAAAAGGCTTTCATTTAATGAAAGAAAATGTTTGGGATTGCACTACATATGAATTCTCAAATGATATTGGATCAGATTGTAATATCTCACAAACACATACACCAGCTTTGATAAGACTACCAAATAATTCACTACTTACCCATAATATTATTAAGAATATTGCAATAGAGTTAGTGGCATCATCAGATAAATATTTTATAAATAGTAATGATTAGAGAGTTTACGGGTGCTGACTTGCATGTATCCTCATGTTGTAATTTTAAAATTTGTAAATATGAAAATATAGAGCATTGTAGTCTTGATAAGAATAAGTTTTCAGTTATAGGCTCAGGCTCTTCCATTGTAGGTGCATTTTTCTCCAATAATGGCAATGTTGTTAAAGTTGAGGCCGATAAGGAAATCATAGATTTCAGAAAAGAAGAGGGGCATATTGATGTTTTTTCCTCTATAACATTAGATAAACTATACAATTATTTGATAGATTTTGGATATTGCATTAAATCAGTTCCGTCTTTCCCGGGTGCTTCTATTGGTGGCTGCATTGCTGCAAATGTTCACGGTCAGAATCATTATGGCGAAGGATGCTTTGGTAATCATGTTGTTAAAATAAAACTATTTCATCCTGATAAAGGTATTATTTTATTAAGTCGAAATAAAAACAAAGAGCTTTTTTTTCTTACAATTGGAGGATATGGTGCAACAGGTATTATATTAGAGGTAACACTACAAGTATATGCTATTAAGTCCAATATACTTGAGGTAGAAAATGTGAGTTTTAGTTCCATTAGAGAATCATATGAAATTTTAATAAATGAAAAAGAAAATTATGATTATTTTCATGGGTGGTGTAGTATATCGCCATCTGGTAAGCAAAAAGGAATTATGTCTTTAGGAAGAATATCAGACAAAGGATTTGAATCCAGCAATAAGCCGAAGTTGTGCAATATTTCCCCGTTTCATAATTCTAAAAAAATAAATTTATTTGGTACCTGTGTTATGAGTTTGATTAACTTAATATATTATATGTTAAATAAGTTTTTTTATAAAAAAACTAAGGATCTTTATGATTTTTTATTTCCATCTTCAAAAAATTTTTTTTATTTTAGCATGTTTGGAGATAATGGCGTAATTGAGCACCAAGTTATCATACCTCATGACAATGTGTCTTCATATGTACAAGAGTTAGAGTCTATTATTATTAGAAATAAGCCAAGAGTTTCATTATGTCATATGAAGTTATTTCGTGGAAAAACAAACTATGTAAATTTTGACGGAGACGGGTTTTGTTTAGCGCTACACTTTTTTAATAATAATGCCTCATGTACAACATTGAAAGAGATTGATTTAATTGATATTAAGTACAATTGTATTGCAAATTTAATTAAAGATTCTAGGATATCAACAGAATCAATTATTAAACAGTATCCAAATTATAAAAATTTTGTTAATTCTGTAAAAGAATATGATCCAACATTAAAATTCTCAAATTTGATTCTAGAGAAAATTTTTAAGTAGTAACACAACATTCAAATGACTGTAAATAACTCAATTTTTCAAAAAATAGACAATATTGGTCTAGCAAAGGCCTGCCTAATTATTGTAATAATGGCTATGATAGTTCGTTTTAGTTATATTTTTTTTTTTATACAAGAAGAATACTTACTGCTTGAAGATCAGAAAGTATATATTAATTTGGCACTAGAGTATTCTAAAACAGGTTTTCTAGGGATGACTCCAGAGAGAGCACCAGGCTACCCATTGTTTCTATCGTCATTGTATTCTATTTTTAGTGAAAATCAGTTGTATATTATTACGGTCCAAGCAGTTATAGATAGCATTAGCTGCATACTAATTGGTTTGCTAGCACAAGCAGTGTTTTCTAGAAGTTTGTTGATTGCCGGTATTATGTCGGCACTTAACATGAATATGATAATACTTTCGGCAACAATTCTGACAGATACATTATTTCTTTTTATTTTTCTAATATTCTTGCTATTATTAGTTAAGTACTTACAAAGAGAGACTTGGTTGTGGTTATTTTTATCAGTTTTATTTTTATCAGTAGCTACATTGGTACGACCAGTGGCATATTACCTATTACCTATATTATTGATTGGATTGGTTATATGGAGGATTTGGCAAAAAGATGGCATCATGAGAATCATCACGATGGTAGCTTTGTATATATTTTTCGTTGCTCTTGTATTAGGAGGTATACACCACAGAAATTATACAAAATATAATTCAACTGCATTTGCTTCTGATACAGGTAAGCATCTATTAGGCTGGGTTGTTCCTGCAACATACCAATATTCTGGAAAAGGGACTTATCAGGATGGCCAGTTGTTGGCTTATAAAAAGCTCAATTTAGCACAAAAAAGAGATAATCTACCTTCTTTGCCATCTAATGAATTTGATGCAAGCGCATACCAAATTCGTGTTGGAAAGGATATATTGTCAGAACTTGGTTTTGTTAGTATTATAAAAGCTTGGTCTACTGGTTTTGCGTTGAATTTATTGGCGCCTAGTGTTGCCTATGCACCTATTGTTAGGGCTATGGAGCACCCATCTTTCTATGCAACACGAGGCAATAATGGAGCAGATAAGTTATATAATTATATTAGCAGTAGTGGATTTTTTTATTTATTAATACTTACTATTGGTACCTCGATATCAGCATTATTCTTTTTCGCTGCAATATACGCCGTAGTAAAAGTTGTATTATCTATTTTAAGAAAAGAAGATAGCGTGATATCTCCAAGAATTATCATTACTCTTTCTTTGTTTGTTGGGTATTTTCTCGCAATTACAGGACCTATAATTGGAGTAAAATATAGATTGCCGATAGAGCCAATTTTGACTATATTTATACTTAGTTCAAAATGGTTTAATTCTGATAGTAATTCATAAATATAATTAAATAGTAAAAAAATAAATTTAGATAAGGATATAGGATGTATATTTTAGGAATAACTTGTTATGCGCATGAATCGGCATGCTCATTAATTAAGAATGGGGAGATTGTTTGTGTAATTGAAGAGGAAAGATTAAATAGAGAAAAACACACATGGAAATACCCTAAGCTTGCAATACAAGAATGCCTTAATATTGAGAGTATAACTATAGACGATATAGATTATATTACATATTTCTGGAAGCCATGGAAGGAGATCACTGGAAACATGTACCATATGCTTAGGTATTTTCCTAAAAGTTTAAACTTATTAAGAAGTGAGTCTGGAGGAAATTCATTATTTTTTGTTCGTAGATTTATAATGATGATGAGCATAGGTAAAAGAATAAAAAAACAATTTAAATTAAAACATGCGCCAAAAATTAAATTTATAGAGCACCATTTAGCGCATGCAGCAAGCTCTTTTTTTGTTTCCCCATATGGTAAGTCGGCTATTTTAACGTTTGATGGTCGTGGTGAGAGTACATCTACAATGTTATCATATGGTTCAGGCAACACAATTAGTAAAATTAATGAAACAAAAGTTCCGCATTCTTTAGGGCATCTATACTCTGCAATAACAGATTACCTTGGATTTAAATCCTTTTATGACGAATGGAAAGTTATGGGTTTATCCGCTTACGGTAAAGAGACATATGTTGATGATTTTAAGGATTTAATCATATATCTAGGATCTGGAAAGTACTTGCTTAATTTAAAATATTTTAAGTTTCATACACATGGAACTACCATATGGATGAGTGACTATTTTTTAGAAAAATTTGGCCCTAAAAGGGAATATTCTGATGAGTATACGCAACATACTTATGATATTGCTTTAGCTCTTCAAAAGTTGATCGAAGATATAGCGGTAAAAATTGCTAATGATTTATATAAAATTACAAAAAGTAAAAACTTGTGCATTTCTGGTGGTGTTGCTCTTAATGTATTAATGAATAAATCTATAGTGAAAAACACTCCTTTTGAGAATTATTTTTTTCAGCCGGTTTCTAATGATGCAGGCCCATCATTTGGTAGTAGTTTATATTATTACCATCACATTCTTGGACATAAAAGAGGTTTTGTTTTTAATTCAGTATATTTAGGGACAGAATATTCTAACAAAGAAATAGATAAGGTTTTATCCACTTATAATTTAAATTATAAAAAAACTGATAATATTTCAAAAATTACTGCAAAGCATATAGCCGAAGGAAAAATAGTTGGCTGGTTTCAAGGGAAAATGGAAGCAGGTCCTAGAGCGCTTGGAAATAGGAGTATTGTGGTAGATCCAAGAAGTAAAGGAATGAAAGACAGGCTAAATAAGAGGGTAAAGAAACGTGAATTTTTTCGCCCTTTTGCGCCATCTGTTTTAGAAGAAAGAGTTTTTGATTATTTTATTATGCCTAAAGGTCAGTTGTCACCATATATGATGTTGGTTGGAGATGTTATAAACTCTAAGCGTGACGTAATACCTGCAATTACCCATGCTGATAATACAGCACGTGTGCATACTGTAAGTAAAGAGATAAATCCAAAATATTGGGAGTTAATATATGAATTTGAAAGGTTGACCGGAGTGGCGGTAATTATAAATACATCATTTAATGAAAATGAACCAATTGTTCATACACCAAAACAAGCTGTAGAGTGTTTTTTACGTACTGATTTTGACGTTTTGTCAATAGGTGACTATATCGTCACAAAGTAGATATTATGATTAAAAGTAGATATCTTGAATTCGCATAACAAGTGCAATTTTACTTGTAAGTAAATAGCCAATTGTAATTGTAATCCTCCCATTTCTAACGCTTGCTAAAAATAGAATCTCCGTTGTTTAAATAGCCTCAAGTAGCTTTCTTGGTGGAATTCCACCAATCGAACTATGAGGTCGTTCGTTATTATATACCCACATCCATTGTGTTGCTAACGATTGAGCATGCTCAATCGAATCAAAAATATGCATGTTTAGCCATTCGTTTCTTGCAGTTCTGTTA
>Ga0233428_1003447_pt1 | contig 13415 bp, 13 predicted proteins | sample SI_118_April2016_4_FD_179890 | JGI IMG/M metagenome (GOLD analysis project Ga0233428, IMG submission 179890) | Seawater microbial communities from Saanich Inlet, British Columbia, Canada - SI_118_April2016_120_MG | ecosystem: Environmental > Aquatic > Marine > Inlet | place: Canada: British... | reverse complement strand
TAGATACAATGCTAACTGCGCCAGCAAAGGCATGTTGGATAAGCAAGATTTAGGCGGGACTTTGCTATATCTATTGAGCGATATGAGTAAATACGTCAATGGCCAAAACATTGTTATTGATGATGGGTTTAGTCTTTAAAAAGGAAGAAGGTGTAAATATGAGCGATAAATTTATTTTTTGGTGTAGTAATTGCTTGAATATGTCCACTAGACCAAGGATTACTTTTGACGATAGAGGTTGGTGTAACGCATGCCAGTGGATGGAGGAAAAAAAATCTTTAGATTGGAAGCCTAGAGAAGAGGAATTGTTAAAATTACTTGATGAGAATCGATCAACTTCAGGAAGCTTTGACTGTGTCGTTCCCGTCAGTGGTGGCAAAGATGGGTCGTATGTGGCACATATGCTTAAAGAAAAATACAATATGAATCCATTGTGTGTCACAGTTCGTCCAGCACTTGAAACAGATATTGGAAATGAGAACCTAAGTAATTTTATACAATCAGGTTTTAATCACATACACATTTCTTGTAACTCTATTGTGCTTGATAAGTTAAACAAATATGGATTTATTGAAAAAGGCTTTCCTTATTATGGGTGGCTAATTGCGATTCATACCGCTGTTATCAGAGTTGCAGCCAATTTTAAAGTGCCTTTGATTTTTTATGGTGAAGATGGTGAAATCGAATATGGAGGCTCAATCGAGAGCAAGGATAAGGCTTTATATGATATAGAATATATGAAAAAAATCTATCTTGAAGGTGGACATGACAAGATATTAGATAAAATAAAAAAAGATGTAGATATCAGTGACGCTGATTTGATATTATTCAAATTTCCTTTAGATGATGAAATTTTGGAAAAAAGGCTGTCTTTTACCCATTGGTCATACTTTGAGCCATGGGATTCTTATAGAAATTATGTAGTAGCTAAAGAGTATTGTGGATTAAAAGAGAAAGAAAAGGCTAATATTGACACTTTTACAAATTTTTCACAAAATGATCAGCTCCTATATTCATTGCATGCCTATATGATGTATATAAAATTCGGATTTGGTCGAGCTACTCAAGATGCAGGTATTGAAATAAGAAGAGGTGCAATGACTAGAGATCAGGCGATAAATTTAGTTCAAATGTATGATGATGTCTATCCAGAAGAGTTGATTGAAGCTTATCTTGATTACTATCAAATGACTAAAGAAGATTTTGATATGGTGTTAGATAGGTATGCTAATAAAAATCTATTTAACAAAATAGATGGAGTATGGAGGCCAAAGTTTAAAGTTGCACAGAATTTTAAATATTAGATAATCCATATGAAGATAGCAATTGTTGATTATGGTATGGGCAATATACGGTCGATTGTTTCTGCTCTCAAATACATTGACGTTCAAAATATTATTGTTAGCTCTAATAATCAAGAGTTAAAACAAGCTGATAAAATCATCTTGCCTGGTGTTGGTTCTTTTGGAAAAGCAATGCAACTCATTCAAAATAAAAATTTAGATTCTATTTTGAATGAACTAGTTGTTCAAAGACAAAAGCCAGTACTTGGTATTTGCTTAGGAATGCAATTATTAGGAATGTTTAGTGATGAGGATGGCTTTAACCAAGGATTGGGATTTATTGATGGGAACACTGATATTTTTGACAGTAATAATGTGACAGTCCCTCATGTAGGTTGCAATCAGGTTATTGTTGGAAATTTGTCAAGACTCTACCAAGGCATGGGAGATATCTTAGATTTTTATTTTGTTCACAGCCATAAAATGATAACTAATTCAGATATTGGGCAAAGTATGTGTGACTATGACAAAGGCTTTATTGCTAGTTTTGAGAAGGATAATATTGTAGGTACACAGTTCCATCCAGAGCTTAGTCAAAAGAATGGTTTAAATGTATTGAGAAACTTTGTGGAGTTATTCTAGTGCTCAGACAAAGAATTATATTTACCCTAATTTATGAAAATGGGTTCTTTAATCAGAGTCGTAACTTTAGATTGCAGAAGGTTGGAAATATAGATTGGCTAGAAGAAAACTATAAATTTCAAGATATTGCATTTTCATTGGATGAGATTATTGTTTTGAATGTATCCAAAAGAGATAAGAACTTATCTGAATTTGCTACTATGTTAAATCGCTTGGTTGACGATGTCTTTATTCCTGTAGCAGCAGGTGGTGGTATTAATTCAATTTCTGATGCCGAACTCTTGTTTAAGAATGGTGCTGATAAAGTTGTCTTAAATAGTGCCTTATTTAAGAGCCCTGACTTGGTTAGGAGCATTATTCAGCATTATGGAAAGCAAAGTATTGTAGCATCAATTGATTATATTGATGAAGATGTATTTATTGAAAATGGCACTCAAAAGATTGATATGTCATTAGATGAATATATTGAATATATTGAATCCCTTAATATTGGGGAGATATATCTAAATTCTATTGTAAGGGATGGCACCGGTTTTGGCTATGATACTGATACTATACGGAGAATTTCTAGTAAAATTAATACCCCACTTGTTATAGCAGGCGGAGCTGGAAATGAGAAGCATTTGTTAGAAGGTATCGATGTAGAGGGTGTCAGTGCTGTTGCAACAGCTAATTTATTTAATTTTATTGGTAATGGACTGCCAAATGCAAGAAAGTACATGCTAAAAAAAGGGTGTAATTTAGCTAATTAATATTGTAGGGAGGTTGTGTGGATGTATATACCTGGATTCAACCAATAAGTGCACAATTAAAAAGCGGGCGTAGCCCGCAATAATATCATTCTTAAAACTACTAGATGGGCTTACAAGCGTAGCGAGTAAATTCATCTAGTAGTTTTAAGAATCACCTCTTCAAATATTCGTTAAAATAGAGAACCAGCTGCCTATATGCAGCGTCTCATTTAACTACCATATTAAAGGGGTGCGACAAGGTAATAAAGTTACATAACAACGGAATTGTATATAATTAAAGACATGTATATTGTAGATATCTGTGATATAGCTAGTACAATAAGTAGTTCAAGTTATTCTTTTCTATATGGTATCCAATAAAAGAGATAAGAGAAAAAAAATATGGTCAAATAAACATCCACCTGGATATTTGTTTGATGGTCATTTACATTGTGATTTATGTGCGATACATACGTAAAATTATTATCCTAATGCGTCAAAATTAATAATGAAATCATTGCTTGATAGTGATAGGTGACAAATAAGTCATCCAAGCCCTCTTTTCTTGTAATGTAATAAGGTTTATGAAAATATTAATTCCCACCGGAAAAAGTAAAAATGCCATAGTGACTATTGCTATAGGTGATGAATATTATAATAAATGGATAAATAACTCTTATCCAAGCTGGAAGAGATATTGTCGAAGGTTTGATTTAGGATTGATAGTAGTTGATCAAGATCTTATTTCAGTGGATGATATTGTTTGGAAAAAGCCAACATGGCAAAAAATGTTAATAGCGGAATCTTTAGAAAAGTTACCAATAAAAGTGAATAACGTATGTTATTTGGATACTGATATTTTAATTAATCACTACGCTCCTAATATATTTGATAAATATGATGAAAAAACAATAGGACTTGTATCCCAGATAAAAGACATTCCATTTAATGTGGATATAGTGCACAGAAGAATTTCATTTTTAAGGCATACCCACTACAGCAAAAAATACCCATTAGACTCATCAATATTTATGTCAACAAAAGATGTCTTTAAATATCATAAGGTTGATGCTCAGGATAACTATGCATGCATGGGATTAATTGTATTTAATGTTTGTAATCATTCAAGCTTGATGCGAAGTTGGTTTGACAAGTATGATAGGAATGTAGAGTCCCTTACTGGTGGTGGGGATGAGCCGCATATTAATTATGAAATACAGAATTGGGGGCATATTACATGGTTTGATTATAAATTTCAGGCCTTATGGATTTATGAAATATCTACAAAATACCCATTTCTTTATAATTATGGCAGGCATGATAAATCATTAATAAAAGAGTGTATTGAGGCATCACTTATGGAAAACTACTTTCTGCATTTTGCAGGATCGTGGCATGAAAGTGATATGTGGAAACTTGGGGATATTTTTATAGAAAAAAGTAAAAAAGAGCTTTATAATTATTACAGGTATCTTAAAATTCCTGTTACGGGTAATCCATGCGGGCAAATAAAGCCAGATTAAACAAAAAAAAGAATTACGAAAAGAAAAGCGCGATTTATAATATAATTATAATTAACAGAAATGACTCTTAAATACACATTACCCATCTTCTTATGAGAAAAAAAATTCCCATAATAGACGATATAGACTTATTTGTGTTTGACTTTGATGGTGTATTGACTGATAATCTTGTACATATAGATCAAAATGGAATAGAGTCTGTAACTTGTAGTCGTGCAGACGGTTTGGCGTTTGATGTTTTGAGAAAGATAAAGAAACCATCTTATATTCTATCAACTGAAAACAATTCTATTGTTTCTGCCAGAGCTAAGAAATTAGGAATTCCTGTCCTTCAAGGAGTTAGAAACAAAGAAAAGTCTTTGAAAGAACTTGTTAGTAGAGAAGGTTGTAAATTATCAAATTTATTATATGTTGGCAATGATATAAATGATTTTTGCGCTATGGAGATTAGTGGATTTTCTGTATGTCCGTTAGATAGTCACCCAAAGATTAAAAAAATTTCAGATTTAGTGCTAACAACTAATGGTGGAAGAGGCGTTATACGTGAACTTCTAGAAGAAGTTTTCGGTTTGGACTTCATTGAGATATTGTATAAATACTAAGGAAAAAAATGTCAATTTTTATTGTTGCTGAAATAGGAATTAATCACAATGGTGATTTATTAGTTTGTAAAGAATTGATTGATATGGCTGTTGATGCAGGATGTGATGCGGTCAAATTTCAGAAACGCGATATCAATCAAGTGTACACTCAAGATTTTTTAGATTCGTACCGGGATAGCCCGTGGGGTAAGAGTCAACGTGAGCAAAAAATTGGGCTAGAGTTAGGTGAAAGGGATTATAAGGAAATTAATCGATATTGTGAAGAAAGGGAAATCGAATGGTTTGCTTCAGCGTGGGACTTAAATAGTCAAAAATTTCTACAAAATTTTAATTGTAAATATAATAAAATTGCCTCAGCAATGATAACAAACGAAGACTTACTTAATATGGTTGCTCAGGAGAGAAGACACACATTTATATCGACTGGGATGACTACTTATGACGATATACAAAAAGCAGTTGATATTTTTCGTGATAATGAGTGTTCATTTGAATTAATGCATACCGTATCAACATATCCTATGAAAGACGAAGATGCAAACTTAAATATGATTAATACCTTGAGGAATAAATACAAATGTGATGTTGGTTATAGTGGTCACGAAGTAGGCCTTGCTATTTCTTATGCTGCCGCGGCATTAAATATTACTTCATTGGAAAGACATATTACATTGGATAGATCAATGTATGGTTCAGATCAATCTGCATCAATTGAATCAAATGGTTTAAGAAATTTGGTAGGCGCAGTGAGAAAAATCCAAAAAGCTATGGGTGATGGAGTTAAAAATATGGTTGCAGAAGAAAAATCTACTCTAGATAAGCTCCGCTTTTAGTTTAAATATTCCTAACTACAAAACTATAGTTCTATGTTAGAAAAAACAAAGTCCGCAACAAATTTTTCACAATTAATTCCTGGAGGTGGCAAGGATTATGATTTAGATCATGATATCTATTTTTCCCCATTCTCTCTATCTGCCCTTAAAGAAATGCACCGTTATTCGTTAGACGTTAGGCTGTATGAATTTTTTGAATTTGAGTCTTTTAAAACCATTAATGAAACAGAAGAATATATGAAAAAGCTATTAAAGCGTATGTCTGGATCTTGTCAAGATCGTACTGCTATGTATTGGCTTGTTCGTCGTAAAAGTGATGACTATTTAATTGGTACGGCAGGGCTACTTAATTTAAATTATTCTAGACAGTCTGTAGAGTGGGGCTATGGAATTGACCCTGAGTTATGGGGATTGGGCTATATTTTACAAATTCAAGACATATTAAAGAAATTTACTTTTGAGGATTTAGAGCTTAATAGGCTTTATGGAATAACAATGGTAAAAAATAAAAGAACTATACAGTCTATATTAGCTGCAGGAATGAAGCATGAAGGAGTTTTAAGGCATTACTATTGTAAAGACAGGAGATTTTTTTACGATGGATGGAAATATGGAATGATAAGTTCAGATTATTTTCATGAGAATAAAATCAAATCAAACAAATGCTCATCGCATTCTAGTGATGATGTTATCGCAGCTATTTCATCTGTACTAGAAGATGATACTATTGATATGGATACAAGTATGGAAAATACATATAATTGGGATTCTTTAAACCATATGGCGATAATGGTATCTTTAAAAAATACACTAGGAGTAAATCTTAACCCTTCAGATGTATCAAGATCCACTTCTGTTAAGAGGATTTTAGAGGTAATAAATAATTAATTTTTTTGCTTTATGAACATCAACCTTGTCAAACTGATAACCAGCTCAGCAATAAAGCATAAAGATAAGATTGCAATAAAGATTAAAGACCAATGTATAACATATGAGGAGCTACTCTTTAAGGCCAAACAACTGGCAGTAGTATTAATTGAAAATGGAGTAGAGCGTGAACCTATCGGTTTAGTTGGTCAACGACATGTATCTTCATATATTGGCATTTTGGGGATATTGTTAGCAGGTTGTTATTATGTTCCAATTAACCCAAAGTTAAATGGTAGAACTCTTAAATCAATATTAGATGATTCTAAGATCAGAATATTAGTAGGGGATAAAGATAGTATTTGTAGCATTGATTATTTATTACAGCCAGGAGGTTATACCCATATACAGAAAAAAATAATTCCAGTTGGAAAATCTACATCTAAAAATGGTTGGATAGATGAAGATTATTTAAAAAATATAAATAATTTAGATTACATTGACAGAATACATAAAAGTAATCTTGCGTATGTCATGTATACATCTGGATCTACAGGGCATCCGAAAGGTGTACAAGTGACAAGTACTAATGTTGTTACATTAATTAACAATATGAATCGTATGTACGATTTAGCACCAGGTTTTGTAGCATCACAAAGCCATGACTTGAATTTTGATTTTTCAGTTTCAGATATATTCAATACTTGGGCTAATGGAGGTGTACTATGCGTATTGCCTGAAGAGGAAAAACTTTATCCAGCTGACTTTATTGTCCGTGAGTCGATAGAGTTTTGGAGTGCAGTTCCAACATTGTTGAAATTTATGGAAGGAATTGGAGGGTTAAAAGATAACTGTTTTGATAGTATAAGGAATACTATTTTTTGTGGCGAGCCTCTTCCAATTGAGCTTGTAAATCATTGGATAAAGGCCGCACCAAACAGTAGCATACATAATCTATATGGCCCAACAGAAGCAACAGTATTTATTACTAAGTTTAAGATTGATAATCAATTAACTGGAATGACTGGATATACTCCTATTGGAAAGCCTTTTGATGGGCATAGGGTGGAAATTATTGACAATAATGGGAATAGGCAGAGCAGTGGATTTGAAGGCGAACTTGTTCTTTCTGGTCCTCAGATAACAAATGGATATTTGAATGACCAAGAAAAGACTAAAGCTTCATTTATTAATTTTAATTGGGACCCTAGCTACAGTATTTGGTATAAATCAGGTGACCTTGGTTTTTATAATGAATTGGGAGAATTAGAATATATCGGAAGAAAAGATAATCAGGTTAAAATAGGGGGAAGGCGTGTAGAGATAGGAGAGATTGAAGCCTCACTTTCTAATCTTTCTTTACTTAAAGATATTGTAGTTGTACCTATTAGAGATGAAAATAAGACTGTTGTTGATTTTGCTGCTTTTACAACAAATAACATCTCTAAAGAAGATTTAAATAATATTAGAAAGGAAAGTCAAAAGCTTATCGATAGAATTTTCTTTCCAAAAAAAATAATAACATTAGATGAGTTTCCGTATCTTCCCAGTGGTAAAGTTGATAGAAATGCACTATCATTAAGGCTGCAAAGTAAAATATAAGTTACATGGTTATACATATTTTAATTTGCAGATAATTTAGTATTTATTATTATTTTTTTGGATTCAATATGTTCTCAGTAGATGGGCTTGAAACTATTATTGTTGGTGGATCAAGCGGGATAGGTCAGTCATTAGTTGATGGGTTTGTTAAGGCAAATGCTAATGTCACCGTGTTTGATATAAAACAACCAAAACTTATTGATGAGTTTGATTTTATACAGTGTAATTTAGCTGATAGTAATAGTATTCATAATGCTTTGAAAAGCTATTATGAAAAAGATAAAATTGTAAAGATTTTAATTAATTGTGCAGCCGTAACAATACCTGGAGAAAGTCGTTTTTACCCTGATCGTGATTGGTTTGAATCAGTATCAGTCAACTTGAACGGAACATTTTTTTTGTGTCGTGAGATAGGAAAAAAGATGATTGATCAGAAGACACGCGGCAGTATCATAAATTTTACCAGCATAGGCGCAGAGCAAGGATTTTCAAATAACCCAGGGTATGCGGCTACCAAGGGTGCAGTTAAACAGCTCACAAAAGCCCTTGCTGTAGAATGGGGAGAATATGGTATACGAGTAAATAATATCGTACCTGGTTATACCAACACGCCAATGAACTCAAAAAGTTGGAACAATCCATTGTTAAAAAAACAAAGATCTGACCATACAGTTTTTGGCAGATGGGCTGACCCTAGTGAAATGGTTGGCCCGGCTATTTTTCTTGCATCGGATGCATCTAGTTATGTTACAGGTATTGATCTAGTTGTTGATGGTGGGTGGTTAGTTAAAGGTATGTGATTTATTTTAAAATAACTATGTAAAGAATAATTATATGAAAAATAAGGTTATCGCAATTATTCTTGCACGTGGCGGATCAAAAGGAATTCCAAGAAAAAATGTCTTAGATTTTGCTGGACGTCCATTGGTTGCATGGTCAGTAATTCAGGCGAAACAAACAAAAGAAATAGACGAAGTATATATTAGTTCAGATTCTGATGAAATTTTAGATATTGCACAATCTTATGGCGCTAAAACTATTAAGAGGCCAAATAAATATGCTAGTGATACAGCAAAATCGGAAGAAGCAATTCTTCATGCATTGGAAGTTTTAGGTTCTGATCAAGAAATAATAATAATGCTAGAACCGACCGCTCCACTGAGAAAGCCAAATGATTTGGGTGAGGCTATTAATATGTTTCGTAATAAAGGCTGGGATTCGTGTTTTTCTGGTGCTACATTGCAGGACTTTCTAATTTGGAAGAAGGACAAAAATGGTGAGTTAGTTAGTGTTAATTATAACTATAAAAATCAAGGGCCTAGACAAATGAGAGAGCCTGATTATGTTGAGAATGGCGCAATCTATATGTTTAAGCCGGAAATAATGTTAAAAGATAAAAATAGATTTGGTGGAAAAATTGGTATTTTCCCAAATCATTTTTGGCAGTCTTTTGAGATTGATGAGCCAGAAGATTGGGACTTTGTTGAATTAGTCTTTAACAAATATTTATCACATGATTATAAGAATTTGGGAGTTGACTTATGAAGTCTGGAAGAGTTGTTTATCACAACGGGGTATTTGTTGATGAGAAAGATGCAAAGGTATCAATCTTTGATTCGGCATTAATGTTTGGGGATATGGTGTTCGAGATGACTAGGTCATTTAATCAAGAACAGTTTAAACTTAGAGAGCATTTGGAGAGATTGTATAATGGCTTGCATATCTTGCAAATCCCTATTAAGCAATCAATCGATGAGTTGGAACAAATTTGCTATGAAACTGTAGAAAGAAATAAAGATGTTTTTTTACCGACTGACGAACATCGCCTATTAATTAATGTAAGTAGGGGGCCGTTAGGGATTTATTCAGATATTTTTGATAACAATCTTGAGCCAACAGTAATTGTTGCGGACTTCCCATTAAAATGGACTGTGGCAGGTATGGATGAGTTGATTGATAAAGGTATTAATGCAGTTGTAACAAGTCAGCGCGCTATTCCAGCACATTTACTTGAGCCAAAAATCAAGAATCGTAGCAGAATACATTTGCAAATGGCAAATATTGAAGCTTCCAATTGGAAGGGAAAAAATAATTGGGCCCTTTTGCTAGACCCTGATGGATTCATTGCAGAGGGTACGGGCGATAATATATTTTTTGTAAAAAATGGTGTGGTATATACTCCGGAGCCTCGCAACATTCTTCTTGGTATTAGTCGTGCATATATATTTGATCTTTGTGAAGAGTTGGGAATTAAGTGTGTTGAAAAGAATTTAGAAACTTATGATGCATATACTGCAGACGAAAGTTTTATGACTGCTACGCCGTTTTGCCTCTTACCTGTAACCCATTTTAATGGAAGTAAAGTTGGTAACGGAAAAATTGGTAAGATCACACAAAAACTCCATAATCAATGGAGTAAAAATGTTGGGGTGGATATCTATCAGCAGATTTGTGATTACTCTAAAGAGTGTAAGATTCTAAATAAAGATCAGCCAACCCCATACCAATTCACTAAACCCGATGATAACTAATTTGTTTAAGAGGGGATACCCATCTAATTAAATTAAACGTTGAGCGCCTTTATAATGCCAGATGTAAACCCTCTACTCTTTATTGTTATTTGCACAGGGTATTATTTTTTTTTAAGGAGTCTATAGTGAGTATTCACGATCTACATGGAAAATTTAATGGTAAAGAAGCTGAGTACGTGCTAGATTATCTAGATTCAGAAGCGTCTGAAAATAAAAAATCATGGGTTCAGTGCTTCGAAGAGAGAGTGTCTGAAGAGACTGGTGTAAAGTATGCTGTAGCGTGTAACTCTGGAACCTCTGGATTGCATATGGCAATGCATGCATGTGGTATTGGCCCTGGAGATGAAGTGATAACTCCAGCCCTTACTGTAGTTATGGATGCGTATGCTGTAATACATATGGGCGCAATACCAGTGTTTGTTGATGTAGACAGAAACACGTATTGTATCAGTGTCCAAGAAATTCAAAAAAACATCACGGACAAGACGAAGGCGATAGTTACCGTTTCATTGCAGGGTTTGTCGGTAGACATGGATCCAATATTAGAGTTGGCTAAAGAAAAAGGCATTATTGTTATCGATGATTCAGCTCAAAATATTTTAGGTACATACAAAGGCAGGTCGGCAGGCGCTTTGGCAGATATAAGTGTGTTTAGTTTTGAGAACAAAAAACATATAACTTCTGGTAGTGAGGGTGGAATGCTTCTAACTGATAACGAAGAGTATGCAACAAGAGCCAGAAAATTTGGGGGGATTGGCTATAAACATATGACGGCATCTGCTGGAAGAACATCACTAGCATTATCAGATGTTCAAGACCCTGACTATGAACGCTTTGACACCATAGGTCTTAATTATAGAATGTCTGAAGTAAGTGCAGCTGTTGGTCTTGCACAGTTTGAGAGAATTGGGGATATAGTTGATCGTCGTATAGCAGTGGCAAAAACGTTTGATGAAGCTGTTAAAGGTTGCGAGTGGATAGTACCACAATATACGCCAGAAGGATATAAGCATTCTCATTACACATATTCATTCGAGTATAAAGGATTGGAGATGATAGGTGTTAGTTGGAAAGAATTTTACAATATGTATGTAGGAATGGGTGGCGATGGTTTTTATTCAGCTTGCGTAGTTCCTTATCTTGAGCCGGTTTTCCAGAATAATAAAAACTATAATAAAATTTATACAAAAGGAATGTGCCCCATAGCTGAAGATTTGCAAAAGAAAATAATGCAGTTCAAGACCAATTATAGATCTTTATCAGAGGCAAGAATAAAGGCAAATATTCTAAAGACGCTTGTTGATAAACTTGGTAGAAAAAAAAATGCATAAAAATACTAGATTTGGAATGGTTCAGGGTCGTTTGACCCAATCTCCGTCAGGGTGTCTTCAGTGGTTCCCACAAGAAGCTTGGCAAGATGAGTTTGAGATTGCATCAGATTTAGGGATTAATTATATTGAGCTTATTGCTGAGGTTCAACACAATAAAAATAATCCAATCTGGACAAATGATGGGATTGGTCAAATAAAGCAATTAGTTAAGAAGAACGATTTAACTTTGCATGCCTTATGTAATGATTATATTGTTGAGCATTCATTTCTTGATGAGGATGTTATCCAGCAAAATATAGACTTGATTGAACAAGAAAAAAAACTAGGCATTGAAAAGTACATTATGCCATTTTTCGAAAGTAGCGAACTTTCAGCTAATAATATGCAAGACTATGTAGAACCCCTGAAAAGAGTATCAAAGGTTGCGTATAGTGGAAATATTACAGTATGTCTTGAAACTATCTTGACTGGACAGGAATTAATTAAACTATTGAAGTTAATAGATTTACCCAATGTTAAAGTGGTATATGACACTGGTAATAGGGTTGCTTTTGGTCATGATTTGGCAAGTGATATTCGCCTATTGAGTGACTACATTGCACATGTCCATATTAAAGATAAAAATAGTGATAATGAAAATGTTTTATTAGGAACAGGCCTAGTTAATTTCGAAAATGTTTTTGATGCATTACATGATATAAACTATAGCGGACCATTTACCTTTGAAACAACGCGGGGCTCAAATCCAATCGAAACTGCTAAATACAATATGTCATTGGTAAGTTTTTTTAAGCAAAATTCAGAATTAAGTGTATAAGTGTATTCTATTTTTAGGACTTGGGGGCGCGGGTCAGCGTCATCTCCGAATTTTAAGAGAGAGGCTGCCTAATGTGAGAATGATTGGTGCTCGAAGAATGGGGAATACGCCGGTATTAAACTCAGACTTTACTGTAAAAAATGGCGCAACTTTAGAGTCAGAATACGATATAGAGTTCTTTAAAGATGTTAACGAGGCGTACGAGCAAAATCCTGACCTAGTAGTTATTGCAACACCTACGTTTGATCATGCTGAAAGCATTATAAAAGCAGCAAAACACAAGGTTAATATCTTGGTAGAGAAGCCTGGTGCAATGAATATAAAACAAGCGCATAATATTATAAATACCGTTAAAGATAACAAAGTTGGATTTTTTGTTTCATATCAACGTCGATTTCACCCACTAATTGGTAGATTGAGAAGTGTATTAGATGGTAATAAAATTGGAAAATTAATGTCTGTCAGGGTTGCTGTGTCGTCTTATGTGCCTGACTGGCACCCCTATGAAGATTTCCATGATTTATACGCATGTAGATCTAATTTAGGTGGTGGCGTATTAAGAACTGAATCTCATGAAATAGACATGATTGCTTTATTGTTTGGTCTTCCTGAGCAAATATTTTCGATTGGAGGTTGTCGAGGTAAATTTGATA
>Ga0233428_1003444_pt1 | contig 13444 bp, 11 predicted proteins | sample SI_118_April2016_4_FD_179890 | JGI IMG/M metagenome (GOLD analysis project Ga0233428, IMG submission 179890) | Seawater microbial communities from Saanich Inlet, British Columbia, Canada - SI_118_April2016_120_MG | ecosystem: Environmental > Aquatic > Marine > Inlet | place: Canada: British... | reverse complement strand
AACACGTCGGGATATCAACCTGCCAACGCTTAACGCCTTCGGTGATAATGAAATCGTCACTGGCGCGGACCGCTCCGGGTGGGCAGTTTTGCTCACAGAGCCGACAGGTCTCACAAGTGTTTTGAACCCCAAATATATTCGGCTCAGCAGCAACGAGAGGTGCATCTGTGATGACAAAGCCAGGCCGAAAGCTTGGCCCAAATTCGGGATGAACCAAGCTGCCATGTTTGCCAAGCTCTCCCATACCGCAGGCATAAAGCGCCGGAATGGCTTGCACATCACCTGTGCCATTGTGATCCGCAATTGCTGAAAAGCCGAGACCTCGAATATAAGCTGCAAGCTCGGTCGCCGTGCGCGCGCATTCTACATAAACCTCAAATGCCTCTTCCTCGACCGCCAGCGCGCCATCAAGCACTTTGCTGTAATCTTCTTCGACGATGATCGAAATAATATAGCGCTGCTCAAACTCAAAACCGGTATTAATCATGATAGGGGTCAGCTCGGCAAAGCCGACATCGCTGCCACCGACGGCTAATCCTTTGGCTTTGATGAGTTCTGAAATGTGACTGGGATCGGCACCCTCCGGCTGCTCAGAATTGACCGGCCCGTCGCGTTCCGGCGTATAAACCATCCAGCGCTCCATGCAGGCATTGAGATCAAACTTCTCGGCCTTGGGACTGTCCGAGCGATAGAGTGGCACTTCAGACAAGCCCTTCTGCTTCATGATCTCCATCACCAGAGGATCATTCGGCCCGCCATAGCGACATTCAGAAATACCCTTCATCGTAAATCCTTAACAAAATAGTTCGGTGATTGTCACTAATTAAGCTTTTAGAGTTTTACCGTCCCGACATAGGTGCTTTCGCCCAACGTCACCTCGACATATTTGGAGGGATGATCAGGGTGAGAGACTTCGATTTCGTAAGCGCCGCTGTCAGGTTCAAGATCATCAATTTTAAAATCGCCATAAGCGTCGCTCCATGTCTCGGCGACTTTGTGACCATCTTTGCTCAGCAACACAACAGCGCGCTCGATACATTCTTCGACGCCGTCGATATCAGCAATTACGCTGCCACCGACGAAGCATTTGGAATAGAGGTTGAGGTTTTTGTAATAGACCCGAGGTTTGGTGCCGTGTTCGGGATGTAGAACCTCCAGGTTTTGCTCCTCGACCATTTTTTGGATCTCAGCATCTTCAACCTGGATCGATTTCAGCGCGCCGGTCGGGCAGGCCTGCACGGGGCGGGGTTCCTTCCAGCCACGGTCCAATAAATGGGCATCGAATATCCAGGCTTGCGGCACTTCTTTTTCTTCATTCCACCAAACCGCACCGTAAGGACAGGCGTCGACGATTTGCTTTTGGCCTTTGGCTTTATCGGGATCGATGATGACCAGACCATCCGGACGCTTGGTGATCGCATCGCCGGTGGCCGCAGCCATGCACGGTGCATCATCGCAGTGATTACACATTGTCGGCACGTAAGCGACATCGACCATCGGTGCCTGGCCGCGCTCATTACGGAGAATGTTTATCCAGTGATGGCCGTGCTTCGGCATCGCCGTCGTATAGCCCGGATGCTCATTATCCATATATTCATCGGCGACTGACAAAAAGCAGTTGTTCGAGTTATGACATCTTTCAACATCGACAATCAGGTTCCATTTTTTCATTTTTCTTCTCCTGCTGCCTATTCTGCTGGGACTAAAGTTTCAGCCGAGGCTGAACTGCTTTTAATGTCCGGCGTGCCATCCCACTTCTCGATCTCAATCAGGCAGGAATTGTAAGCTGCAGAATGAGTCTTCGAAGTTTGCATGCGCTTGGGTGTAAGTAAATTGACACAGCCACCGCGATCCGCCGATTCTCCCGGCTTGCCGAGGGGGTCATAAACCGCAGAGGCTTGCCGGCAATGAATAATACCCGGCATCAAACGCTCGGTGATGCGGGCCGCGCAAATCACAGCGCCACGGTCATTATAAAGCTTCACCAGATCATTCTCTTCAATCCCGCGCGCCTTGGCATCGGCGGCACTTAGGCGCACCAGCCAATAGAAATAGCCGTCGATATTGACCCGGTGATCTTTGATATCATTGATCGCGCTGTCTTTGCCGTCGCCCTTGGTATGGAAGCTATAGCGCGCATGCGGTGAGATCAGCTGTAAGGGGAATTTCCTGAACAGCTCACTGGTATGAATGCCTTCCCAGGACGGAATATATTTATTGAGCGGCGGGCGTTCTGGATCTTCGCCATAGCGCTTGAGGCTTTGGCTCTCAAATTCGATTTTGCCCGATTGAGTTTGCAAACCATCCAAAAAGTCTTCGCCGTAGGAGCCCGGCAATGGGTGAGGCTCTTGTACGTTTTTCTTCTCACCATCAGCAAACCACTTATACGAGGTCGGTTGACGCAAAACCTCTTTCTCAGCAGGTACGACATAGTAGCCCTTGGTGCGAAATTTCTGCCAACTCGTCCCCTTTGGCAGATCAGACGCATCAAACATACGTTTGACCCAATCGATTTCCCGGTGTCCTTCTGTGAAATAAGCGGCATGTCCCATACGGACACAGATGTCTTGGAATATTTGATAGTCAGATTTCGACTCGCCCAATGGCTCGATGCATTTATGCTGCATACCGATGACCCGGTGGTTAAGCTGGCCAACCCAATCATGGCCATAGCCGCCTGGATTAGCCCACTCGCCGATATCCCAGCGCTCAAAATTCGTGCAGGCCGGCAAGATCACATCGGCGAATTTTACTTCACCCTCATTCCAGATTGATTGGCTAACGACAAATTCAAGATCATCGGTCTGATACATTTTGATGTAGCGACCACTATCCGGCTGCGTGCCGATGTAAGAGGCGCCATATTTATACATCATCTTAACCGGCGAGTGACCGGGTGATGGATAACGCACCGGGAAGAATTGCCCTTCGATGGAGCGAATATCAATCGGGTAACCTTCGGCTTTACCTTCCATAATCGCTTCCGGCATTTTGAGGCGCGGGATGGTTTGTTGTGTTGGGTTCATGCTGATCAGATGCGGCATCCGCTGATAAAGCGACACGCTATTGGCAGAGTTCTGGCCATCTCCGCTGAAACCACCCTCGGCATAACCCGGGAAATAAAAATTATAATCAATCGGCGAGCCGAATTGCAGGCCACCAAAGTTAATGCCGGGTTTGCCCAGACCTTGCATCGCCATCAGGCAAATCATTGAGCGCGCCCATTGCGCACCGGTCGCCGAACGGCACGCACCACCCAGGGTCGTGCCCATAGAACCTGCCGACAGATAGGTTTTCTTGGACGCCCATTGCCGGGCAAGGGCACGAATTTCTCTGGCCGCGACACCAGTTTCAGCCTCGGCCCATTCCGGTGTTTTCGCCACACCCTCTTCATCTTCGCCCATGATATAGGCGCTCCATTTATCAAAGCCGGTCGTCCGGCTTTCAACATAGTCTTTGTCGTAGAGATCTTCTTTGATCCAAACATAAGTGATCGCATGCGCCAAAGCTGGGCTGGTCGTCGGCCGGGGTGCCAGCCATTTGCCGCCCATGAAGGCCGCCGTCTCATTCAAGAACGGGTCAATATGCACCATTTCAATACCAAGCTCTTTCGCCCATTGGCGGCGCACGGTGCCCTCAAAGGAGCCATAGACACCGTTGGTGACTTCGGGATCGCTCGACCAATAGACGATCATTTCTGCTTCTTGTAGGCAGTCTTCCACTTGGCCATAAATTTCTGTTGCGCCGTTCCGCATCGAGTGGCCGTAATGGTGCATCGCCCCCCAATACCAGCCTTCCCAACTATCGGGATTGAGCATCGTTGTGGTCGCGCCGATGATATTGATAAACTTCTGATAAGCGCTGATGTAATAACCAACATTGCCCCAAGTGTGGTGCGAGCTCCTGGCTGCCAAAATCGCACCTGGGCCATAATCTCGATTCATGCGTTTGATTTCAGCGGTGACGATATCCAACGCTTCATCCCACGAGATGCGCTCATAACCCGAGATGCCGCGGTTCTGACAATTGCGCTCACCATTGGGATCAAAATCCACCCGTTTCATTGGATAGAGATTGCGGTCTTTGGAGTAGATCATCGATTTTGAGGCCAAGCCATGCGGCGAAAGCGTCGTCTTACGCGGCGGCGAAAACTCTTTACCACGCGCTTTGATGGTCCAGGTCTCGCCGTCATCGGCGGCAAAATCAATCGGTGTGATACGCACAATCTTGCCGTCTTTGACATAGACATAGACCGGCCCACCATTGGTGTGGTTGACGTAACGGGTCTCACCATTGTCAACTTTGGTGCCATATTCCCAACCAACGGTTTGCATAAAATTCACGGTCTCGGAAAACCAGGTAACGAGTTCGTCCGGCCCTACCGCCATCAGATTAAAATTCTTGATCGCATCAATCTGGGCTTGATAATCAATCGGCGGGATCAGCAATTGAAGGGCAAGCGCTTCCGTTTTAAAGCTAATAACCACATCTGGGTTAGAGTGGATACCACTCGCGGATGAAATTTTGCCGCCTTTGAATGTATAAGAACGCCCGTTTGAATCATCGGCGAGCTTCATCTGAACCGTTAGGTCTTTTTCTTTGAGACGTTCGGCGAATGCTTTGTGTTGCCACGCTTTAAAACGCAGTACCCATGGCAGCGCAAATAATATGAGTGAAAGTTTCATTTGCCGATCCTAACCCTTGTCTCAATTTTTTTATTTTAAACAGTTGCCCTACTGTACCGTGTAATGATACATTCTGACCACCAGATGATTTATCGTATCCATTATCGGAAATATGTCAATGTCGGAATCTTCTAAAGACACCTCCTCGGGTATTCGCGTCATTTCTCGCGCGGCAGAGATATTGCGCACCCTCAATGATGAATCCCGTGGGCTCAGCTTAGGACAAATTGCGGCCCAAGTGAACCTTCCACGTTCAACGGTTCAGCGCATTGTCGGCGCGCTCAAAATTGAGGGCTTTATCATCGATGGCCCGGGAGAATCGCAAATCCGCATTGGCCCGGCTTTTTTCAGCATCGCCGCCGCCTCCCTCTCAGATTTCAAAGACCCAATCCGGCCTTATCTGGAGGAACTTTGCGGCGAGCTTAATGAGACGGTAGACCTCTCGATCTTAAGCGGCAGCTCTGTCGTGTTTCTCGATCAGTGTTCGTCCCGGCGCAAAGGCTTGGTCGCGGTCTCAGAAGTTGGCGCCCGCTTTCCGGCTCATTCTTGTGCGCCTGGCAAATGCCTGCTCGCCGAAGAAGATGAAAGCGATCTAGCTCACATATTGCCGCCAGATATGGAACAACTCACCAAGGCAACCATCACCGACATCGCGGCGTTAAAAGTGGAACTGAACGCGGTGCGTGAGCGAGGCGTTGCGATCGACCGGCAGGAACATACCGATGGTATTTCCGCTGTCTCAACAGCGATCATTGATCTGCCACGCGGTACAGCGGCCATCTCGATCCCGATGCCAACCCAACGCTTCGAAGGCAATGAAGAGCGCCATATCGAGGCGCTTTTAACCTGCCGCGGAAAAATAAACCATGCGCTGGGACTCAATCGGGGCTAAAACCTATTGTTCATAATTGGGAGAAACAAACGTGCAATATTTCGCATGGGGAATTAACAAGCCTGACGTCAAAGATCAGCGTACTGCCATCATTAAAACCCATTGGGACTTTATCGCTCAGTATAGCGATCAGTTGATTGTTCGGGGCCCGGTAATGCGGCCCGATGACTTCAGCGTCGTAACTGGCTCCATCCACATTGCTGATTTACCAGATCAAGCGGCGCTCAACCGCTTCGTTTATGACGAGCCTTTCGCCAGTGCCGGCTTGTTTGAAGAAATTATTGTCGCCCGCTTCGAACTTGAATTAGGCCGCACCCAATTTGAGTTTACCAGCACGCCCGACAGCCCCCGCTTTTTTGTCTATTGTCCGGCTCAAGTAGGAACTACTTCAAAACGCGACACCCTAAAACCCGCTCACGAAACCTATTGCCAGAAGTTCGATGAGCATTTTGTTTCTCGCGGCTCTTTACTAAGCGATGAGGGAGAGTGGCTCGGTAGCCTGTTTTTCCTGGAAATGCCGGACCGTACTGCAGTTGACGCCTTTCTCAAGGATGAGCCCTATTCTCAGGCCGACCTGTTCTCCGACGTGCAAATTCATCGCTGGACGATGGGTGGACCGGAAAACCTTAATGCCGCCGGCGCGCTAAGTTAGAACTCTGCAGATGGGTAATTTTCAGATTCACGCGCGCAATAATATATTCGTGCGCCGAAACACCGCCCAATCGGACATTGCGCTCTGGTGTCTACCCGGGTTCGCCGATACCGTGGCCTCGTTTTCAACACTTTTTGATACCGCCCTCACTGAAGAAGCGACTGTCATCGCACCCGACTTACCGGGTTTTGGCGCAAGCCCTCGGATGGATCACCCCTCAAACATCGCCGCCTATGTTGAAACTTTGGCAGAGCTCATCCAACTAGAAACCCCAAATGCCAGAGTAGGCTTTGTCGGCCACTCGGTTGGCTCAGTGGTCGCGACGGAGGCCGCGCGCCTGCAGGGCTCTCAATGTCTGGGTGTGTTTTCCATCGAAGGCAATATAACCGTCGAAGATGCTTATTTTTCAGGCCGGGCGACAGAGTTCGACAGCGCCATTGAATTTAAAGAATTTTTTACCAGCCATATTTGGCAACGCGGAGCTGAAGACCCGATTTTTCGGAACTACCATGCAGGCCTATCGCAAGCAGATCCCGAAGCCATGTGGATCTTTGGTCGGGATGTAAAAAACTATAGCCAAGACGATCAACCAGGCCATGCTCTACTTTCACTTGATTGCCCGACCCATTATTTTTGGTGTGCCGACAATACGCCGGAAGACACTCAAGTTTTTATTAAAAAACATAATTTGCCAAATACCGAAGTTACGGGCACAAGTCATTGGCCTATGCTGGACGCAGCTGACAAAGTAGTTGAGAGTTTGCAAAAGTTTTTCAAAATTTAATTTTATGAAATCAATAATTTGAAAAGTTTTAAACAGAGAACATCATGACCGAAACTGAAATTAATGATGACGTCATCTCGAAAGACGATTGGCCCAAGACAGAGCACGGAACCGTAAACTGGGAAATTGTTTTTGAATCCCCCGAGAACGGTCTGCTTACCTTAATTGGCGAAGCACGGACGCCTAAGGCGTTGCTGGAAAGTTCCATCGTCATTATCCAAAAAATCTACACCCGTAAAGATGACCCGGCCAAGGTGGAGCAATTTATTCAGGAGCTTTCGGAATTAATCCCAGAAGATCTGCCTGAGGAAAGCCTGGCTGACATTATTGAGGTGGTGACCACGCTGCTTCGGCAAATCAAGGACTTCCGCATTCAAAAAGCCCAAGAGCATATTGATAAAATCACGGCAGAGAAAATAATAGCCGCCGCGACAAATGCCCGTGAAAACCAAGCAGAACGCCGCGTCGCAAAGGATCGCCGAAAATCAGAGCGCCGCGACTCAAAAAGCTTTGGGGAATATCGCAAGGCCAGCTCGCGTGGCCGAAAAACCAATCCCGTTAAAACCTATGGCATTATTTTTGGCCTCATGGCGGTGGCAGCTATTGCAATGTATATATTTTCTGGCGTTAAGCTCCCCCAAAACGAGCAGACAATGGGCGGGGTTTTGATGCAAGAGATCAACCAGGCCGCCCTTACCAAAAAAGGCGGCAAACATGTGTTTGGCGGTGATATCAGAGTTGATACTTTCAAGGACAAAACTAGGGTCAACATTACTGGCGTGCCGAGATCCCAGTGCTTTAGACTTGTTAGAACATTGCAAAGAAGGGGCGAGGTCTATGTTAACGGCACCCTTGCCCGACAAATGAAAGTCGCCCAGATTAAAGATAAATGCAGCGATAGCGGCACCTTCTCTGACCTTACATTCGCACCTATTGAATAAAGGAAAAACTATGAGTGAACTAGATCGTTGGGAAGGCCGCTTTGCCATTCCTGAATATCTTTTTGGCGAAGAGCCCAATCATTTCCTGGCCGCGTGCAAAGATTTGTTGCCGAAGAGCGGTCGAGTTTTAGCCGTTGCCGATGGCGAGGGACGCAATGGTGTTTGGCTGGCCAGTCAAGGCTTGGACGTTGTCTCGCTGGATTTCTCGCCGACCGCCCAAAAGAAAGCAGCCGACCTTGCGAAGCGAGCCGGCGTCGAAATAGAGTTCGTCCAAGGCGACATCCACAATTGGGACTACCCGAGTGAAGCCTTTGATGTCGTGGTGGAGATTTTTACGCAATTCAGCTCGCCTGAGCAGCGCGAATTAAAATGGACCGGTATGAAAAACGCCTTAAAACCTGGCGGCCTGATGATCATCCAAGGTTACTCACCAGACCAGCTAAAGCATGGTACCGGCGGCCCTAAAAAACTCGAGAACCTGTATTCCCGCGAGATGCTTGAAGAGGCCTTTAGTAATTTCAACGATATCGTCATTGAAGAAATGGAACTGGAGATGCAGGAAGGCGTGGCACATGGCGGCATGTCGGCTGTCATTAACTTTACCGCTCGCAAATAGTTTCCACTTTCACTTATGCGTGAGAACCCCTGATAAGGATAAACCACAGTGAATTTGTAGTTTACCTACTGGCATCTGCTTTATATTGTAAAAACTCACAATTATATTTTTTTCATTTTTTAAGCAGGAGAAATTCAATGAAAATCGTAAAAACCCTAGCGACAGCTGCGCTTATTGCGGGCCTGTCTGCGCCGGCTTTTGCAGAGACCTTTACCTTCACGGCCATTCCAGATCAGGATGAAAGTGCGCTGAAAGCACGCTTCGGCAAGATCGCCTCCTATCTTTCAAAGGAACTGGGTGTCACGGTAAAATACATTCCCGTAAAATCTTATTCCGCTGCCGTTACGGCATTTCGCAATAACCAAGTTCAACTCGCTTGGTTTGGTGGCCTTTCCGGTGTCCGCGCCCGCAATCTCGTTAAAGGTTCTCAAGCCATTGCTCAAGGCCTGGAAGACAAAGCGTTTAAAACTTATTTCATCGCCCATAGCTCGACGGGCCTAAAGAAATCCGCAAAGTTGCCAAAAGCCGTGCAAGGCAAGACCTTTACTTTTGGCTCGAAAGGTTCAACCTCTGGTCGTCTGATGCCGGAATTCCACATCCGCAAAAGCTTCGGCAAAGCGCCACAGAAAGTTTTTAGCCGCGTCGGTTTTAGTGGTGATCACTCCCGCACCATCGCCCTTGTGCAGTCCGGTGCGTTTCAAATTGGCGCGGTGAACTTTGCTGTCTGGGACAAGGAACTAAAGGCCGGTAAAATTGATACGGCAAAAGTTTCAATCATTTGGACGACGCCAGATTACCCTGATTACAACTGGAGCATTCGCGGCGATGCGAACGCAAAATACGGCGCCGGATTTATCGGCAAGGTAAAGCAGGCACTTCTCAACATGACGGACCCCGGCTTGTTGAAGCAATTTCCACGTAGTGCTTTTATTCCTGCATCTAACCAGGATTACAGTCCAATCGTATCCGTCGGCAAGGAAATTGGCCTCCTGGAATAAGGCATAGATTTGATTAGTGCTGCGTGATGCATGTTTTATCTGGAACTCAAAAACGCCACTGTCCAGTATAATGGGACGCCGGTACTCAACGACCTATCGCTCCAAATAGCGGAGGGGGAAAAGATCGCGCTTGTAGGTCAAAGCGGTGCCGGCAAATCCACACTTCTAAACTTGCTTTATCAACAAAGCGAAGATGATGCGGCCCTGGTGCCGCAGGATCTTGGCCTAGTGCGCTCGCTCTCGGTCTTCCACAATGTCTATATGGGGCGGCTCAACAAACATCCGACTTGGTATAATATTGTCAATTTGATTAAGCCGCTAAAAAAGGAAGTTGATCAGATCCTGCCAATCCTCGGTCAATTGGGTTTGGAGGAGAAAGTGTTTGAGCCGGCCCGCGAACTCTCCGGCGGACAACAACAACGCACAGCGGTCGCGCGGGCAATCTTTAAAGATAGTTCGACCTTTTTTGGCGACGAACCAGTCTCAGCCGTTGATGAACATCAATCGCATACCGTAATGGAAGCGATAGCCATCAGTCACCGAACCGTCGTGCTGTCGATGCATGATGTTGAACTGGCGCTCAAATATTCCAGCCGGGTAATCGGTTTAAAAGAAGGCGAGCTTGCCCTGGATGAGCCTGCCGACAGATTAAAGGCCGCGGATCTTGACGACCTCTATAAGTCATAACGGCTTCCAAGCCCGCGCCAAGCCACGCCCTTTGCTACGCACCAGCCTCGGTTTTCTCGCCGTCGCGATTATTTTAGGTTTATTGGGTGATTTCGAAATCACCACCCTCGATCCCTGGATCGAACTCAAACGCTTAGGCCTCGGCATTCTCACACCGGACTTTTTTGCGACTGAGGATTTATGGAGCGCCGTCGTTAATACCGTCGCTTTTGCCATTTTGGGCGTGGCACTCGGCAACGCCCTTGGTTTTCCACTCGCTCTCGCCTTTCAATTCAGAGCGGTCCGCGCTTTTTGTGCCTTCATCCGCTCGGTGCACGAGCTTTTCTGGGCCTTAATTTTCTTACAAGTGTTTGGCCTGACACCGCTCACCGGCATGCTCGCCATTGCAATCCCCTACGCCGGCATCTTCGCCAAAGTTTATTCTGAAATTTTAGAAGAATCGGATCCGGCCCCCCTGCAAACCGTGCCCAAAGGTACCAGTTCCGTCTCAACTTTTATGTTTGTCCGCATGCCGGATGCCTGGGTGCACTTTAAAACTTACGCGCTCTATCGCCTGGAATGCGGCCTGCGTTCCAGCGCTGTCTTAGGCTTCGTTGGGCTGCCCACAATCGGCTTTCATTTGGAAAGTGCTTTCTCACAAGGTAAATATTCCGAGGCCGTTGCTTTGCTCATCATCTTTTATGTCATCATTGCAACCATTCGCAAATGGGTGCATGCCCGCCTGATCCCGCTCTACATAATTTTGGCGCTGCTGGTCATTCCCTGGGCTGGTGAATTGTCCACCGGCAATCTTGTCCGCTTCATCACCCACGACATTTTGCCGCATCCCTTGCGAGTTGCGGAGACTTTCGATGCGGCAACTTTCGCTGCCCTTGGCAACTGGCTCAACATGATGTGGAGTGAACAAGCGCTGCCCGGCATCATCGCAACGGTAATTTTAACGCAAGTCGCCCTGGTCGGCTCGGCCGCCCTGACGCTGTTGTTCTTCCCGATCGTTTCATCAAAATTCTTTGGCCTGTTTGGTCGCACCGTGGGCCATGTCTTTTTGGTCATCTTGCGCTCAACGCCGGAATATGTGCTGGCGTTAATTTTCTTGCTTTTGTGGGGGCCGTCGATGTTGCCCGCAGCTGTCGCCTTGGCACTTCATAACGGTGCCATCATGGGTCATCTGGTTGGGCGCTACACCGAAGACATGACGCTTCGGCCAGACAGTTCCAAAGGCCTCAACCTCTACGCCTATGACGTCTTGCCCCGTCTCTACCCACAATTTTTGGCATTTCTGTTTTATCGCTGGGAGGTCATCATGCGCGAGACCGCTATCTTAGGCATTCTCGGCATTGCAACATTGGGGTTTTATATCGACAGCGCTTTCGCCGATCTACGCTTCGACCGCGCCCTATTTCTAATTGTTATCACCGCCATCCTTAACATCACCATCGACACCCTATCGCGCACCATCCGCGCCCGCCTCCGTCTTAGAACTACCGCGGATGTGGTTTAGTTAATTAACGATTTCGGCAAGCAATTTCTTCCAGCGGCGTTTTTCTTCTGCCAGCTTAAATAACTTAGCGCGCACTTTGCAGCGTCTGGAGAGATCGCGCATAAACGCTGCGTCGCTTTCGCATTTAAGCAAAAGTTTTCGCAGCGCCTTCTCATCGCCCACCGGATAGTAGCCCGGATAGTCTTTGCCCAGCATGCCGACATTGCCATTGATCTTGGAGGCTATAACCGGCACGCCCGCGACCAAGGCCTCGGAAACCACATTCGCACCGCCTTCCGACACGGAAGAAATCAACATCAAATTAGTTCTCGCCAGTTCTTTGCGTACTTCCCAACCGGCTTTCTCGCCCTGCCAGATATAGCGCGGATTGCGCTTCATCTCGGCCCGGCCTTTTTTCTCCCAAGCCTTGTTATGCGCCTTGCCCAAATGGATCAGGCGCAGCTTCGAGCTTTCCGGCACGCCCCGCAACGCCATGGCACCCCGGAGCGGGTCTTTAACATCCCGCATATGGCCGATTAGGCAAATATCGAAATTCTTTGTTGTCGATTTTCGCTTTCGGCTTAACGCCGGGGCAGATTGGTAGATCACGTTGAGTTTTTTACGAAACTTTTTTGGCGTCACATCGACAACCAAATCATGCAGGCAGACCAGGGCATCGGCGGTTTCCATCGACGCCAAGGTCGGCTTTGGATCTGAGTGGATAAACTCATTGATATCGGTGCCGGTCAAAGCGAGTATAAGCGGCTGATCTGGATATAACTTACGGTAGGTCGTGATTGCCGCAGCACTTCGCCAAGCATGCAAAGCAATCATCAGATCGGCTTTTTGGCCATCATACGTAACAGTGATATCGACGTGATGCCCCAAATCGCGCAGAATTCTCGCCCAGCGGAGCGCCGTTGTGCGATTTCCATTTTTTGAGCTTTTTTTAGCGGGCGTTATTAGGCTAATCTTCATAACGAACTTTGCTGACCTTTATGGAAAAACTTTATGACTGAACTCGTAAGCACCCAATACTTAGCAGATTTACTCGAAGATGCGAATTCACGGACCCTTGAGTTGGTTGACGGTCTTGATGCCGAGCAGATCATGGGGCCGCAATTGCCCATCGTAAACCCTCTTCTCTGGGAGATCGGTCATGTCGCCTGGTTCTATGAGCAGTTTATTTTGCGCATGCTCTATGGCGCCGATAAAACCTTGGACAATGGCGACGAGATGTATGATTCGATCGCCATCGAACACAGCATTCGCTGGGATCTACCGCTGCTGCCCTTAAAAGAGACGCAGAACTATATTGATGATATCCGCAGCCGGATGATTGATCGGTTGGGTGAAATTTCTGATAGCAATCTGGCTGATGAGCAGGACAGCTTTATTTATCCCTTCGCCACCTTCCATGAAGACATGCATACCGAGGCCTATACCTATACCCGCAACACGCTTGAATATCCGATGCCAAATTTCGCCGCTGCCAAAGAGCTCGACAAGTCCAAGCTTGAGACCGGCCCGCACACCGGTGATGTCAAGATTCCAGGCGGCACCTTTTTACTGGGCTCGACGCCGGATGATCCGTTTTTATTCGATAATGAAAAATGGGCGCATGATGTGACAGTTCACCCCTTCCAGATTGCCCGCGCCGCCGTCACCAATGAGGATTTTGCAGCTTTTGTCGCCGATGATGGCTCTAA
>Ga0233428_1003432_pt1 | contig 13479 bp, 10 predicted proteins | sample SI_118_April2016_4_FD_179890 | JGI IMG/M metagenome (GOLD analysis project Ga0233428, IMG submission 179890) | Seawater microbial communities from Saanich Inlet, British Columbia, Canada - SI_118_April2016_120_MG | ecosystem: Environmental > Aquatic > Marine > Inlet | place: Canada: British... | reverse complement strand
AATCGGTTTCCCGTACTGAATGCAGACGGACTTTACGATCCTTTGGTGCTTGGACCTGATTGGTAACAAACTTATTAATGTCCATCTCGGTATATTCCGGATAGATCTGATTTAAAAAGAAATCGGGCCGAAACAGTGCGAACATCACCACCAGCAAAATCACCCGCTCAGCCACGGTTGTTTTTATAATAAGCCAGCCTTGTGTCGCTGAGGAAAAACTAAAGATCGCAATCAGCGAGACAACAAAAATCATTATGCCGTGCCACACACTCGTAACACCGATCAGCAAAAGCTCCGGATTGAAAATGAAGACAAAAGGCAAAATCGCTGTTCGCATATCATAAGTAAACGCCTGAACGCCGGTCTTGAGCGGATCAGCACGGGATATCGCTGAAGCCGCAAAGGCGGCTAGGCAAACCGGTGGCGTAGAATCCGCCATCAAGCCGAAATAGAATACAAACAGATGAACAGCAATGAGTGGCAGCTCCAAACCTGCAGCCGTGCCAAGTTCAACCAAAACGCCAGCCAGCAAAGAAGCAACAACCAGATAATTTGCCGTCGTTGGCAAACCCATGCCAAGCACCAAAGAAAGCACAGCGGTTAGTATCAGTAAAATGTAGACATTGCCGCCCGAAAGCGCCTCAACGACGCCGACCATGGCATTATTTAATCCGGTCGATGAGACGGCACCGACGATAATACCGGCTGTAGCGACGGCGACAGCTATGCCGACCATATTCCTCGCACCAGCAATCAGCCCGCCATAAATATCTATAATGGATGCTTTAAGGCCATCAACAACATCGCCTTCTTTACTGCTTCTCATCAGACCAAGAGCAACCACGATCATGACAGCCGCACCCAATCCCCAAAACAGCGAAGGCTGCGCTTTTTCACCGGAAATACGAAAGGCAACCGAAATGGCAATCGGAATTATATAAAGCACAACCATTGCCGCCCGGCTGAGATTGCTGGGCGAAATCCGGGTCGCAAACATGATCAGGAACATCACCATGATGGTGTAGAAAACGGCACTGCTCGCCGTCCAACGCTCGACCATCAACAGATAGACCAGCACCACAATCGGCACAATGAAATGGACACCGCTGAAAAAAACCTTCCGAAGCACAGGAATATCTTCTTTTGCCATGCCGGAGAGGCCCAGCTTCAAAGCTTCGAGATGCGAAATATAAAGCAAACCGATATAGCTGATAATCGCCGGAATGAAGGCGGCAACGATGACATCAAAATAAGTAATGCCGATCAGCTCAGCGATAATGAACGCAGCCGCACCCATAATTGGCGGCATGATCTGACCATTGGTCGAGGCAGCGACTTCGATGGCGCCTGCCTTCACCGCAGGAAAGCCCGTCTTTCGCATCACCGGAATGGTGAAGACGCCCGTCGTCACGACATTTGCGATCGAGGAGCCTGATATGAGGCCCGTCATACCAGATGCAAGGATAGCCGCTTTGGCAGGACCTCCCCGATATTTGCCGACCATGGCAAAAGCGAGATCAAGAAAATATTTACCGGCGCCGGCCCGATCGAGCAGCGCACCAAACAACACGAACAAGAAAACAAAGCTCACCGAGACATCTATCGGAATACCAAAGATCGCCTCACCACCAATCCAGTGATAGCCGATCAATCGCGTCACCGAAACGCCGCGGTGGGACAAAATCTCCGGCATGGATTGGCCAAAAATGGAATAGAGTAAAAAGATCGAGGCAACGATAACCAGCGGCAAGCCGATCGCCCGACGGGTAGATTCGAGCAGCAACAAAATACCGCAGCCGCCGAGTACCGCCTCGATGGGAAAATTGGAGCCGAACAGATCAATGCTCAATAATTGGCCTAAGCGGCGGGTGATACCTTCCTGGTCGATAAAAACCCAGAGCGCGCAGAAACAAGCCAGCAAGGCAAAGGCAATATCAAGGTAGGAAATGCGCCGATGGGCCATCGATTTGGCGGCGGGAAACATTAAAAACACCAACAAAAAGGCAAAAGCCAGATGAATGCCGCGCGCCGGTACACCAACGATAATACCGAAATCGAATAAAAACGGCAGCGGTGAGGCAATCCACAATTGGAACAGTGACCAAACGGCCCCGATGATGCCAATGATCATCCCTAAAGTTGGGCCGGTCTTGCGACCTGTATACTCAACCTCTTCAATTTTCTTTTGAATTTCTTCCTGCGAAATTCCGTCGCTCGGATTTAACTCTGACCCTGCCTCAGCCATATCATCCCCCTGTGTGAGAGGTTTCTTTAATTAGAATGAGGGAACCAGTTCCAATCAAATGGAGCTGGTTCCCAAATCCATGAGACCGTCTTACATCAAGCCTTTTTCTTTGTAGTACTTAACCGCACCTTTATGCAGAGGTGCAGACAAGCCGTCTTTGATCATAGTTTTTGGATCAAGATTTCTGAACGCAGGATGAAGTTTACGGAAATCCGCGATGTTTTCAAAAACTGCGCGGACCAATTCATAAACGACGTTCTCAGGAACATCAGCAGAAGTCACGAAAGAAGCTTTCACGCCCCATGTCGTCACATCGCTGGTCGTTGTTTTGTAAGTTCCTTTTGGAATGGTCGCCCACGCATAGTAAGGCTTCTTAGAGGTTACATTGGCTTTAGCCAGCGCATTGTTGAAGTTAACGATCTTCGCACCACAACCATCTGTCGCGATGGACACACCAGCGTTTGGCACACCGACGGTGTAGACGTAAGCATCGATTTTGCCATCGCAAAGCGCTTTAGATTGCTCAGTTGAGGTCAACTCAGCCGCCAGTTTGAAGGATTTTTTAGTCCAACCCGCTTGCTTCATCAAAAGCTCCATCGTGCCGCGTTGGCCCGAACCTGGATTACCAATGTTAACTTTCTTGCCTTTCAAATCGTCCCAGCCATTGATGCCGGAATCGCCACGCGCGATGATTTGAATGGGCTCAGGATGAACGGAGAAGACAGCCCGGACTTTTTTGAAGGCTTTGCCTTTCCATGGTCCACCGGAGCCGTTATATGCATGATACTGCCAGTCAGACTGAGCAACACCGAACTCCAACTCACCGTCTTTGATCTGCTGGATATTGTAGTTAGAACCGCCGGTTGAAGGCGCGGAGCAACGGATACCATGTTTGCGGCCCTTTTTGCGGCCCTCAGCAGCCTCTTTGTGGACGAGCCGGCAAATCGCATTACCTGTCGCAAAATAAACGCCAGTAGGTCCACCTGTACCAATCGCAATAAATTGACGTTTACTAGCGGCATCAACACCCGATGCGCTGAGCATAAAGGCACCGGCTGCCAGGCCGAACGCCACTGTTGTGAAGGATAATTTCTTTAACATAATAATCTCCCTAATAATTAGTTGATCTTTTTATAGGTCCTTGTTGTCGACGCGGATTAACCTTTTCCGCCTCGCATTAGTGAATACCCTAGCCCAAGCAGGCTTTGGGCCTCAAGTTATTCTTTTGAAAGAACAGAATTAATAGCACCATCTAATATGCCGACGATGTTATCTATATCGTTTTTTGTCGCAATAAACGGCGGCGCGAGCAGAACGTGATCGCCGTTCTCACCGTCAATCGTGCCGCCCATCGGATAGCAAATCATGCCATTCTCAAAGGCCGCTTTTTTAATTTTTACGTTCATTTTAAGCGCCGGATCGAAGGGTTCCTTGGTTTCCCGATCTTTAACGATCTCGATACCACGGAAAAGACCGCGCCCACGAAGATCACCAATATGAGGATGCTGGCCAAAAATCTCGACAAGTTTGGCTTCCAAATAATCACCCATTTCTCGCACATTGTCCAAAAGCCCGCGCTCGAAGATTGCGTTCATAACAGCCAGGGCGGCCGCACAGGCGATCGGGTGACCCATATAGGTGTGGCTGTGCTGGAAAAACCCGGACCCTTCGCAAATCACATTGTAGATATCATCGGTACATAGCAACGCACCAATTGGCTGATAGCCGCCACCCAGCCCTTTTGCGACGGTGATCATGTCGGGTACGATGTCTTCTTGCTCAAAAGCAAAAAAGGACCCGGTCCGCCCAAGCCCGCACATCACCTCATCTAATATCAACAACACGCCATATTGATCGCATATTTCCCGGATGCGTTTGAAATATCCCTTTACCGGCGGCACCACCCCCGCAGTGGCACCAACCACTGTCTCGGCAACAAAAGCGGCGACGCTGTCTTCACCCAGGCGTAATATTTCAGCCTCCAACTCATTGGCAACACGTAAGCCATATGCCTCTTCCGCCTCCCCTTCTTGTTGGTCACGATAGGCAAAGCACGGCGCGATATGAGAGACATCGATCAACAATGGCTCAAACTGTCTCCGCCGCCACTCATTGCCGCCAACTGCCAATACGCCCAGAGTATTGCCATGAAAACTCTGACGCCGAGCGATAATATGGCGCCGTTGGGATTGGCCTTTCTCGAGATGATATTGGCAGGCAAGCTTCAACGCTGACTCGACCGCTTCCGAGCCACCCGACACGTAGAAGACTTTGCCAAACTCTTCAGGCGCATGTTCGATCAGAATATTCGCAAGCTCTTCTGCCGGCTCACTGGAGAGAAAGCCGGTATGGGCAAAGGCCAATTTCTCGGCTTGATCCTGGATTGCTTTTATAATTTCAGGATCACCATGGCCGAGACAGGAAACCGCTGCCCCACCTGACGCATCGATATATTCTTTACCGGCCTCATCAACAAGATACATACCCTTTCCGCCGACGGCGATGGGCGGTTGGTTATGAGGCGTGCGGTGAAAAACGTTGGTCATGACAAATCTCTATCGTTACACTAACACTTGAAAATTAATCGAGACTAAGGGCGACTAGAAAAACCATGGATATCAAAGATCACATTCGCGGCATACCAGATTTTCCAAAACCGGGTATTTTATTTTATGACATTTCTACTCTGCTTGCTAATGCAGATGCATGGCAGGTGGCGATGGGACGCATGGCCAAAGAGGTTAGCCGCCATCAGCCGGATATCCTAGCAGGCATAGAATCGCGCGGCTTTCTTATTGCCGCACCCCTGGCCCTCAAACTCGGCCTCGGCTTCACCATGGTTCGAAAACAAGGCAAACTTCCTGGGCCCTGTATTCCATACGAATACGAATTAGAATACGGCACCGATGTCCTGGAAATTCAAAACGACGCAATTGAACCCGGGCAAAAAGTCGTGTTGCTAGACGACTTGCTGGCAACCGGCGGCACCATGGTCGCAGCAATTGAACTTCTCCGCCAAGTTGGGGCCGACGTTGTCGGCAGTGCTTGTATTATTGAGCTAAATTTCCTGAAGGGCCGGGAAAAGCTGGATATCCCTTGCTCAACACTGGTCTCCTACGACGATTAGATTTGCTTCAGGCGGCTTGATCCAGAAGACGTTTAGCGGGGAACCAGAACTGAACCGTCGTGCCCTCCCCCACTTCACTGGCGATATCCATCTCTCCCCCATGATGCTCGATTAGTAACTTTGTCAGGGGCAGTCCAAGGCCGGTTCCTTCAATCGACTTGGTCTCAGCATTCTCCACCCGCGAAAATTCTTCGAGGATGGTTGGCAGTTGATCGGCTGGAATGCCAATACCGGTATCTTTGACATAGATAACCATCCTGCCCATCTGGTCGACCTGAATACCGACCGTAACCTCGCCGTCGATTGGCGTAAACTTCACGGCGTTGGAGAGCAAATTCAACAGAATCTGCTTAAATCGCCTTTCATCAGCACACAGCAACGGTAGATTCTCTGCGATATCTACGTTGATGGTTAGTTCTTTCTTTTCTGCCAAGGGCTCAATTATTCGAAGCGCCGACATAACCGATTCTTCAATATTAAAAGCCTCTTCATAAAGCTCCAACTTGCCTGCCTCGGCTTTGGAAATATCCAAAATATCGTTAATCAAAGCTAATAAATGTTGCCCACTGCTTTCAATATCGCCGGCGTAAATTTTATATTGATCATTACCCATCGGCCCAACGATCTCGGATTTAATGACATCGGCAAATCCGATGATCGCATTTAAAGGTGTGCGCAACTCATGGCTCATTTTTGCCAGGAAAGAAGATTTTTCTTCATTTGCCCGCTCGGCCATAATCTTTGAATGGAGAAGTTCCTGCTCTTTTTCTGCCAAAGCATGAAAGTCATTGGCGATCCGCTCTGCCATCTGATTAAAGGCCTTAATCACATCGCCGAGTTCATCTTCATTGCAATCGGCGATTTTGTAGTGATCTGGATTTGTCGGATCATTGCCGGCGGCCAGTAGATTCTCACGCAATGCTAGAACGGGCTTTAACACCATCGAGCCCAAAATAATTGACGTCACACTGGTGACAAAAAAAGCGATCAGAAAAACCAGCCCAATGATCCGACCGATAAAGGCGATGAGTTCGATCCCGATCCAAGAAGAATCGAGCCGGGCAATCATGTGATAAGGATGACCAATATTTTCAGCCGTCCAACTAATCTCATAACGCTGGCCGGATTCGACCTCCTCCATTTGCATGGTGGAGTTGGCCGCAAGAGACTGAGGCGACAGGGTTTCCTCACCGAATGAGCCCAAGAATTTACCGTCCCTGTCAAACAGCGCGCCACCGCGAAGTTTCGAGTTCTCCATCTGCCTGGCAGCGGCCTTCAATAGATCTGCCGGCTGGGCATCTTTGGCCGCTAATCTAAAGACGGATTGAACTGTTTGAAAACCTTCCAACTCAAGGCGCTTCAATAGATCACGCTCAAAGTTTACAACGGACGGAATCAAAATTGCGCCTTCTATAAAAAGAATGGCGACAAAAACGGCAAAAGCAATACGACGGCAAAGTTTACATGCAGAGAGCGCCGCAAAATTTTCGGCGACATTCAATTTTTTAATCAATTCCCTCACCACAATTAATATTAACTGAATAAGGAATGTGAACTAATTTAAGGAAAAGATTAAGTAACGTTTACTCAACTCTCGGTGATCACCTTTAATAATAACCATTCAATTTAGGGTTTATCAGATACTTGGTCGCATTTTTCCAGGGTTTACCTTGAACGCGACTGAAACGCTTGCCTTCCGAGCTCTAAAAACGATTAAACAGCGTCATCTCAAATTAATCAAAACTGGCCGGGAATAGACTTATGGATGCTGATGCAAAAAAGACGGAGATACGAACAGCGGCGAAGCCTATCACAGCGGCACCAATGGCTCGCCGACTATTGATTCTGCGCCAGCCAGTGTTGAGTGCACTGTCGCGGAAATCATTGAACGCGGCGACCATCACATTGTAATTGGCGAAGTGATCGAAGCTAATGTCGCTCAAGAGCCAGAAGGCCGCGCCGATAAAGCGATCCTTGAGATGAAAGAGCTTGGCGACACCGTTTTTTACGGCGGCTAGTATTATCTCTAGATTTTAAAAAAAGGCCTCGTAAAATTTTGCGGGGCCTTTTCTACTGACGCATATGTGATCGCAAAAACTATCTCTCCGCCTGTATCACCCGGCCTTTTATTCTATATCTCTAATAGAGAAAAAAATTAAAACCGGAGTCAAGAAATGTCTAAGGAATATGATCTGATTGTTTTGGGTGCGGGCAATGCGGGCTTTGCGCCGGCGGGCATGGCCAAGGAGGCGGGGCAGTCCGTCTTGGTTATTGAAGGTCAGGATTTTGGAGGTGTTTGTGCCATTCGCGGCTGCGTGCCGAAGAAAGTGCTGGTCGCGGCCAGCGAAACGCTCCAGCACATTGCCTCAGCCAGTGAACATAAAATCGACGCCCAGTTTAATGGCCTCGATTGGGCAGCTCTGATTGAGCGTAAAGAGACCTTTATCGAAGGCGTGCCGGATATGATGGAAGGCAGCCTCAAAAACCGTGACATCGACACCATTGCCGGACGGGCAAAATTTAGCGGTCCCGATGAGGTTGAAGTAAACGGCGAGACCTATGTCGGCAAAAAATTTGTCATTGCCACCGGCTCCACCAATCGGGAGCTTCCGATCCCAGGCTTTCAGCATTGCATCACCAGCGATGATATTTTGAACCTGCCAGAGCGGCCGGGTTCAATCGTCTTTATCGGCGCCGGTGTCATTGCGCTTGAGTTCGGCCACGTTTTCGTCCGGGCAGGCTCCGAGGTGACCCTTTTGGAAGTCGCCCCTCAGCCCTTGCCGATGCTGGATGAAGATGCCGTTGCCGCTTTGACCAAAGAGAGCCAGCGCATCGGTATTGATATTCGAACCGCTGTCTCGACAAAGCTGATTGAGAAGACAGCAGATGGCTATGCGGTGACATTTGAAGAGAACGGCAAAGACGTCACCATAACGGCAGAGGTTGTTGCCAATGGCGCCGGCCGTATTGCGGATGTCGCTGATTTAAATCTAGAGACAGCCGGCATTGATCACGACCGCCACGTCATTGCCATCGATGAAAACCTCCGCAGCGTATCGAACCCGAACATCTATGTGGCGGGCGATGCCAATGCTGCCAGCGGGCCACAGCTCTCGCCGGTTGCGACCTATGAAGGCCGCATTGTCGGGCACAACCTGCTAAATGAAGGGGCTGAGCAAAAAACCGCTGATTACTCAAAAATGCCCAACTGTGTCTTCACCACACCGCAACTGGCAAGCGTCGGCCTCAAAGAAGATCAAGCCGAAGCAGCTGGCATAAAGTTCAGCGTGAAGTCTAACGACATGATCGAGTGGCGCTCGGCAAAAACCTATGTTGAGAACGCAGCCTTCGCCAAGGTTCTGGTTGAAGACGATACCGGTAAAATCTTAGGCGCGCATTTGCTCGGTCACGGTGCACCGGAGACCATCCACCTCTTCGCCTTCGCCATGACCTACGGCGTCACAGCAGAACAGCTCAGCACCACGGTCTATGCCTATCCGACCTTTATGTCTGATATTAAATTCCTGGTGTGACGATTTTTTTACTGATGGTGTAGGACTTGGCCAATAAAACTCTGCGCGCGTTCTGAGGCAGGATTATCGAAAAAGGCACCAGGGGTGTTTTCCTCTATTATTTGACCTTCGTCCATAAAAATTACTCGATTAGCGACAGTGCGGGCGAAACCCATTTCATGGGTGACCACCAGCATCGTCATGCCTTCCTCGGCAAGATCGACCATGACGTCCAAAACTTCTTTGACCATTTCAGGATCGAGTGCTGAGGTGACTTCATCAAACAACATAATTTTGGGCTTCATGCAGAGCGAGCGGGCGATCGCCACGCGCTGTTGTTGGCCGCCGGAAAGTTGGCCAGGATGTTTATTGGCTTGATCAGCAATTTTGACCCTCTCCAAATATGTCATAGCAACTTCCTCGGCCTCTCCTTTGGGCAGACGTCGCACGAGGTGCTGACCGATAACGAGATTATCTAACACCGTCATATGGGGGAACAGGTTGAAAGACTGAAATACCATGCCGACTTCTGAACGAATAGAGTCAATATTCTTGATATCGTCGGTTAACTCAATGCCATCGACAATTATGGTGCCTTGTTGGTGTTCTTCAAGGCGGTTAATGCAGCGGATCATTGTTGATTTACCGGAACCGGATGGTCCGCAAATAACGATCCTCTCACCCTTGGCAACAGCAAGATCAATGTCGCGCAGGACATGAAAGTCACCAAACCACTTGTTCACTTTGTCGAATAAAATTACCGGCTCTTCTGACATCGTTGTTCCTAACGGCTATTAATGATCAACATTAGTGCGGTTTTCCAGCCGCAAAGAATATTTCGACATGCCGAACGTAAATGAAAAATAGATAAGAGCTGCAAAGACATAGGCCGAACTAAAAATATGCGGCGGGCCGAGCCATTTTGGATCTTCAAGCGATAATTGGATAATACCAAGGAAATCACTGAACCCAATCAGCAGCACGATTGTGGTTTCTTTAAAAATACTAATACAAGTGTTGACCAACGCAGGCACCGAATTTCGAATTGCCTGTGGCAAAATGATATAGCCCATCATTTTCCAGTAGGAGAGACCAATGGCTTTCGATGCTTCGAACTGTCCGGCTGGAATTGACTGCAGACCGCCGCGGAACACCTCAGCCATATAGGCCGAATTAAAAGCTGCAAAGGCGATCAAGGCGCGTACAACAATGTCGATCTTATTGCCATCTGGAATAAAAATTGGCAGCAACGCGACAAACATTACGATCACCGCGATATGAGGGACACCACGCCAAAATTCAATATAATAGGCGCAAACCTTGCTGATGACTTTTAATTCTGAGGTACGGCCAAGCATTAGAATGAGGCCCAATGGAATGGAGGCAAAAATTCCCACGGCGGCAATAACCACGGTCAGCAACAATCCACCAAAATCCTCCGGGGTGACATACTTCAAGCCAACCATTCCGCCCACTAAGAGGATATAGGCTGCAATTGGAAAGCCAATGAACATAGTTAGGCGAAGTCTCTTGGTGATCGGGCCAAAGGAAAAAACAAAAGCAGCAATTGTTAAGGCACCCAAACCATAAAAAACATCGACCCGCCATCGGAGCTCACTCGGGTAAAGCCCATAGACAAATAAACGCCAACGGTCCGTAACAAAGGCCCAACAAGCGCCGTGAACATTGGGACAGGCTTTAGCTGATTCGCCGAACCAAACGGCATCGATAAATCCCCAATTGATGACAAAACTGCCGATTTGATAGATGACCCATAAAAGGCCAATCGTCATCAGCGAATTTATCCAGGTGGAAAAAAAATTTGATCTCAGCCAAACCACGAAACCGGATGATTGCAGTGGCGGCGCTTGCTGCTCTTTGAAAGGTTTGAGTATGGGTTCCATCATCTCTCTATTTTTCCGGGATTCGGGTTGCACGGCTGTAGATGGCCATAATGGCAGCAATGAACAGACTAATACCGAGATAGCCAAATAAAGTGATGGCTTGAAGTTCGAGCACTTGTCCGGTTTGGGACGAAATGGCGCCACTGAGGGCCCAGAAAAAATCGGGATAACCAAGTGCAGCTGCGAGCGCTGTTGATTTTGTTAGGTTCAAATATTGATTGGTTAAAGGCGGAATGATCAGGCGCATCGCCTGCGGGACAACTATCTGCGAGTAAATCTGCATTTGGGTGAAGCCGATGGAATTTGCGGCTTCCCGTTGGCCTTTATGAACGGACAAAATGCCGGCGCGGATAATCTCGCCGATAAAGGCTGCGTTATAAAGCGTAAGGCCAAACAGCATTGCGGTAAATTCCGGCTGAAGGGCGATGCCGCCTTCAAAATTAAATCGGCCAAACTTTGGAATTTCCCAGCTGATCGGGAAATCCTGAAGCCAGGCCACAATTAATGGAATTAAGACAACGAGGCCCAAACCAACAAAGAAGGACGGAAATGGCTCGCCGGTTCTAATTTGTCGATTTTTCGCCCAGCGCCAAATGCCGACAGCCAGCGCCAAAGAAATAACAACAGCCCATAAGATTGAGTTCGCGTCATCTTCAAACACCGGTGCGGGGACGACAAAGCCTTCAATGTTAAGAAAAGCGACATCGAACAGATTTATCGATTCTCGTTTGGCTGGCAGTAGTTTTAAAGCGGCGAAATACCAGAAAAAAAGTTGGAGTAAGAGAGGGATATTTCGGAACATTTCGACATAAAAACTACCGATTTTTCGCAGCAGTAAATTATCTGAAAGTCTAGAAATAGCGATAAAAAATCCTAGAAAGGTGGCGAGAAAAATCGCAATCACCGACAACACGATTGTATTTGTAAATGTGACAAGTATCGCATCAATATAAGTCGATTGAGCGGAGTAAGGAAAAAGAGTCTGGCTTATTTGAAATCCAGCTTCGTCGTCGAGAAACCCAAAGCCTGTATTTATACCAAGCCGATCTAGATTGGTGCTCGCCGTATCAAATACCCAAAAAAGGGCGAGGAGGATCGCAACAACCAGTCCCCATTGGTAAATAAGGGAGCGGACGCTTCCTTTGCGCCAAAGGCTAAGCAGGTTTTCCATGAGCGTTTGCTGTTATAAAAAGTATCAGGTGCCCTAAGATACCACTAAGGACACCTGACATAATTTGATTCTGGCTGTCTATTCGGCTTAACGGAAGGGTGGAGAGATTAAGAGGCCACCATTGGTGTAAAGCTCGTTTTTACCACGTGGCATGCCAAGGCCATGTTTGCCGAGGTGGTTTTCCCAAATTTCACCATAATTTCCGACAGCTTTAATGGCTCTATAGGCCCAATCTTTGCCCAGACCAATTTTTCCACCGAATTTACCGGTTTTTCCAAGCACACGTTGGATAAACGGATTTGTCGAAGAGCTGCGCATTTTGTCAATATTTTTACTGGTAATGCCATACTCTTCAGCGGTGATGAGTGAGTTGAGCGTCCAAACAACGATATCTCTCCACACCTGGTCGCCATGAGGAACCATTGGAGATATCGGCTCGTTCGAAATGGTTTCTGGTAAAATGATGTGATCACCAGGATTGGTCATCGCTAGACGACGGGCACCAAGACCAAATTTATCGGTGACAAACACATCACAGCGGCCTTGGTCGTAGGCCTTTTGAGCTTCGCCCATGCTACCGAACGTTACCTGCTTAAACTTCATGCCATGGGTACGGAAAAAATCAGATACGTTTGATTCAGTCGTTGCACCGGTGGTCAGGCAAAAAGTTGCACCATTCAGTTCCTTACCTGATTTAACGCCAAGCTTTTTACGCACCATAAAGCCTTGTCCGTCAAAAACCATAACACGGGTAAAGTCGAGGCCTTGGCCAACGTCACGGCCAAAAGTCCAGGTAAAGCGGTGGGTCACAACATCAACCGTGCCGGCTTTCATGGCATTAAAGGCGACCGGCAATTTCATTTTAGTGGTTCTGATTTTATTTGCATCGCCCAATACTGCTGCGGCGATCGCGCGGCAAAGGTCAACGTCAAAGCCAACCATTTTGCCTTCCTTATTTGGAAACGCATAACCAGGAACACCGGGCACAACGCCACAGTGCAGAATGCCGGCTTTTTTAACATCAGCCAGACGGTCAGCCTGTGCATTGCTGGTGACAATGCCAAAAGACAGAACGGCAAGCGACGCGGTTAAGACGTGTTTAATTTTAAAACCAAATATATTCATGTCATACCTCCCAGTATGGATTTCAAAGAGTTTCAATTATTGTACTATTTTCCTTAGTAGCATCTTGGATGACATTTGAGATTGTCACAAGAGCTATTATAATCTAAATATGTATCATTACATCATATTAGAGGCCTTAGGGTCAAATTTTGGGGAAGAATATGAATATTCAAGCGACTAAATCGCCAAATATCTATGTATCAGATGACTATCCAACAACCCTCATCAGGGCGATTTACGTCCGTAATTACACCGTTATGAAGGAAATTTTGAGACCATTTGGTATTACGCCGGTGCAATGGCGCGTGTTGGCTAATTTGCAAGAATTTGACGGGCAAAATGTAAATGCTTTGGCTGAGCGCAGTTATACGGACCGAACCAATCTCAGCCGCGCA
>Ga0233428_1003430_pt1 | contig 13487 bp, 9 predicted proteins | sample SI_118_April2016_4_FD_179890 | JGI IMG/M metagenome (GOLD analysis project Ga0233428, IMG submission 179890) | Seawater microbial communities from Saanich Inlet, British Columbia, Canada - SI_118_April2016_120_MG | ecosystem: Environmental > Aquatic > Marine > Inlet | place: Canada: British... | reverse complement strand
TACTATATCTTGATCAAAAGATCTCTTTATCTTTTTATCAAGTGACAATATAGGACGACCAGGCCTTCTGAGGCCAATTTACCGAGGGAGAACGGGGATGAAGGGAGTCTTTGGAGCGGCGTTGATCGTGGTCTGCGGTCTCAGTCCGGGTCAAGTAGTTGCCGCAGGAAACGCAGAAAATGGAAAGGCACACTATACCATCTGTCTGGCCTGCCATGGTGCAAACGGCGAAGGGAATCCGGCGATTCACTCACCGACGATCGGCGGTCAGGAGACGTGGTATGTGGAAAGACAACTACAGAATTTCAAGTCAGGCGTGCGCGGCACCCATCCGAAAGACATGTACGGCGCTCAGATGCGACCCATGTCGATGACGCTGACAAGTGATCAGATCGTGGCGGATGTAGCTGCCTATGTGAACACCTTGAGACCAGCCCCCCCGAAACCCAGCATCAGCGGTGACGCAGCGGCGGCCGAAGCAAGTTACGCCTTGTGCGCACCGTGCCACGGCGCTCGTGGCGAAGGGAACATCGCCTTCAATGCGCCGCGACTGATCGGCCAACACGATTGGTACGTCGTGCAGCAGTTGGTGAATTTTCGTGATGGTCTTCGCGGCACGAAGCTCGAAGACACCTTTGGCATGCAGATGCGACCCATGGCCATGACGCTCATGAACGACGAAGCGGTGAGAAACATGGCAGCCTTTATCGCCAGCCTGAAGTAAGGCGCGAAAGTGACTTGCAGGCCCGGTCTATCAGACCGCTTCCAGTTGCTGTATGGATGCCCGGACTCGATCGAGATCCGGGCGAGCGTCGATGCGGGCAAAGATGTACTCCGCCTCACGTAGTGGACCAATGGCATCACCGGCCGAACCACTGAGCCGGTTGAGTTCACCTAACTCGTAGAGTGCCTCGCCCAAGCTGATCGACTCGCCGTAGCGGCGATTGATCTCGATGCTCTGCTCAAGGAATTGCTGACCATCGCTCCACTGTTCCAGGGTACGGCACTGCCGACCGTAGAGCCGAAGTGTATCCGCCGTCCCGAGGGCGTCATCCTGGCGGCGAAAACCCGTCAAGGCACGAGCGAGCGCCTGTCGAGACTCACTCATCTCACCCTTTCCGATCAAGGCCTCTGCGCGGTTGAGGTAGATCGCTGGTTCGTGCAATGACAGCCGTGTCTGACGACAAAGCGACAGTGCCCGATCGTATAGTTCGAGACTGTCGTCCCAACGTTCCTGGTCGGAACGCAACATTCCCATGTTATAGAGAGTGAGCACGGTCTGGCCCGATACGTCTCGCCGAGCGTCGAGATCGAGTGCCTCCTGATACAAGGCCCATGCCCGATCGAACTGACCTCGCACCGTGGCCAGTACGGCAAGGTTGTTAACGACGTTGCTCGCCTCCGCAACATCAGTACTCGCCGGATCTGCTTCGTCGCCCGTGAGCATGGCTTGTGCTTCGAGCCAGCGTGACTCAGCCTGCTCGTGGCGGCCAGCTTCGAAGTCAACCGAGCCCCAGGCGATCAGCGCCTTCGCATAGAGTGGCCAGGACGTTTGCAGGTCGAGCGACTTGAGTCGGACCGTGACGTCGGCAAAACTCTCGCCCGCACTGTCGAGATGTCCTTGATTCAGTTCGAGGTCACCCGTCTCATAGATCGCCTGCGCCTCGATCAGCACGTAACCGTGATCGGCGGCCATCTGACGGCATTGCTGGAAGCGTTCGGTCGCCGCCTCATAGTGAGCGAGATGGCCATACGCCCTGCCCGATTTCAGAAGGGCTGTGATCTGCGTCTCCACGTCTGACTGTGCACGTCCAGCTGCAAAAACATCGTCGTTGATGGCTGCCGCTTCATCCCAGCTGAAAATGTGAGCCGCCTCATCGGCGGCCTTCACCAGATGCGGCAGGGCATCGGCGAACTGTTCGGAAATGAACAGGTGATGTCCCAAGTCAGTGTGTGCTTCGCCGACCCAATCACGGTCAGCGATGAGACCCGCGAGCAGGCGATGGTATTCACGTCGAAGTTCGCCTGGCAATTCGCCATAAAGAACCTCGCGAATCATCGAGTGACTGAACTCGTAGTCGCCATCGACGGCGATCACCAATCGATGGATTTTCTCTAATTGGAAAAGCAGTCCGAGCAGCTCGACACGAGGCAGTCCCGACGCCTTCTCCAGCAAAGCGGACGAAAAACGTGAGCCTATGGCGGCGGCCAACTGCAGCAACTGGCGCTCCGCGGAACTCAGGCCATCAAGGCCTTCGCGTACAAGCGCCTCCACGCGCGCTGGGATCTCGGCACGATCGAAGTCGGGTTCAGCCTGCCAGATTCCGTTGCGGTTGAGCAGTAAGTGGCGGCTGCGTAGCAGTTTCAGCACTTCCATCGCAATGAAGGGATTGCCTTGAGACTGCCGATAGACGTATTCATCGAAGCCGGCACGGAACTCCGTGTCGAAAAACAGAGAACGAGTCAGGTGTGCCGTAGATGCCTGCGACAATCTCGGGAGATCGATGCGAGTGCAATCGCTATCCCGCCACGCCTCAAGGACTCCCGACATGTGGGCATCTGTCTCGCGAGACCGGTCTTCAGGGCGATAGGTCGCGATCAGGAGGATGGGCGCTTCGGACAAGCGATGCGACAGGTGGCGAAGAAACTGCTGTGTTCCCGTGTCGCTCCAGTGCAAATCCTCGAGGACGACGATCAGTGGTCGGCACATAGCGGCGGCGTGCAGGATGTCGAACAGGATATCGAGAAAGCGGGTTTGTTCGGCACTCCCGCCATCATCGTCGCCGAACATCTGGGCCACGGTCGTCCGCAGGTCATCAGACGAGGGGGACTGTCGGATCAGCGTCGCGAGACCGGGCGCGGTTTCGACGAAAGTATCAGCTACAGATTCTCGGTCGGCGGCGATCAGGCCTTGATCGTGCGACAGCAACTGTGAAATGGCGTCAAAAATGGGAACGTAGGGACCCAAGGGCGCGCCAAAGAAACAACTGCCCTGCGCGACGTATCGATCACCCGTCTGCAACGACTCAGAAAACTCGGTTAGCAGTCGTGTCTTGCCGATACCCGCTTCGCCGGCGATGAATACCGCACGACCGTGACCGTCAGCGACCGATCGAGCCAGTTCCTGCACCTGGGCGATTTCCGTGTCCCGGCCCAGAAACTGCGGTTCGAATCGCTGATGACGCCCGGCGGCCTGCGTCGATAACTCGCCATCGGTCTGGTGAATGTGGCTGACGCGAAGGAGTTGATGTCGACGAGAGATCGCTTCGAGTGCGGCAAGTGCCTGTGTGGCACTATTGAGGCGCTGTTCGGGTATTTTGGCCAGCAGCTGCTCTATCAGTTGATCCAATGCAGCCGGCACCGCCGCGTCATGTAGAGAAGGTGGTTCGGGCGACACGTTGAGCTGGTGATACACGAGTGTCGCCGGAGCGGTGGATGCAAATGGAACGCTGCCGGTGATCATCTGGTATAGGATCAGCCCTACAGAATACAGATCGGTCGCTGGACCAATGGTCCCTCCCAGGATCTGCTCGGGGGCCATGTGCTCGGCATTGCCGACAATTTCGTCGACGCGCGTCAGCATTGGGCTCGACGTCGATGATGGGCGGCCAAGGCCCGTGACCTTCACATGGCCTTGGGCATCGATACCGATATGTTGCGGTCGCAGATTGCCATGTAGCAGGTCGGCCGAATGTACCGCTCGAAGGGCCGCAACAACCTGCATGATGACCGGCACTGCCTCGTCGACGGTAATTTTTCCTGACTCAAGTCGCTGGCTCAGACGAGACTCACCAGCGCTTTGAGTCGCCAACCATTGAAAACCGCGCTCATAACCGCTACCGATCACGGCAGCCACATTGGGATGCGCTACTCTCGTGGCGGCTTCAGCGGCCTTCGCGCACCGCTCCAGATCCGACGCATCGGTCTCGGGACGCGCCGACAGTACGATCTCGACGAGTTCTCCATCGCCTCGTGCTGCATACACGAGTTCGACTTCATTGTCGAGACGCGCCTCCAACTGGAACCCGCCGAAGACCTGCCCCAGAAGAGGATCGTTGCCGGCCATCAGGCGGCCATCTCTTTCAGTAACAACAGGCTGCGTCGAGCGTCTTCGGCGGCCCCCACCTGTTCAAACAACTCCGCTGACTGCTGTAGATGCAGGCGTGCCGCCGGAAGATCACCCGTCTCTCTCTCCAGGACTCCCAGTTCCAATTCGCACTCGGCCACACCCAACTCGTTCTCAAGTTCGCGGAACGTGTGAAGGCCCTCCTCGAGGCGCTCGCGTCCCTCATCAAATTCTGCCCGATCACGCAGGATCATGCCTTCGACTTTGCGGCATTCCGCCGCACCTAACCGATCGCTGAGTCTGTCCATCAGGTGTGAAGCCTGCTGGCAGGCTGTCTCTGCAGAATCGATGTCACCATGCCGCAAGTGCGCACTGGCGGCGCTGACCTTGATGTTGGCCAGCACATCGAGTGTTCCCAATTCGATCGCCAGGACTTCACCGCGTTCGTAGGACGCCAGGGACTCGACCAGCTCTCCCTGTGCCGCGTAACACATGCCCAGATTGTGGTGCGTCTGGCAGATACCGTAGCGATGACTGACGCGTGTGTAAGATTTGATCGCTTCGGTATATTGAAGGACGGCATTCATGGAGTCACCACGCACCGTCGACAGCACACCGAGATTTCCGTAGATCGCACCCAGCAGACCGTGATCCGCCACACGTATAGCAGCATCGCGCGCGTCGTCAAAGTGAGTCTGTGCATCGTCGAGTTGCGAGCGCTCGAAGCTCAGATCGCCCAGGCCGATCTGACATTTGGCGGTCAGCGCATCCAGTCCGCACCGGGTGAAGTGATCGAGTGCCCGCCGATAGTCTGTCACGGCCTCTTCCCATACACCCTGGCGACGGTGTACTTGGGCGATCTGCAGGAAGGCACGCCCCGCTGCCTCATCGTCCTTGCCAGCCAGGATCAGGGCTTGACGACACCCCTCAAGGGAACGCTGCCACTCGCCGAGACGGTAGTCGACCTCTCCCTGCAGCATCAGAACATCCAGCCGCAGGGCGTTGGTCATGTTGGTCCCCAGCGCATCACTCGACTGCTCACACTTGGAGAGAAAGACACGCGCCTCGCGATAGGCAAAGGCGGCGATCGAGCTTCTTGACGAGGTGATCAGGGCTGGCAGGGCTCGATCGTAGAGTCCGGCTTCGAAGAGGTGATGAGCTAGAGACTGAATATTCCCCGGGTCATCCCGTTCAATGATGTGGGCGAGGCGAACGTGAGCGTGCCGTCGGACCGATTCAGGAAGTGATTTGCAAAAGACATCGGCAAGGATGGGATGGGCGAAACGAAAGCCGCGCTCCGTCGATTCGAGTAAACGCGTGCGGCGGCCGATTTCCTCAAGCTCTCGCAATGTGCGTGTCAGCGACTGAGATAGAGTGCTGGCGACAAGTGTGCCACTGAAACAGTGGCCCTGAACCGCAGCAAGGCTGAGCAATAGCCGTTCGGCATCGTTGAGGCTCTCCAGGCGTCGCTGAATCGCCTCGCGCACCGTGTTCGGAATGTCCTCTTCCTCTGGATCACGATTGATCCACAACCCATGAACCTCGTAGATGACTCCCCGTTGAACGAGGAATCGGACATACTCAAGGGTCTGCATCGGTATGCCGCCCGAGCGCCGATACAGCAGATCGAGAAACTCGGCGGTGAAACCCTCCCGAGGAAAGCACGAACTCACCAGCGTGCGAGTGCCGGTATCGCTGAGGGGGCTGAGATTGACCTGGTGAACGTGAGCGTGCCGAACCATGCTCAGCAACATGCCGGGCAGTTGTGCTGTGTCGTCGTTGGCGGCTTCCTCAGGTCGCACGCTGACCACGACGAGGATGCGAGCCCCTGTCACCCTGCTGGCCAGCAGATTCAGCACGCGCAGAGACGCCGAATCTGCCCAATGAAGATCCTCCAGGCACAGCAAGACAGGCGTCCGATCGGCCCGCTCCTGCAACAGGCCCAGTAGGCGTGACAAGAAAAGACTGTGCCGTAACTCTGGCTGGATTTCGGTTTGAGAATCTTCGTCTGGCGTCGGTTCACCCGGGAAGACATCGGGCCACAGGTGCGTCATGACGCGTCCTGTCATGTCCCTGATCGCATCGCGCTCTGTTTCGGTCGCGTCTGCAAGAATCTCCCTCAAGACACCGATGAAGAGTCCCTGCGGGGTCTTCGAATCGGTCTCAGCAGCCCCCCCATGGAGCACACACATCGATCGCGCTTCGGCAATGGCGGAGATCTCCTCGATCATCCGTGTCTTGCCGACGCCAGCCTCGGCGGCGAGAATGACGATGGAGCCGGCACCCTGCGCTGCTTCGGCCAACCTCTTGCGCAACAAGACGAGCTCGTCGTCGCGCCCCACGAGGGTGGGCCGTGTTGTAACAGGCGCTTGTGAGGCGACCTGGGTCATCAGTTGCGTCGCAGTCCATAGCGGGAGAAGCCGGGCACATCCACCCACAACTCATACGACTTCGAATTGCCCGCGTGATAGACCGCACTGTCCACGGCCTCTTCGGTGTCATCGTCGTAAATATGCACGGACGCCAGCGCATCCACTGGACAATCAACGCGGTCACTGCCGACGGTGTAGTGGAGCGTAGCGTAGGGACTGAAGCGCACGCCACTCGGATCGAAATCGACAACGAGCCCGCACAGTTGATCGCCGGTGACCCTCATGGTAATCGGCGTTGGCTCGGCCAGGGCGCCTGGGGGTATCGCAAAGATGACGAGCAGGTCGTCTCGAGGGTTGCCGCCTGTTTCATCGACGACCATTTGTCCACCGTCCGGGCCGATCGTCGCCTGTGCAGTGCGCGCAGAAGGCGTCGCAATTTCGATGACGTAGCCACCGTCTTCGGCCGTATTCTCCTTCGCGCTCAGAACGGATCTGACGCTCCGCTTCGCAGCTACTTCAGGCGCGGCAGCGGCCGTCGGCGAAGAAGGATTGTCGCCACACGAGGCGAGGGCGAATAGAACCGCCAGGGCCAAACATTGGCAGATAACTCGTGTTAGGTTCTCATGAAATTGGGTCATGGGATTGTCTCTTACTTGCTCATTGCAGGTCGGCTGGCTACTCGCCAAGTGAGTAGCGCGAGAATCCGGGGACGCGGATCACGACGATGTAGGAATTTCCATCGAAACCTGATTTCACGATGTCGGCCTCTTCGATCGTGCCATCGTCGTGATGATGGAATCCCAGGATACTGCCGTCCTTTTCAAGGATGCGCTCATCGACCAGCGAACGATCGATCCGAATCCTCAGCGTCGCCGCCTCGACGAATTCCAGGCCACCAGGCGCGAAGCCGACGGCCAGACCGGGGAGTCCATCGCCGAAGACCGTCATCGTGATCTTCTCTGTCGTGAACAGTGCACCCTCCGGAACACTGAAACCGACGGTGATGTTTGCTGCCTCGGCCTTGGCAAGGGCGACACCTGTCGCCGGATGGTCAATTTCGACACCGATTTTCAGGCTGCCCCCCGCCTTGTCGAACAGACCCGACGTGACACGTCCCGTCCCCGGCAAAGCCAATACCTTCGCCGAACTGCCATCAGTACGTCCGAAGGTGATCAGACTGTGCTGTGTGTTGGATTCGGGACCGGCGGGCCGTTCGGCACATCCGAACAGAGCCAGGCTCAGCAGAATCGCGGCAAATCCGACAAACTTTGTCCCGATTTTTTGAGGAGTCATCTGTTTACTCGCCCAGTGAATAGCGGGAGAAGCCAGGGACCCGGACGTTGAGGATGACATCGCCACTGCCCTTGGCCTCGACCTCCACCAGCACGACCTCCGTCTCCCCTGTGTGCGTCGTGTGTACGCCATAAAGCGTCGCCGCATCCAGATCGACGCGATCCCTTTCGAGTCTAATCTTGAGTCTGGCGTCCTCGGCGAAATCCAGACCACCCGGAGCGAAGGCAATGATCAATTCGCTGAGGAAATAACCACTTACCCTCATCGAGATCTCTTCCTCTACGTCCAGTGCGTCTTTGGGGATCTTTAGTTCAACCGACAGGGCCGCATGCAGTTTGCTGCCGTCCTCGTCCTTCTTGGGCCCCTTGTCCTTGATCTTCAGCTTACCGCCTTTTGGACCGATGATGGCACTGGTGGTTAAACCATTCTCGTAATCATCGACCGCGACGTCATCACCGTCACCGTCATCGTCATCACCGTCATCGTCATCACCGTCATCGTCATCACCGTCATCGTCATCGTCATCGCCCATCGACTTGGCCGCGGGCTGACCGCCGGCACCAAAGCGCAAGAGGGCGGACGCCGAAGAGGCGTCGGACAACTGGCTCTCACTCGAGGAGACGGGTGAAGGCGTCTCGCTACAGCCGACGATGGCGAGAAGCCCCATCATCAGACTTGCGCAGGTGATTCGTTTCAATACACCGATCCAGGACATGTACGGTTACTCCATGACATAGGAGAAGGGAGGACTTTGGGATTCTGACCATATTTCTGCAATTCTGATAATATACCTGCAAGGATCGTGCCTTCCCGGGTTTTTTTTCAGACCTGTCGCGTCTAGTTCAACTCTGGTCTGCACTTATGATGTTTTGTCTAAAAAAGAGACAAAAACCCAGCCTGAGAAACACCACGATTAAAGGGGGAAATTCACCGACAATCGGGTCAAATGCCCAAATGCCTCGCCCAATCCGGTGGCGGCAATGAACTCGGTCCGTTATCGTTACCCAAGCCTCAGGCTCGCACAATCGCAGCCGACCGAGCGTCGACGTGTGATCGGGCCTTCGTCAGACAGCAAGATGCCTGTATGATTTGGGACCGATCCATTCGGCAGACGCTCCTCCCCCTCGGCCTTGTCGTGGTTCTCTCCGGTTGTGTCTATCTGTACTTCGCCGCGCGCTCAGAATCTGAGGCCCGTCGACATTTCATCGACACGGCAGAAACCATTGGCGAGTTGACCGCAATCAGCATCGCCCCCGGTCTCTACGTCGAGGATCTGGCGACGATGTCCGACCACCTTCGCCGCATCAGCTCGCTTCCCGGAATCGACTATCTGATCATCTCTGATCACGCCAGGGTCGTCGTTGCCCTTTACGACGATTCCCTGCTGGTGCGTGGTTCTCCGGATCGGCTGCTAGCCGAGGCCAGAGAAACAACAGCCTACCGGATTGAGACGCCCATCCATCTGTCCGGGCGACAACTCGGGCGCCTCGAGTCTGGATTCTCTACGGATCAGTTGAATGCACAGATCGCCGAACGTCGAAGGGCGATTGCTATGATCAGTGTGATGATCATCGTGGCGGCATGCGTCCTGGCGATGCTGCTTTCGCGCTCCCTGAGACGGAGGGCCGAGAAGGCTGGCGCGCAGGCGGAAGACGAACTCCGAATTCGAACGAGCCAACAACTACGGGGCGATCGGCTTCGCTCCCTCGGCGAAATGGCGGCGGGCATCGCCCACGAGTTGAGTCAGCCACTCTCCGTCGTCATGGGCAAAGCGGAAGTATCGCTGATTGGTATGGAGGAGGGATGGGAAGTCTCGCCTGAGGAAACCAAAGCAGAAATGGCGACCATCGTCGAACAGGCCGAGAGGATGGCCCACATCATCGAGCATGTTCGGATGTTTGCCCGAGAAGCGAACGAGGTGAAGCTGGAAGCCGTCGATGTCAACGAAGTTGTCAATCTGGCGGTAGGGATGCTGGGTGCTCAGTTCCGTACGCATGGGATTGAAATCGAGTACGAGCTGACCGAGGAGTTACCCTCGGTGCTGGGCAATGCGTTCTCTCTCGAAGAGGTTCTGCTGAATGTGTTGAGCAACTCCCGCGATGCCATGAAGGACACCGAACCGAAGCAGGTCACCTTGCGATCGTCCATCTCGCCCGAAGAACCGGATCACATCCAGATGGAGATACAGGATAGCGGCAACGGCGTCGACGAGAAGATCGTCAGCAAAGTCTTCGATCCATTTTTCACCACGAAAGAGCCCGATCAGGGGACCGGCCTGGGGTTGTCCGTTTCACGATCGATCATTGAAGGTTTCGGGGGCCGAATAGGTCTGCGATCCCAGCCAGGCCAGGGTACGATCGTCACGATCCTCCTACCCACAAACCCAACCTCAGTGACCACTGAATCCTCATGAACACCCTCATCGTTGACGACGAGTCAAGGATTCGGTCCATGTTCAGTACATTCCTCGACAAGTGTGGCCACCATGTCCTGGCTGCTGGGGATGGGGAAGAGGCCCTCGTTCTACTTGAGGAAAACCCCAACGTCCAGGTGGTGATCTCCGACATCCGCATGCCCAAGATGGATGGTCTGGAATTGCTACGAATCACTTCCGAACGGTTTCCTCATATATCGGTGATCCTGATAACGGGTCATGGTGACCCGGAAATCATCACATCGGCTAGGAAACTGGGCGCCGTGGAATGTTTCGTGAAGCCAGTGCGGCTCACTCGGATTCGCGAATATCTAGATGAGTTGGAGACAGAGAGCACGTCCTGACCATCTTCCAACCCCTGCGCGCCCATGTCGTTAGTTAGATGGCGCAAGACGCCTGGAAGGCGTCAGGCCGCTTGCCGCGATAGCCTGTCATGGTGATGGGGTCGTCGAGACGCCGTTCCAGCAGAGGCCCCGCTGCAGGAAGACAGCAGCTATAGTCTTGAACCTGATGCTTAAAAATACTGATCGATCACGCCATCGACAGTCTGTGCCCAACGGGTCAGGTTCGCCGGTTGGTTGGCGATCGTACTGACGTCCTTGAGCACAATCTCGCACGTCGTACCGTGCCGCACACAAGCCTCCAGGATGCCATGAATCTCTCGCTGCACGGGGTCGGGATCAAAGCTTGGCCCAGCGACAAAGGCCGGGTTCGGCTTGGCCGACATGACGAAGTCTCCCCCCATGCTCTGCGCGGCGATCTCGGGGTCCGCCCAGGGGGTGATGGAAATCTTGCGTAGATTCGTGAATCGGTTGCGCAGGATGTCGATCTTCGTGTCGAGGGGCTCGCAACATCCGTAGTACAGCAGACCGCAGGAACCAAACAGCTGCTGATTGTACTCGAGATCGAACTCATCGTGCATCTGAGGTGATACGGCGGCAAATATCTGCGCCGAGCATCTCCCCCAGGCGTCCTGAGGCTTGGTCGTACCGGTATGGTCCGTCGCCGGCAACTCCCGCGAACAGGCCGGCGTGCAATGCAGCAGCAGCGGGTTCGCATTCAACAGACCCAGTTCGACATACTGCCTGAACGTAGCTGCAGCGATCTCCATGAACCTGTTGGCAGTCCGGTGCATGAACTCGGGACGCACAGCCAGATCCATCAGCAGCTTCTCGACGCCACGGTAACACGAGATCTGATCCCAGATATTGTACTGGAAAATGTGGCCGACGATCTCCGTTTCCATGAGCCCCGAGAACACGTCGGTAGCCAGTTCGGCGGCTCTATGGGTCTCTTCCTTGTCGTAGGAGATCACCGGTAACTCGAGCCGCTCCAGATTCGCATCCGTCTGCAACTGGTCCACATACCCGTGCGACGCGATGTAGGCCCCCGTGTCACCCTTGATCTGCGTCTCCTGCACCAGAACGCCGATCCCGGTGGAGTGGATTCGCTTTGGAATCTGGAAGATCGGTGCAAACACTCGGTCGACCTGAAAGTGCTCCCACTGATACAACGAACAGCGCAGCAACCGCTCGAGCCATCGGTGCTCCTGCAGCTCACATCGGTTCACCAGCGCGTCTTCGCGGATCTCCCCCCAGGGGACTTCGTCGATCAGGACCACGGGGCGGACCTGCTTCAGACCGATCGTGTCGAAGTAGCGGTCCATGCGCTGTGCCTGTATGTCAAGATGAGCGATGGCACTGTAGCGCTCGGCTAAGGATCGCAGAATCTGTCTGTCAGCATGCAGGCTGCCCATGTGCCGTTCCTCACAAGTCAGGACCCGGGTATCGTCTCTCCCGACAAGTACCCCGAAGTGGAAGCTGGTGACAAGGACTGGCTCGCTCGTCGAACCGTGCATGAAAACCAACTTGCCCATCGACACCCCTACTGGGCAGTTTCAGTCAGACTCCTCACATACCCACAGAGAGATACCTTGCGCTGCCGAGCAATCCCAATCCTCTGCTGCCTCTGGGCAGCGGCATCTATGGGCCAGTCTGATTTGACCATCGATCTCCCCGGCGGCCAGCAGATCGAGTTCATCTGGGTCGAACCGGGCACATTCCAGATGGGTATGACCTCGGCACAGGCAGCGGCCTTTGCGAACATGAATTCCATAGCGGATCTCTCTGTGTTCCAACCCACCCATCAGGTAACACTCACAGACGGCTTCTATCTGGCGAAAACCGAGTTGACCCAGGCGCAGTGGCGGGCCGTCATGCCGCCGACTCCCGCCGTAGCGCGCCAGATCGGCGACGACCTTCCCTACGTGGTTGACGACTGGAACACCCTGACCGAGTTCTTCTACCGGCTGAATCAGAACACAGAAGCTCATCAGTTCCGTCTACCATCAGAGGCCGAATGGGAATTCGCCTGCCGGGCTGGCACAACCAGCCTGTGGTCATTCGGCACGACCGCTCTGATTGAACGCGACCGCAGCGAATTCATGTGGTATTTCCGCAATGGCTGCAGGAGCGCGGACACCCAGGCTGGCTGCTATGCCGAGCCTGTTGGTTTGAAGCCGCCTAATTCGTGGGGTTTCCACGACATGCACGGCAACATGGCCGAACTGACGAGCGATCTCTACGCGCGGCCCTACACGCAGGATGCGATCGTCGATCCCCGAACAGAGTCGGTGTCTGGCTTCGATGGCCTCGTCGCTCGCGGTGGAGGATTGAGAGCGGGGAACATTAACGGCTCCACCGACGTGAACACGACGAGCGCCTATCGCGGAGAGGCCGCAACGGGACGTGTTGGCATTCGGCTTGCACTGGTCGCGCCGGGAGACGTGCTGCGCGCTGCCGCAGGCCCCGAGCAGTGGGTCGTGGCGGGTGATGAAGTCCTCCTGGACGGCTCGGCAAGCAGTAGGCAGGCCTTGTCCTATGAGTGGGCTGAGTCCACGGACAATCCAGCCTCTGGCATCCTCGTCAGCGACGGCGCCATCGCGAGTTTTACACCGATGGCGATCGGAACCTATCACTTCACCCTTCGCGTCTCTGACGGTGTTTCGACGAGCGAATCAGACAACGTCGCCGTAACCGTCGTCCACGTCGACGCAGATGGCACCGTGCGCATGCAGATCGCCAAGGGTGTCGAAATGGATTTCGTCTGGATCGAGCCGGGCAGCTTTACCATGGGCATCACGCAGTCCCAGGAAGAGATCATGCGCGACCTCGATCTGTGGCACATCGGACGCTACGAGAATGCCCTCACTATCAACAGCCACCATGCACTCCCCGCCCACGACGTGACATTGACGGATGGATTTTACCTGGGAAAATACGAGGTCACCCAGGCCCAGTGGACGGCGGTGTTGGGGACGAAG
>Ga0233428_1003428_pt1 | contig 13490 bp, 8 predicted proteins | sample SI_118_April2016_4_FD_179890 | JGI IMG/M metagenome (GOLD analysis project Ga0233428, IMG submission 179890) | Seawater microbial communities from Saanich Inlet, British Columbia, Canada - SI_118_April2016_120_MG | ecosystem: Environmental > Aquatic > Marine > Inlet | place: Canada: British... | reverse complement strand
AATCATCAATACAGAGTTTAGAAGATCAAATTCAATACATTAGCTTTACGCTTAAGTATCATAAATATTTTCGGATGGCACAAAATTTTTCCATAGGAATCAAAATGGATGCCGGATACTCGGATAAACCAATGTCAAGTAATTATTTGTCAACCTTGCTTTTAGCAACTCCATATGAGCCCTTACCTTTTATGAGGTCATTATTCTTGGAAAATTATCGTGCTAATATTTATGGGGCTTTTGGAACTGTTTTTGACTATAATTTCATTAAAAAATTTCACCTCAGGGTGGATGGATATTGTTATGTTCCATACGAGAAGATACTTGTTGATGACCACAATAATGCATATAAAAGTGGTCGATTTGACTATAATTATTTTGCAGGTTCTGCAAGAGTTGTTTTTTACCCTCCCATAGGTGTTGTAAGTGCTTCGGTAAACTACATTGATAAACCGGGTAGTAAATTTGGATTCCTGTTAAACATAGGATATATGATTTTTAACAAATCACAATTGAACCGCTAATTTCTTTACTTACCTCTAAAACCATACTTAGAAAGTAATTATATTTGATCAAATATTGCTATAATGAATTTTTAATTGAGCACTTTATCAGATCATTAACTATAACCAACATTGATGCAATTTTGATAATAATCTTATTATAATACACATTTATTATTAAATTTGTTGTCGCTATCAATAAGAGAAAGCAAATAGAAAATCTGTGAACCGTAGCTACTATTATGGCATATCGGACTAATAAAAATATATAATAATGGAAAATAACGCTGAGCCAATTCAAAATCCTGAGCCGACTAAAAAGAAAAAAGTTCAGGAGGAGAAGTCCAAAACAACTAAGACTAAAGTTGAAACGAAAGCAAAGACAAAGAAGGTAGTTTCTAAATCAAAAACTACTAAAGCTGAAACAAAAGCAAAGACAAAGAAGGTAGTTCCTAAATCAAAAACTACTAAAGTTGAAACAAAAGCAAAGACAAAGAAGGTAGCTCCTAAATCAAAAACTACTGTCGCTGAAAAGAAGTCTACTGAAAAGACAACAGGCGACATAAGTGCGGATACAAGCAAAAAAACTGACAAAAAATCAGTGGCTATTGACTCAGACATGAGTAAGCCAGAGGCTAAATCCAAAAGTAAAACCAAGAGTAAATCATCTGAAAAGCAGATTAGTGGTGAAGAAAAAGAAAGTATCATTTTAATGCTTCATGAAAAGAATGGTGATGGATCTAATGTTACGTACAATGATGCAGATATTGAGCACTTCAATAAGCAGGAGTTGGTCGAAATAATGGAGAATGTTGTTAAGGAAAAGGACATATCCATAATAAAAGGACAGGTATCAAAAATAAATGCTGCGTTTTATCAATTCACCAAGGAAGAAAACGATGCTGCATTAAGGGATTTCATTTCCTCTGGTGGTAAGGAAGAAGATTTTGAGCATAAGGCTGACCCTTTGCAGGTAAGGTTCGATGCGGCATTGTCAGTATATAGAAATAATAAATTAAAGTTTTCACAAGACCTTGAGAAGCAAAAGAAAATAAATCTGCAACTTAAACATGATCTTCTCGAGGAACTAAAGAATTTAGTAAACTCTGAAGAAACGTTAAAGAAAACTTATGATGAGTTTAGATCTCTTCAAGATAGATGGAAAGCTATTGGTATGGTTCCTGCTTCTGATTTAAGAAATTTGTGGCAAAGCTACCATTTTCTTGTGGAGAAATTTTTTGACAAGGTTAGGATAAATAGAGAGTTGCGTGATCTTGACCTTAAAAAGAACATGGAAGCTAAGATCGTTTTGTGCGAGAATGCAGAAAAACTATTAGTTGAAAAATCCATATTAAAATCTTTTAAACTCCTCCAACATTACCATGATAAATGGCGAGAAATAGGTCCAGTACCTTCTGATGTAAAAGAAGATGTTTGGGAGAGGTTCAAAGCTACCACTGAAAAAATTAACCAAAGACGTAAGGAATATTACAAAGAATTACAAGATCAGCAGCAGGGTAATTACACTGCAAAGCTTGCGTTATGCGATAGAGCAAAAGAAATTGCAGATGAACCTGTTGAAACTCTAAAAGGATGGCAGTCATCAACAAACAAGATGAATGAACTGCTTAAGTTATGGAAAACAATTGGGAGGGCTCCAAAATCTAAGAATGATGAAATATGGAGCACGTTCAAAGGTTATCTCGATTCATTTTTTGGCTCCAAGCGTGAGTATTTAAGTGAACTCAAGGAACAACAGCTAAACAATTATAACCTAAAACTAGAGATAATTACAAAGGCTGAAGAGTTTAAAGGTAGTAGCGATTGGAGTAAGGCAACAAAAGAACTAATTAACTTGCAAAAGGAATGGAAAGCTATTGGCCCAGTACCACGTAAATATTCTGATAAAATATGGAAAAGATTCAGAGCAATGTGTGATGAATTTTTTAACCGAAAGTCCTCACATTTTAAAGGAATTCATGCATCAGAGGATGATAATTTGAAGAAGAAGAAGGATCTTGTTAAGAATGTAGCAAGCTTTAAGGTTACAAAAGATAAAGATTCTAACCTTACAGCATTGAAAGAATTTCAAAAACAATGGATGGAAATAGGATTTGTTCCCTTTAAAGATAAAGAGAAAGTTCAAAATGAGTACAGGTCAGCAATTGATGAACTTATTTCTAAGATGGATGTAAACAAGACTGAACTTTCAGCAAGTGATTTCAAGAATAAAGTTGATTTACTGAAATCAAGTCCAGATGCTGGTAAGAGAATATCTAAGGAGAGAGCATTTATATCTGGCAAGGTCAGAAAGATGAAAGAAGATCTCGGTGTTTGGGAAAACAATATTGGTTTCTTTTCATCCTCAAAACAATCAAATAAACTTAAGGAAGAATTTGAAAGAAAAATCCAAAAAGCTAAAGGAGAAATAGATGCGCTAAAAGCTCGCTTAAGAATGCTAGATGCGGAGTAATTAATTATCATTCGTTATTTGAATTATTGATTCAATAATAAACCGCTTCTAATCTGCCAATGAGATAAATGACTACGATTTCATTAATACAGTTGAAAAAATAATTATTTGAGTTATAAAAAACCTAATCAATGTCAGGTAATATATTCGGAAGAAATCTAACTCTAACAACATTTGGCGAATCTCATGGGAAGGCTATTGGTGGAATACTAGATGGTCTGCCTGCAGGGTTAGAAATAGACTTTGATTTTATTAAACAAGAACTTGCTCGACGACGACCAGGCCAATCTAAGATAGTTTCATCTCGTGATGAACCAGACCAAGTAGAGTTTCTATCAGGATTAAAAGATGGTATTTCTCTTGGTACTCCGATTGCCTTCATGGTGCGAAATAAGGATTTTAGACCCGAAGATTATAAATCAATTGAAAATACTTATCGACCGTCACATGCTGACTATACTTGGGATGCTAAATATGGAATAAGAGATGCATCAGGTGGTGGCAGGTCTTCAGCTCGTGAAACTCTCTCTAGGGTTGCTGGAGGTGCAATTGCAAAACTATTCCTGAACAAGGTGGGAATAACTATCACTGCATTTGTAAATCGAATAGGAAGTATTTATTTGCAAGAAGAATATTCATGTTATGACTTGAATAATACTGAGAACTCAGATGTAAGGTGCCCAGATAATAAGACCAGTGATAAGATGATTAGTTTAATTACACAAACTGGCCAGAAAGGAGATACACTGGGTGGAGAAGTTACATGTATTATCAAAAACCTTCCTCCAGGACTAGGTGAGCCTGTATTTAATAAATTGAGTGCTGATTTGGGACATGCTATTTTAGGTATCAATGCTGTTAAGGCATTTAACATTGGAAGTGGTTCTAAATCGGCAGAAATGTATGGCTCAGAATTGAATGATGAATTTTACTTTACTGACGGGAGGATTCGTACAAAGACGAATAATTCGGGCGGTATACAAGGAGGCATATCAAATGGTGAGGATATTTACTTTAGTGCTGCTTTTAAACCAGTAGCATCTATTATGTTGGATCAGGAAACTGTAGATAAGTCTGGTAAGAAATCGATTATAAACCCCAAAGGCCGACATGATGTATGTGTTGTCCCAAGAGCTGTGCCTATCATAGAAGCTATGGCAGCGCTTGTATTGGCTGACCATCTAATTCAGAATTCATCCTCTAAGCTTGAGAATTTCCTTTAGACGATAATACTATTCTCTAGAAATTGAATAATTCCATATTTTGTTTCCATCGCCATCAAAATATGTAATATCTATAATTCTTTCTTCAATTGTACCCGAAAGTTTTAATTCTGCAAAATTTCTCTCAATAATTACAGATTCATCAAGCCTTAGGGTATTATCTTTTTCCTTGGCTTTTGTGTTAACTCCTGAACTCAATGGTGAACTTGTTATATCCCAGATAGTTGGCATACCTTTCTTCCTTAAAACAGCCAATTCAGAAAAATGGACATCTCCGGTAAGAAATACAACATTTTTTATGTTCTCTTCGTAGATATAATTTATTATTCTTTTCCTTTCCTTATCAAAACCATAGTTTGTATAAGACTCATAAGTAGGGGAAGTTGATAAAAATTGGCCTCCCATAACAACAAATTTAAAGGTGCCATGGCTAGAACTTAAGTTGTCAAAAAGCCATTGTAGTTGGTCTTCACCTAACTGTGTCTTTTCTCCTGTTTTTCTTTTGTCTGGGCTTCTGTAGGTTCTATTATCAAGTAAGAAGAAATCTGCATCTCCCCATTGAAAAAATGTAATGGCACCACTTATATCTCCTACACCATAGGATGGATTAGCCCAGAATAATTCAAATGCTTTCAAGCTTTCGTTTTTATTCCAAAAACCTCTGTCGCTATCATTTGGACCAAAGTCATGGTCATCTAATATAGCATAGTTGTGCGTTGATGCAAGAAATGCTTGCATTTCAGGTGTAGATCTGGAATGGGTATATCTGTGGTATATTCCTGTTTTACTATTCCAATCAGGTTCTCTTAAATAGACATTATCGCCTAGCCATAACATAAAGTCGGGGTTAAGTTCCAGCATGCTATTAAATATTTGGTAACCATCGCCATACCTTTTGCCAGGACGGTCATATCTATCTTCATTTATGTAAGTGCCACTTCCCATAACAAAACTGAAGTTGGGAGGATCAGTTCTCCATTTCCATATGGATTGTGTTTGAAATGATTTTTCATAGGGTAATACAATTTCCTCATCGTCTATATATATGTCGTAAAAATACTTATTGCCAGGAGTCACAGAATCAGCAATTAACAAAGCCGTAAAAGCATCATCCTTTTTGGTTTTGAAGATATTTGACATATATATATTATCACTATTTTCAGCATTCCAATATTTCATTGTAACTGATGCTGCTTTTTTTGTCTGTACCCATACAGGAACCTCTAGCATCTCACTATAACCTACCATTGGACCTGATTGTAGTAACTCATTTTGAGAAATACACATCATGGTGCTTAATACCATGATTATTGCAATAAGGCTTACTCTAAATTTCATATCAATTTAATTTAAGAAGATCAATAACATTATCCATATTTCCGTCATTGGCAGGTAACTCAATGTCGAGTATGTTTCCCATTAACGGATAAATATCGATGTTATTAAATTGTGGATGTAGATAATTATCTTTGAAGGCAGGCCCTGATGCATAGAATATTGCATGCATATCCCTTATGCTATTATCGTAACCATGTGTGCCTCTGCCATCATATTTTTGCCATGAAAATCCTATGCTCCAGCTACTATCTGCGACTACTGTTATATCTTGAGTACGTATGTTTTGTCCATAATTTAAATGCTCTGGAAGTTGGCCGTGTTTCCAGGCTTTTAAATTTGTTCCTGAGTTCAGCAACAGTTGGTAGACTTCATCTATCTTGCCCTCTTTTGCTTTGATATTCATAATGGGATTTCCTCCATCCACAAATGCAATAAGGGATGTGTCAACTAGATGATCTATGAAGATTTCTCTTTCCAAGGAAATCTCAGACATGCCATGATCAGAAGTAATTATGAAATTAAGCTTATCAAATTCTGGTAGTTTCCTCATTGCCGTGAAAAACTGGCTAAGAAAATCATCGAGTTTTTCTATCTCCTCTATTACCTGTGGGCTATTTGGGCCATGTATGTGTCCTTGTGTATCAGGCTCATAGTAGTACCACATGATAAAATGGGGCCTAATATTCTCAGGGAGTGTCAGCCAATTAACCAATGTGTCAATTCTGGAGTCAAGAGATAATTGTTTATTATATTCCATCCAAATTGAAGGCTTACTATCATTAATATCCGCAGCTGAGCCTACCCAGAACATTGTTGCTGATTTTATGCCATTACTTTCCGCAGCATTCCAGATTGGCGTTCCGCCATAAAAAGCACCATCTTGTACAGTTTCACGCTTATAAACTGAGTATTCTCTTTTTAAATCGGTTGCATAAAAGTTATTTAAAACAAGGCCATGGTTATCTGGGTACAATCCAGTTGCTATTGAATAATGGTTTGGAAACGTTTTGGTAGGAAAACATGGAATAATAGATTCTGCTCTAGATCCAGCATTTGCAAGTGAATCCAAAGTTGGTGTGTATGCCTTTTCAGGATAATCCCATCTAAATCCATCCAAAGATAATACTATCAAGTATGGTTGTTCCGTATCATTTTTATGGAAGTCGTAACATCCATAAAACATAATAATTACCACCAGAGTAATGCTCAATGGTACTTTAAATTTCATTAAGTACAAATATTTATTATGAAGTGTAAAAATAAAAAAAGCCCTCCAAATATTGGAAGGCTTTTTTTTATAAAAATTTAATCTTAGTGAAACGTAATTCTTACACCAACATTAAATGTTCTTGGTAAACCTAAGAATACTTCAGCTGTATTGGCATCATGATTTAGGTTTTGACCGTAATATCCATTGTATCTGCTATTATCCACTGCGTCCTGAACATAGAAAGTATCGAACAAATTGAAAACATGTCCAAAAACACCTACTCCAACACGTCCTTTAAGTGGTAGTGAATAATTAATGTTTAGATCAAACACTGAATATGAAGGAGTCTTCCAACTTTGTTCGGTATCACTCTCATCAGTCCTTGATGTTGGGTTAAAATCTGCATAATGATTAGTATTATATCGCCAGATTAGCTGTAAATCAAGACCTTTTAATGGATAAATATTTGTCCAAAGAGCTAACTGAGTCTGAGGGGCGTCCCCAACTTTAAGATCTTTAATATACAGATTTGTCGTATCACTTGTAATGCCACCATCATATACTTTGGTAATAGCATTCACGTTGTTTGTGTATTGCCAGTTTGCAATAGATGCAACACCTCCAAATCCTATAAATTTAGCTGCGCGGTAGTTTGCTTCTACTTCAATACCCATATGACGCTGATCAACACCTCTAATAAATGCTATACCATCTGTGTCTTCTGTAATTCGAACAAACTTTGTGAATGTCCTGTCAGTCCAAGTTGTGTAGTAGAAATTAGCTTTAATATCAAGCTTATTATCAAAAGAGTTATAAATAATACCAGCCTCGTATGAGGTAAATTTTTCGTTATCAGGATCTGCAGCAACTGTGCCATCTCCATCATCAATAGCAGCATCAAATATTGGAACCTTACTAACATAGCCAAAATTTACAAAACCGCTAAAAGACTCATTAAAATTATAGTTTAAACCACCTTTTAACTGATACCCATTAATCCAATCTGTATTTGATGTGAATTCTCCACTATTAGCATCAGGTGTAGAGTCATTGATCATTTTCGCAGCTCTAAAACCATCTTTATATGTATACTTAATCATTGAATATCCAGCAGTTCCATAAGCTGAGAAATTACCAGTAGAATATTCACCTTGAATATAAGCACCAAACCAGTCGACAGTGTTTGTATTGAAATAGGCAATTTTATCACCTAGTTTACGTGTGCTCATGTCTTCAAAGTCATTCCTTGTATAACTATCATCAAATGATTGTAGTCCTAAAAGATCTCTTACCTCACGGTAGTGTTCAATTTCTGCAGTACGCCAATCTAATCCGATCTGACCTTTAAACTTATCAGAGAAGTTAATTTTGATTTTTGTTAAAGCTCCAACTGTCCACTGATTATTAACAGAGTTTCTTATTATACCTTGTCTTGAATAAGTAGATGACTGATTACTGTCGATAGTAGCATTCCAATTTGCAATTCTGGTTGGTTCTTGATCATAATTGTACTGTATCTTCCCATATGTACCTGTTCCACCACCTTTACCTCCGGAATAATACACAGTGGTGAACTGAGAAATTTTGTCACTCCATAAAGCAAACCAGTTAAGATTTGCAAGTGGTTTATTATAAAAATTCTCTCTTTCATTCAGGTATCCACTATTGTATCTGCTGTGAGTTTTGCCATTCCAACTCTGTTCCCCAGAATAACTTTCCCTAACAACGTTCCAGTTTTCATTATAAAGTCTGCCTTGTGGCGACTCCATTATATTAGCAGCTGCGCTGTCTGCCCCAATCTCTTTTGCAAATTTATTGCTATAAGCTGCAACATTTTGCTTGTAAAGATTTTGACCATGGCGCTGAGGAGCTCCCATTGCGTATACTTCAAAGCGATGCTTTTCTGTTGCTTGAAGGCTCATTCCTATATAGTATGCCCATGCGTCTGTCCAGGTCTTATCTATAACACCTGTTCCAACTTTACGCACAGCACTTACGCTTGCTGCAAATTTGTTGCCAATTAAGCCTGTGTGTGCGCTGAGCGTTGCTTTCATAAAGTTACCTGAACCATATTCAAATTTACCACTTGCACTAGCTTCTTGTTCAGCAGGGCTAGTAATAATGTTCATTGTACCTCCAACAGATGGAGTCGCAAGGTTAATAGCACTAAGACCGCGCTGCATTTGAATTGAAGAAGTTGCATCTGCTATACCATCCCAGTTTGACCAGTAAACCCATCCATTTTCCATGTCATTTACGGGCACACCATTTATCATAATGGCAATATTCCTCTGATTAAAACCACGAACATTTATACGGGAATCTCCAGCACCACCTCCCTGAGGAGTAGCATAAACGGAAGGAGTATTGTTCATAATCATAGGCAAGTCTTGTCCACCAAGTTGTCTTTCTATTTCTGCCTTAGATACATTTGAAATAGCTACAGGCGTTTCTCTTTCCTTAGCTCTGTCAGAAATAATGTTCACTCCTTCAAGGGCAATAGAAGAAGCTTCCATCCTAACTCTTCCAATGCTTACAGTCTCTCCAGAAGTTACTGTAACGTTAACGTCTTGATCGTTATACCCAACGTAAGAAATTGTAAGAGTTTGATCACCTGCAGGCAAGGAAAAAGAAAATATTCCATCAATGTCAGTAACTGTTCCATTGGTTGTGCCTTTCTGAACTACAGTAGCACCTATTAGGGATTCACTGTAAGAAGCATCAATTACCTTTCCCGTAATTGTTCCTTGAGCAAAAGTGAATGTGGTGAAAAGTATTATCACCATACTTGTTAAAAGTAAATTTAATCTTTTCATAAGCTTAAAAAGTTTTGGTTTATCAATATTATTTTTTTAAAGTTTATTGATGCTAAAATATGGAATATGATAGGTAATTAGATTATGGATGTATTAATAATTATTAACAATTGTTAACATTTCAACTGAAAAGATACTATTATCTCTCGCATTCTGTAAACTAATTGTTTAGGTAGTCAAAAATAGTTTTGCCACTAGGTAGTATGAGTTTTGCTAACAATAAGACTAGTGATTTTTTGGTAGTAATCTAATATATTTTTATCCACTACAATATTTACCAGCTAGTAAGCATATACTTTTGCTAAATATAATATTCAGGATTGAATACGTTTAATAATTCTTAGGTTGTGAGTATATTTATTTTGACTATCATTAAAAATACCATGGTGATCAAGCTTGTCAATTCTTACTGTCCCCGACGCATGTAATATCCTATTATCTTCTAGTATGATTCCAACATGAATGATTTTACCCTCTGAGTTATCAAAAAATGCAAGATCACCTTCCTTCGATTCATTTATGAAGTCAATATTAATGCCCTGCTCTGCTTGCTGGCTTGCATCGCGTTTTAGGTTCATATCTATCATTTTAAATATTATCTGAATAAGTCCGGAGCAGTCTATGCCAAATGGGGAACGACCACCCCACATATATGGTGACCCTAGATATCTCATTGCCAGATCAGTTAATGATATTGTACCTGCTTGTATGAATAAATTGTTGTCAATTGAATATCTATTTCCTGATATTTCAAAGTTACCATCATTAACATCTGTTAGCCTGCCTCCCCTTGGAATATTCAATTGTGTGTTAGTTTCTGATTCAGCTTTTGCGGATGCTTCTATTACAAAAGAAGGTTTACCATTTGCTAACCTTTTGAATTCGGTTTTGTTGATATTGGTAATCATGTTTTTGTCAATCCAACCCTCATAGTCATCATGATATGTGTGAATTAATAGCCAGTTATTTTGAGAGTCATATACTTTAATTAAATCTCCAAACAATAATTGATTTACCATTTCACTGGTTTCTGATGGTTGCTTTCTAACAGGAACCATACTTAATTCGCATACTCCAAATTCTTGCATTGGAAGAAAAATTTAGTTTGTTTATCCTTTTAATTAATTTTGTTTAGTCAAAATGTCTCAAATGAATACTCTTTTTTCAAAAATACAACATAATTACTACGAAATCCTAAAGGTATTAATATATGTCTTAGCCATTGTGATAGTTATTTGGGTTAGCCCTAAAGAAAGTTTATTTAAGTATGAGTTTCAGGTTGGGAAACCATGGAGTCATGATGATTTAATCGCACCATTTGATTTTGCAACATTAAAAACAACTACTGAGATCGATGATGAGACCAGACAGATTACAAAAGCATTTATTCCTTATTTCAGATACGATGATGAGATCTCTGCAGAAGGAGAAGTAGAGTTAATAAGAAACTTTAATACAGCATGGGAATTAAGGCCCAATAACTTTGATCAGGCAGATTCTTCTAAATATGTAAACTTTCTATTGAAGATTTATAAGAAATTTGAAAGCAGAGGTGTAATACAATATAATCCTGTAATAGATGGTAAAGACCCTTTCTACCAATTAAGACTCATACACGGCAATGTTGTTGCCGAAACAACTCTAGGGCAACTATATGATATAAGGTCAGCCACTTTAGATGCACAAAAGAGAATAGAGGGGTTACAATCACCAGATAGTATACTATTACAAAATGTTATATCGATCTCCTTGGTTCAGAATATAATATATGATAATAGTAAAAATGAATCTGAACTAAATGAGTTAATAAATAAGATATCAACTACCAGGGGGCTTGTACAAAAAGGAGAACTAATTATTTCCACAGGGGAGCTGGTTAATAGCGATATATATCAAACTTTGATTTCCTTAAAATATGATTATGAAAAAGAACTAGATACATCGGATTCACGAATTTATACGATAATAGGAATGGTTTCTCTTGTTACACTTCTATTTCTCGTACAATATCTCTTTATAAAATTTTATCGTAAAAGTTTTTACGATCAAATTAAATATACAGTACTAATAATAATCACACAATTATTTTTTGTAGCCATAACGGACTTTATTTTTATTGTATTCCCTGAGTGGGTATATATTGTTCCCTTTGCATTGCTAGCAATAATAATTGCAGCATTTTTAGATGCAGGAGTTGCAATTTTCGTATACCTTGTAACATTGATGCTGCTTGGGTTTTACGCTATTAATAGTTTTGAGTTCTTCTACACCGAAGCTATTGTAGGCTTGATTGCAGTCTATTCAGTGCAAAAACTTAGTAAGAGATCAGATCTATTTCGTGCTGCATTGATGGTATTTATTACATACATAATTGTATATATAAGTATGCTCCTCATACAAGAGGGGTCCTTTGAAAGTCTTTCTTGGAGAGTTATTGGTAATTATGCCGGCAGTTCCGTATTGATTCTTTTAGCATTTCCAATTATATTTATTTATGAAAAAACTTTTGAGATTATTACTCAACTAACAATGCTTGAATTATCAAATACAAATAATACGTTGTTACGTGAATTAAGTATTAAAGCACCCGGAACATTTCAGCACTCTCTCCAGGTTGCAAATTTGGCCTCAGAGGTGCTTTATGAGATAGGAGGGGATGCACTTCTCGCAAGAACTGGAGCTCTCTACCATGATATTGGAAAAATGAAAAATCCATTATATTTCGTGGAAAATCAGGTTGCAGGATATAACCCTCATGATGAAATCACTTATGAGGAGAGTGCAAAGATTATAATAGGACATGTTTTGGGTGGAATTGAAATGGCAAGAAAAGCAAGGCTTCCTGAACAAATAATTGATTTCATCCGAACACACCATGGCACTAGAAGAGTAGAATACTTTTATAGACTTGAGAAAAAGCAAAATCCTGGAATGGAAGTGGATAAAAGTGAGTTTACATACCATGGCCCACCACCTTTTTCCAAAGAGACAGCAGTTGTTATGATGGCAGATTCTGTTGAAGCTGCTTCAAGAAGTTTAAATGCACCTGATGAACAAAAAATTAATGACTTAGTGGATAATATTTTTAATTCATTGATGGAGCATGGACAGTTCTTAAACGCAAACATTACAATGCAACAAATAAGCATTGCAAGGAAGGTTTTAAAGAAGAAACTATTGAATATCCATCATGTAAGAATATCTTATCCAGATTAGGAATTTAATATTTTATTCGAGACATTATCTAGATAATCCTTAGCTCTAGGGCCTAGATTAAAAATAAGATCCAAAACACTTAAGTTTGGGAAGAACGCATACCTATCAGAGAAAACCTGAGTATATTCATCAAATGATGTTAAATCACTTTTAACCTTTGGACTTATGGCAAACCTAAAATCACTATGTGTGTTTTCAACTGGCAGGAAATTATCAGTGTAATTAATGTTCTTACTTATTTCAAGGATTGTCAATATACGTTCGATTATTTCGGTATTTAAGTCAATGAGGTTATCCCATTTATTATCAAAAATACCTATAAACTCATCAATATAATGAATATAAAAAGGGGAGGTGCTATATGCAGATGATATTGCTCTAGTATGATTAAGGTGCCACTTTTCCCTATCAAAAATAGTTACATCCTTAGTTAGGGATTTGTTTCCGTTGGGTTTTGATACTGGCAGTACAAGGTTTAGTGGACCATTTGCAGTAAGTATACTGCACCTGTTTCTATATGTTTGCTTTGGGAATGTTTCATTAACATCAATCATGACACCATCAAATAGGTTTATTAACGCAAAATATTCAACATTTGGAAAATATGCCGTTGATAATATTAGTTCTGATGCTTTATTATTACTACAAGTCATAAACAGCAAAAATAGCATAAAAAAAAGCGGATCATATTTGGTCCGCTTCTAGATTCTT
>Ga0233428_1003426_pt1 | contig 13496 bp, 10 predicted proteins | sample SI_118_April2016_4_FD_179890 | JGI IMG/M metagenome (GOLD analysis project Ga0233428, IMG submission 179890) | Seawater microbial communities from Saanich Inlet, British Columbia, Canada - SI_118_April2016_120_MG | ecosystem: Environmental > Aquatic > Marine > Inlet | place: Canada: British... | reverse complement strand
CCCGATTGGCCAGTAACTGCACATCGAAGGGGCTCTTGCCGAGCAGCAGGGGGCGAATCACTGACTCTGTGTATTGCTTGATGTAATCGGGGCCCTCGTAGGGTGTGCCTTCACCGATACCGACCAGGCCCTGGTCTGTGAAAATCTGGGTGATGGCACCATCCGTCTTCCAGACCTGATAACGACTCGAGCGCCATAGATCACCCTTTGGATCGACATAGGACAGGGGAATCACCTTTACATCGGTGATCTTCAGATTCTCGCGTCCAATTCCGTCGAGGGGATGATTTCGTTCTGTTTGCATGAGATCAGCTTGCATGAGGGCAGGTTCCATGACCTCTCGGCGGTACATCGCAGTGTCTCAAGGCAACCGACCCAACGTCGCGAGACGGTCTGCGAGCTGTCGGCGCTGATCGCCTGTGAGGGGCAGGGCGGGGCGACGCGGATTTCCCGTATGGAGTCCGAGTCGCAGACCGACGGCGGCCTTGCAGGTGGCGTGAAAGTGTTCACTGCCGAACATCTTGCACACGTCGATGATCTCATACGAGCGCTGACGAGCCTGCTCGGCAGCGTCGGCATCGCCTTTGCCTGCAGCCGTCCAGAGATCGACCCAGGGCTCCGGTGCCAGGCATGGTGGGCCATCGACACAGCCACAGGCACCCATCGTGAGGGCTGGCAACAATAGATGTGAAGAGCCGGTGAAGCAGGACAGGCCCATGTCGGCGAATTGGCGAGCGATCAGCAGATTTGGCGACGAGTGCTTCAAGCCCGCCAGCTGCGGAACACCATCCTGAATCTTCTGCATCAGATCGACGGTGATCTCCACGCCTGTTGAACCGGGAAGATTGTAGACGAAAAGGGGCAGATTCGAGGCGGCGGCAACCGCGCGGTAGTGCTCGACGATCTCCTTGTCAGAGCGTCGATAGAAGAAGGGGGGGATGCAGCAGATGGCATGGGCGCCAACACGGGCCGCATGCTCTGCAAGGGCGGCGGCTCGAGTCGTCGTTGGCGTGCCGACGTGCATGATCGTCGTCGCACGCTCGCCTACCTGCTCTACGGCGATGCTGGCGATGCGACGATTCTCCTCGTCGCTAAGGAGGATGCTCTCACCTGTACCACCGGCGATCCAGAAGCCGTGGGCGCCGGCAGCGATGTTCATATCGAATACGGCGCGCAGCTGCTCTTCATTCAGTTCATCTTCCTGCGTCATCGGTGTGATGATGGCAGGGAAAACACCGCGAAAACGTGTTAGATCGGTTGACATATCTACACTCTCGCTGTCAGAACATTGGCTTCGTAACTCTCCATCTCATCGATCCAGCCGGCGCCGATCGGCACATTTGCCTTGAGGCACGCCATATCCCACACGGCGCTGAAGGCCATCGTTTTCAGGTCTTCCATCAGGCCGAGTTTTGCCGCCCCTCTGCCTTCTGCTTCCAGCTTCTGCAGATGCTGGCTGGGATCGACGAGGCCATAGAGAATGGCTTTGCGCGTGGCGCGCGTGCCGATGACATAGGCGCCCACCCTGTTGATGCTGGCATCGAAGAAGTCGAGGGCGACGTAGATCTTGTCGAGGGCCTTTGCCCGGGCGACCTCCAGAAACACATTGCGCACGTCATCTGAAAACAGCACGACATGATCCGAATCCCAGCGGATGGGTCTACTCGTATGAATGAGCAATTTGGGATGGAAGGGCAGGTGGGCGGTGATCTTGTCGGCGATCGACTCCGTCGGATGAAAGTGACCCATGTCCAGGCACAGCACTTTCCCACGTGACAGAGCATAGTTGGCATAGAAATCATTCGAGCCGACGGTATAGTCTTCCATTCCTAAGCCAAAGAGCTTGCCCTCGACGGCATCTACACATGCTGGACTGATGCCGAGTTTGTCGTCGAAGATCGCATCCAGGGATTCGACCAGTCGCTGCCGTGGCGTGCCTCGATCCGCTGGATGGTCCTTGGCACCATCCGGGATCCAGTGGTTGTTGACGACCTCGCCGCCCAAGGCAGCAGAGATCGCCTCAGAAATTCGCCGGCTGACGATGCCGTGTTCGATCCAGAAGTCGCGGATCGCCTTGTCGGGGTGAGCGAGGGTGAAACCGTCATTCGCCTTCGGGTGAGCAAAATAGGTTGGATTGAAATCGAGGCCGATGTCACTGTCCTTCGCCCAGCCAATCCACTTTTCGAAGTGTCGCGGTTCCAGTTGATCTCTGTCGACGACTTCGTCCCCTGTCTCACAATAGAAGGCGTGCAGGTTGATGCGATGCGCGCCAGGCAACAGGTCTGTCGCCTTCTTCAGATCCTGCCGCAGCTCATCAGCGGTTCGCGCCTTGCCTGGGAAATTGCCCGTCGCCATGATACCGCCACCTTCGACGGCCTCATCCTTGGTCTCGAAGCCACCGACATCGTCTCCCTGCCAGCAGTGCAGGGAAATGGGAAGTTGCAGAGCCGCATCAATGGCGGCGTCCGCATCGACACCCAGGGCGGCATACTGTTGTTTGGCAGCCTCGTAGCTGGACTCGATCTGCGCATCGGACAGGGGGGTCTTATGAGACATCTGTAACCTCTATTTTGTTTTGTTGGGGCAACTCGCTGCGCGATAACATAAGCGAGGCACGCCATCACCTCTACCGTGCGGAAGGCATCGATTTTGACGCAGCAACAGCATATCTGGATGTGCCCCGTCTGTCAGCAGGCGCTGAGATTGGTGGACCGCCAGTTTCTGTGTGCTGAGGGTCACAGCTTCGATGTGGCGCGCGAGGGTTATGTGAATCTCGTGCTGGCGCACCAACGGTCCTCATCCCAGGCGGGGGATCCTCCAGACAGTCTGCGGCAACGAAGGCTATTCCTCGAGGCGGGGTACTACGAGGCCCTCGCCAACAGAGTGATCGAGATGGTCACATCCCACCTTGAAGGGCATGTGCTGGACGTAGGATGCGGAGAAGGATACCTGTTGCGCCGGCTGCAGACAGCGGCTGTCGCTCAAGGGGGCAACGATGCCCAACCGACTCGTGTCGCCCAATTCCATGGCGTCGACATCTCCCGAGAGGGGGTACGCATGGGTGCCCGCATGAGTGAGGCCATCGCCTTTGCCGTGGGCAACGCCTATCGACTGCCGGTGCAGGCTGACTCGGTTCGACTCTGTCTGGTCATGATGGCACCCCGTGAGGGGGCAGAGATCCAGCGTGTCCTTGCCGCTGATGGAATTCTGCTGTGTGTCACCCCCGGCGAAGGCCATCTGGCCAACTTCAGGAAGCTCGTCTACAACGATGCTCGTCCGCATACGCCGGTTGAAGTGCCAGCCGGTTTCCACGTAGTCAGCGAAGAGCCTGTGAGCTTTCCCCTGAATCTGACGTCAAAGGAAAGTGTGAGTCAGCTCCTCGAGATGACACCGTACAAGTGGCACATGGATCCAGAGACCTATCAGCGGGTCCGTGGTGTCGAGTCCCTGACAGATACGGCGGACTTCACTGTCCAGCTGCTGCGACGGGCCTGATCATTGACCACCGTCGTCAGTCTACGACGATGAAGATCGGATTGGAATAAAACCAGAGGTCCGACCATGGATCCTCACCCGCCGGATCCATGGCGGGTTCCAGTTCCAGCCCATTGGTACCTCGGATACGCAGATAGCTGTTATGGGCGACGGCGTCCATGCGATAGCTCATCTCCAGATAGGCTCCCTCAGAGTGCCACTGCTGTGGTGAGAACCGGGAGAGGACGTGCGTCGTCGGATTGGTATCGATGCTGCGATCTGCGGCGGCGCCCGTCACCTGGCCAACGATCAAGTCGACACGAGTGACGGCTGGATCCTGCCCACCCCAGTTCAAACCCACAGGATCGAGGAAACGGATCGTCACCTCTATGTCGGCACCCGCTTTCACGTGCAGCTGCCCGCCAAGTTCGACCGATGTATCTCCACTTCGTGCCGTCACGTGCAGTTCAGAGATCAGATCGCCGAGGGTGACGAAGATCCGCCCCTCGCGAATACCATCCATGACATCGTCATGGTTTCTGTGGGCCCACACGTAGGTCTTGGAATACTCGCCAGGCCAGAAGTCTGAGCCGCCTTCGCGCCAATTGATGTGCGAGTCTGAATTGGCCGTGATCCGCCAGCGTCGGCCTTCGCCGAGCATGGAATCCCAGAAGCCGCCGAGTCGAGCTGTCATCTGGTCGAAGCCGCCCATGGTCGGGAAGTTTCCATACGACGAGCGTGGCGCCATGCGCTGGGAGCCATCTCGATTCAGCGTCTTCGCCTGGTGACCCGGGGCACCGGACATGCCGACGGCCACTTCGGGCGCCGTGTCATTCCAGTCGCGAAGTTCGGCTGGACGATCGAGGCCATACGTCCCGAGATCTGTCGCTGAACGCGAAGGGTGGTTGGCGATGACGATTGGTTTCGTCGCGAATTGGTTCATCGCTCCAAGGGCATCCAGCATTCGTGGCTCTGTATCCCAGGATGAATCTGCCGGATGGGGTTCCTTCTTGGCGAAGTTCGACTCAATCTCAAAAAGTCGATCCGCTTCATCGTGTGTATGTGGGATGATGAGACTGGAATGGTCTGCACCTGGCGTATCAAACTCCATTCCATAAAATTGGACCACCTCTGGAACGACCTCGCGCGACAGCAAGAGCTCTGGATAGGCCTGCTCGATGTTGACTTTGCTGTGGTGCGGTCCGCCATGGTCCGTGGACACCATCCAGCTAAGTCCATAGTACTTGGCCATCGTCGCATTCATCTGGATCGGATAAATGGCATCACCGGCGATGATGGGCCGCGGCGGATCGACAGAGCGATTCCAGCCGACGGAGAAGCGAGAGTGGATGTGATGGTCGCCAGCCAACCATTGGCGGGTAGATTCGACCTGGTCTTCCTGCGGGGGGGCCTGGTTGACATGCTTGGGTGGCAGTGTGCACGTCACGCCGGCGAGTCCCAAAATCAGGCACGTAGCGCGAGCGAAGGAGTGCGCGTTCATTTTCGACTTTTCGATAGAAGTGATTCGGCAGGGCTCATGTGGTAACTTGCCGTGTCCATCAGGTGAAATCAACCGCGCGGAGCGCACACGATGAGAGTATTGCTCGCCCAGTTCGAACAAGAGACATCGCACTTCAATCCGCACCCCACGACACGAGATCGCTTCGACATCTTGCGAGGCAGCGATCTGGTCGATGTCCTGGCCGGCACCCATACCTATGTTGCTGGCGGACTCGATGTATTCGCTGAAGAGGGTATCGAGGTTGTGCCCGTCTACGGCGCCAATTCGGTTACTTCAGGCGGCCCCGTCGCGACGGCTGATCTCGATGAGATGACAGATGAGTTGCTGGCGGCAGTTGCAGCGCAGGCTGACGATGTCGATGGTGCGTATATCGCGTTCCACGGTGCCATGGCGGGCGTCGATGAACCCGATCCAGAAGGGAGAATCCTGGCGCGCGTGCGCCAGTTGCTGGGGGATCGCCCCATCGTCTGCTCTTTTGATCTGCACGCCATTCTGGCAGATCGCATCGTGCAGAATGCGGACATCGTCGTCGCACTGCACACCTATCCACACGTAGATCAGCGCGAAACGGGGCAGCGGGCAGCAAGGAATCTGGTTCGCCTGCTGCGTGGTGGTGTGACACCCGCCGTGGCACACGTGCGGCTGCCATTGCTGGTTCGCGGTGACGAACTGATCACGGCGACGGGGCTTTTTGGCGAGGCGATCGAGAGGTGTCGGCAATTCGAGGCGACTCCCAAGGGCCTGTCAGCTCTCGTCAATATTGGCAATCCCTTCACTGATGTGCCCGAACTGCGTACGAACGTGATTGTCACCAGCGATGGAGATCCTGATGGGGCGCGCCAGCTGGCTGAAGAACTGGCGTCTTTCATGTGGGATCATCGAGAGCGTTTACAGGCGCCACTTACCTCGATCGAAGAGGCGATCCAACTCGCCAGAGACACATCGGGTCTCACGGTCTTCTCCGACGCTGCCGATGCGACGTCGAGTGGAGCTTCCGGTGACAGCAACTGGATTCTGCAGGGGCTGCTCGCCGATAACTTCCCCAAACGAGCGCTATTGCCACTGGTGGATGCGCCTGCGGCGGCGAAGGCTTTCGAGTCAGGCGTCGGCAGTCGTTTCACTGTCGCCCTGGGAGGCACGATCGACAACGAACGCCACACGCCCGTCGAATGCGATGTCTATGTGCAGAGTCTGCATGATGGTGTTTTCGCAGAGGAGTCGGGCGAGATCGCACGTGCTGGAAAGACGGCTGTTCTGGTGAGCGGAGGGTGTACGGTCATGGTCACCGAGCACCCCGTGTCGATCATGGGCAGACGCGTCTTCGAATCCCGAGGGTTGGCACCGGCTGATTTTGATCTCGTCGTCTGCAAGAGTCCGAATGGCTTTCGCACGCACTACGAACAGATCAGTGACCTCATTGTGCCCGTCGATGCACCTGGGTCGACGAGTGCCAATCTGCGTTCATTGCCCTACCAAAATGTGCAGCGGCCCACGTATCCACTCGACGAAGGGGTCGCGGCCAATGTGACGGCGGAGATAAAACAGTGAAACAGGATCGAGTCTTCCATCGGACGCGCAAAGAGCGCTGGCCAAGGGTCACACATGGGGAAGGTCTCTATCTCTACGACGACGAAGGTCAAGCCTATCTCGATGCCTGTGCGGGGGTTCACGTTGTCAGTATTGGACACGGAGTTGCTGAGATCGCCGACGCCATGCAGGCCCAGGCGCGCAAGGTCACCTTCACGTATTCACGATTTCTCACGCAACCACAGATCGATCTGGCTGATCGCATCGCATCTCTGACACCGGGTGACCTGAATCGTGTGTTCTTTGTCTCAGGCGGCTCAGAGGCGACGGAGTCGGCCATGAAGATTGCGCGAAAGTACCATCTGGAGACGGGCAGCCCGGGCAAACACAAGATTGTGTCGCGCTGGCAGAGCTGGCATGGGGCCACGGTGGGGGCGCTGTCGATGTCGGGTCGCTCTGCATGGCGCAAGGACTACAAACCCTATCTGCTCGACTTTCCTCACATTCGTCCGTGTTATCCCTATCGCTGTGAATACTGTCGCGATGCCGGAGAGTGTTCCCTCGCCTGTGCGCAGGACCTGGAGCGTGTCATCCAACAGGAGGGCGCCGACTCGATTGCTGCCTTCATCGCCGAACCGATTCTTGGCACATCCTGTGCTGGACTGACACCACCACCCGACTACTTTCGCACCATTCGCGATATCTGCGATCGTCACAATGTGCTGATGATCGTCGACGAGGTTGTCACGGGATTCGGCCGGACGGGGACGAATTTCGGCGTCGAGCACTTTGGCGTCGTGCCTGACATCATGGCGACGGGCAAGGGACTTAGCAGTGGCTACACGCCCATTGCGGCGACTGTCGTCAGCGAGCGGATCTACGAGGCGATCTACGCGAAGCAGACCCACTATGTTCACGGTCACACCTATGGAGGAAATCCACTCTCATGTGCCGTTGCGCTGGCCGTGCAGGACTACATTGCCGAGCATGATCTGGTGGCCAACTGTCGCCGCATGGGTGATCTGATGCTGGAGAAACTTCAGCCCCTGTTGGATTGCCCCATCGTTGGGGCAGTGCGTGGTAAGGGGTTGTTGACAGGTGTTGAGTTCGTCGCCGATCAGAAGACGCGCGAGCCTTTTGCCGTCGACAGAAAAGTGACGGCAGCCGTTGTTGATGCCGTTTTCGATCGCAACGTGCTCATCATGCCAGGTGCACCGGGTCTCGTCGATGGCGCAGCTGGCGACCACATTGCGATCAGTCCGCCCTTTACCATCGATGAACAACAGGTGGATGCTACGGTGCTTGCCGTCACGGAAGCTGTGGAGGAGACGGCCCAGAGTCTAGGTTTCTGAGATCAGCTTGGCTCCACATCGAAGCCCACAACCTGATCTGCATCGCCATCAGACTCGACCTGATAGCGAATCACCAGAGGACGGCAGCAGACCTCGCAGTCTTCCACATACGATTGGCCCCCTTCGCTGACATCGAGGACCATCGAGATCTCCTCCCAGCAGCAGGGGCATTGAAAACTCTGTTCGATCATACCACTCCCTTTAGGCTCGACTTCTCCAAAGGAATGGAAACATCATGCAAAATGCGGTCAACTTCGTCAGCGATGGGTTGGGGCTGACGCCGCCTGAATTCGCTGAAGTCCTGGGCCACTGTACGGAAACTGGTCAGGTGCAGCTCGATTCCTATGCTCTTGGCGGAATGGTAGAGCAGGTTGAGCAGAAGTTCGCGGACCTGCTTGGCAAAGAGCAGGCTGTCTTCATGCCAACAGGGACGATGGCGAATCACATCGCCCTGCGCGAATTGGCTGGAGCGCAGGGGAAAGTGATCGTGCAGGCTGAGAGCCACATCTATCGCGACATCGGTGATGGTCCACAGACTCTTAGCGGCTTGAATCTGATTCCCTTGGGAGCGAAACGGGCGGCCTTCACTCTGGCTGAAGTCGAGGAGGCTGTGCAGTCGCTTCTGGTAGAGCGGGTTGCCACCCACGTTCGGGTCATCTCCATCGAGTCTCCCGTGCGTCGGCTGGACGATGCCATGTTCGGCTTTGAGGAGATGACGAAGATCTCCGCATATGCGCATCAGCAGGGCATCAAAATGCATCTGGATGGGGCACGTCTATTCGTCGAGGCGGCGCACACCGGCGCCGATCCTACCGACATTGCGACTCACTTCGACACCGTATTTGTGTCCTTGTCGAAGTGTTTCAACTGTGCGTCGGGTGCCGTCCTGGCGGGCCCCGCGTCGGTCATGAAGGATGTCTACCACACACGCCGAATGTTTGGTGGTAGTCTGCCTCAAGCATGGCCGCAGGCGGCGGTCGCCTTGCACTATGCCGACACCTTCCTGCCGGCGTATCGAAGTGCGTGGCCGATCGCTGAGGCCCTGTTTGCTGCTCTCGACGCCCATGAAGGTTTCCGTGTCGAATACATTCCCAATGGCACACATATTGTGCGACTTCTCGTGCCAGGCAAGAATCTCGATCACTTCAGAGATCTGCTGCATGCACATCAGGTTCATCTGCCACCTGTAGATGAGGATGGGGAGTCCTTCAGACTCAAGGTGAACCCTTCGGCAAACCACACATCCGCCGAGAATCTGGTCGAGGCATTTCGAGCAGCGCACACGGCCAGTGATCCAGCTTGAGCATCTCACCCTGGCAATTGTTTGTTGATCTGAGTCTCGCAGGAATCCTGCTGCTGCTCGGAATGCTCCTGCGTGTGTATGTGCCCTTCCTGCAACGGCTGTTTCTGCCAGCCAGTGTGATTGCGGGTCTGCTCGCTCTCGGGCTCGGACCCAATGGTGGCAACTGGTTGCCCCTATCCGACGCCTTCGGCACGTATCCTGGTATCCTGATCGCTCTGGTTTTTGCGGCCTTGCCTTTTGCCGCAGAGCGTGTGCCACTGGCTGCGCTGTCGTCGCGGCTGTCCCGTCTGTGGGCGTTCTCCTCGGTTGTCATTCTCCTGCAGTGGGGGACCGGTGTTGTCGTGGCCGCCGTCGCTCTGCGATCATTCTGGCCCGAGTTGCATCCTGGATTTGGCTCGATGATCGCCGTGGGATTTGTCGGGGGACACGGTACGGCGGCAGCTGTTGGACAGGTCTTCGCCGCGCAAGGTTGGCCCGAGGCGACGTCACTTGCCATGACATCGGCGACGGTGGGGATCCTCAGCGCCGTGTTAGGTGGCATGTTGTGGGTGAAATGGGGCGTTGCCACAGGCCAGGCGAGTTTTCTGACCCAATTCGAGGATCTACCAGATGCGACGCGTCGTGGCCTGGTGGCACCGGCGCAGCGACAATCAACGGGCGACGAAACGGTCGATTCCGCTACCCTCGAATCCCTTGCCCTTCACCTGAGTCTAATCGCAGCGGCCGCTGTCGCCGGCTACTATGCGAGCAACTGGGTGGCCATGTGGTTCGACGCATTCCGCCTACCCATCTTCTGCATGGCCTTTGTCGCCGCATCGTTGCTGCGCTGGGGGTTGGGCGCAACGGCTGCCATCGACTACATCGACGGTCGCACGATGGGTCGACTCAGTGGCGCCCTGACAGATATTCTGGTCGTGTTCGGGATTGCCTCGATACGAGTCGAGGTATTGGTCGAGTATGCCGCACCACTGACACTGCTGTTGGTGACCGGTCTCGTCCTGTGCGTGGTGCTGATTCGTGGGCTGGGGCCACGCTTCTTCCGTGATCACTGGCTCGAGCGTTCGCTCTTTACCTGGGGCTGGATCACCGGGGTGACGGCGATGGGTATTGCCCTGTTGCGGATCGTCGACACGCGCAACGAGTCACAGGCCCTCGCCGATTTCGGTGTCGTCTATCTATTTCTGGCCCCGATTGAAATCGGGCTGCTGGCGGTGGTGCCACAATTATTGATGCAGGGCCAGTGGGGATGGTTGGCTGCAGCCGTGGTCGCCAGTGCTGTCCTGCTGATGTTGGTATTCGCCCGATCTGAGTCACTCGAGGGCTGAAGTCAACGCCACGTAGCGCGCCAATTCCTCCAGATTCCGGACGAAGGTTTCGCTCTGGATCACGCGAGCTCTGATGAGGGGCTGACCATACGTCGACGGACGCATGCTGCCATCTTCCACGAAACGGCCTCTCTCATCCATGCTCGCCGCGATCTCGCGTACCCGATCATCATCCTCAGGTTTGAGAGACCCTCGAAAACGTAATCGACGTCGCGCAAGGATGGCTTCGCGCGCGCCCTCTTGTTCAATATTTCGCAATTTCCGTTCGAGACTTTCGATGCGTTCAATACCGCGAACCTTGAAGGCATAGTGGGTTGGCACGTCAGCATCCGAATACGTGAGTTCGTACGTGTCTCGAACAAAATAGAGGGGCCGGTTGGTCTTCAGTTCGTAGAAGCGTGCGAGGCGACCATCGGGCAACAGCGAGCGGCGAGCCCAGGATAGGGCGGGCCGAAGTGGGCTGAGGAAGCGGTGTTCTCCAGTCTCAATGTAGAGATCCAGAAGCGCCCTCATGACCCCATAGGATTCACCACCTGTGATCGACGGTGGCTCAAACTCTCTCGCCCACGCTGGTTCCATTCTGTGGTTGTACTGTTGCGCCCATGCAGGCTGTGGCTCTGGCATCTGCGCTCGAATCATGAAATCTCCGCCGCGCAGGGCTGCCTCCAAATACCGGATATCACCGTAGGTCCGATGCGCTTCGAGCATGACGTCGATGACGTCAGCCAGAGCATTGTCATTGAATGTGTAGTAATCGCCGTAGCCAGTCCCGGGGAATACGCGCGACCAACTGGCGGGATAACGGGCGGGCAGAATCGCTAGGTCGGTAGAATCCGAGGGTGTGTCATAGTGCTGTGGCCACGCACCATTGGCATACTGGGCACGTAGGAAATTGCTCAGCGCATACTCTACAGCATGGTGGATTTCCGTGTCTTGTTGCTGCAGCACCGAGTCGACCCGCATCAGGAGTCGAAGTGCACTCTGTGAGGTGTCATCGTCGAAGACCGACTTGTTTCGACGTCCGCCCTGTTCCGTGTCACCTGCATCGACATTGCGACGATAATACCAGCGACGGCTGTCTTGATCGGTGAATTCGATTCGATAGTACCATCCGCCCGATGCCAACTGGCCCCAAGCCAGCGCACGAGCCGCATCAACTGCTGCCTGCAGATACAAGCTATCGCCCGTTGCAGCCCAGGCGTCCAGGTAGGCGATCCCCACGCTCGGTGTACCCGGAGGTTGAACCCAGATCACCGTTGGCAAAGCGGCGACTTCACCTTCGCGCATCTTCAGGTCGTCACTGTATTTCCACAGATAGCCACCACGAGTCGCAATTTCAGTGCGGAAGAAGTGGGTCGCAGAGCGCATTGTCGCCAACGCCTTCTGCCGACTCTCTTCGTCTGCACTTGCCCTACCGCTGATCAGAGCCAAGGCGACCGGCAGAAGCAGCTTTCTCATGCTTTCAGCAGCCAGACGAAGGATGCCATCAATAGACCCACGGCAATCCACGAACCGAAGAATCCCAGCATCCCCACGACGGATGGACGCGGGATCTCAAAATCGGGATGGTCTATCCATGATTGGCGTGGTTCCGGTGCCAGTCCGTCGGGCAAGGTGAAGGCCTTGGTCTCAGTCTCCCATGGCTGAATCGGCGTACGCAGGCAGGCGAAGAGTCTGTCCAGAGAGTCCCGGGCCATAGGGGCTGTCACGAGACTTACAATGACGAAGGCGATCAACCCGGACGTTAGATACATGATCATCTGCCACGGTAGATAGAGCTTTTCATCCCACAGCATGAAGCCGGGCAGGTGATGGGCGAATTGCGTATTGAAGTCCCAGCCGAGCCAATCAATCTGTCCCGCAAGAAGTAGTGTTGCGAAGCTGACCAGCGTGCCGGCCCAGGCGCCGGCCGGTGTGGCGCGACGCCAGAACAAACCGATCCAGAAGGCGACCCCCATCATGGCGGAGAGTTTCCAGAATGTCTCCAGACCTGAAACGACGTTCTCAATGGAGAAGGCAAATACCACGCCCACCAGCACAATGCCGAAGGAGGAGATCCGCCCAACCCAGAGAAAGTGAGTCTCGGATTGCTCCGGGGCGATGAGCTTCCGATAGATGTTCTGCGTAAACAGCGCCGAAGATGCGATCATCAGCGAATCGCAGGAGCTCATGACGGAAGCCAGCATTGAGGCCATAAAGAGACCGATCAGTCCCGGGGCAATGGTGGGAAACAGATCGTGCGCCATCTGGCCGTAGACGTGATCGACATCCAGGGCCTGGCCCTTGTAGAGTGCGACGGCACACAATCCCGTCAGGACCCAGGCGATGGTACAGACTCGTTTGATCAAGACTCCCGCCGTCACACCCACGCGTCCTTCCATCTCCGTTTTACCAGCGGCACACATACCCATGGACGTGGGCTGGCAACCCCAACCGATCAGGGCGTTGAGGGCGATGACGGCGACGAAGAAGACGCCGATTTCTCCTGGTGCGACGAGCTCGAAGAAGGTGGGGTCGGCGATCGAGGCTCTCAGCCCCGACAAACCACCGACGGCGCTGAGGGCAAAGGGAAGCAGGAGAAAGGAGAGCAGGATGGTCATCAGCCCCTGGACAAAGTCGGTGATGATCGCCGAACTCAGGCCACCGACGACGCCGTAGGTAACGAACATGACGGTCATGGCACCGATGGCCAGTTCAGGATTGATCTGCCCACCACTGATGGCACCGATCATGGCGCTGGAGCCCTTCAGCATCAAACCGATGCTGAACATGAGCTGCAGCATGCCCACAGCGGCGAAGAGCACCGCAACGCTGGGTCCGTAGCGGATCTCGAAATACTCACCGACAGTGACGGCGCGCATGCGGCGGAAGATGGGGGCAATCAGCCAATAGAAAGGCGTTACGAAGAGCCACAGCCACTGATACCAGATTCCAGAAGCGCCCGTCGTATAAGCCTTTGCTGCGACGCCTACTGCCTGATCGGAGTGAGTCCC
>Ga0233428_1003424_pt1 | contig 13509 bp, 10 predicted proteins | sample SI_118_April2016_4_FD_179890 | JGI IMG/M metagenome (GOLD analysis project Ga0233428, IMG submission 179890) | Seawater microbial communities from Saanich Inlet, British Columbia, Canada - SI_118_April2016_120_MG | ecosystem: Environmental > Aquatic > Marine > Inlet | place: Canada: British... | reverse complement strand
CCGGAGCCGGTGCCGAAACTCTCCTCACCACAGATTGAAACCTGGCTACTGTCGAGCAGGTTGCCGAAGAATTTCCATCCGGTAGGGGTCTCGAAGCATGGAAGGCCCATATCCTCGGCGACCCGGTCGGCGGCCTGGCTCGTCGGCATGGACCGCGCAATGCCCTCAATACCTGAGACATAACCAGGGGCGAGGTGGGCGTTGGCGGCCAATACCGCCAGACTGTCGCTGGGGGTGGCGAAAAAACACCGCCCAAGGATCATGTTGCGATCGCCGTCACCGTCCGAGGCCGCCCCGAAATCCGGTGCATCACCTCCGTACATGATCGCCACCAATTCCTTGGCGTGGGCAAGATTGGGATCGGGATGACAACCGCCGAAATCGGGTAAAGGTTCGCCATTGATGACTGTGCCTTTCGGCGCACCCAGGCGGTCTTCAAGTATATGGCGGGCATAGGGGCCGTTTACGGCGTGCATGGCATCAAAACAGACCCGGAATCCGCCCCCACTGAGCAGCGCGGTCAGACGCGGGAAATCGAATAACGTCTCCATTAATTCGGCATAATCGGAGACAGGATCGATAACTTCCACCTCCATTTCGGCCGTCATCGTTCGTCCGATGGTAGCCAGATCGACATCATCGGCATCGAGGATTTGATACGCCTCTATCGTCTTGCTGTGGGCGTAGATTAGATCGGTCAATTGTTCCGGTGCCGGCCCCCCGTTGGCGATGTTGTACTTGACGCCAAAATCGCCGTTTGGCCCACCGGGATTATGGCTGGCCGACAGGATAATACCGCCCATAGCGCCATGTTTACGGATGATGCAGGATGCGGCCGGCGTCGACAAGATGCCGTCACGGCCGACGATTATTCGGCCAAAACCATTTGCAGAGGCCATCTTGATGATGATCTGAATGGCGCGGCGGTTATAGAAACGCCCGTCGCCGCCGACCACTAGCGTCTTACCCTTGTAATCCTCAAGGGCGTCGAAGATTGATTGGATGAAGTTTTCCAGATAGTGCGGGCGGCGAAATTCCGAAACCTTCTTGCGTAATCCCGAGGTGCCGGGCTTCTGGTCATCGAAGGATGCGGTGGCGATCGATTTCTTGGTCATTGGCCTTCGTAGCCCTAGGAGGATTTGTACAGGCTCATAACTGAATATGTAACACAGCCATGCAACATTCCTCAGCCCATTTTGAATATTGTATAGGTTCAGGAAAAGGGACGTATGCCGCCGCCCTGGTTTTCAGTATTGATTCGATCAGATTAATGTCCGCTTTGAGTCAAAAGCAGACCTAATTACCCATCCAGAATGATGTCCGCTTTGCCCCCAATAGCGGACATGAAATTCCAGAAATTGGATTTAGTGATTTTGACTTCCGCTTTCCGTAGAAAAGCAGACATAATCATGCAGCCGAATTAATGTCTGCTAATAGCCAAAAGGAGACTATTACAAATACGTTATTGTAAGCTGTGTAGTTTTCTTGCATTCCTGGTGAAATTCGCGCTTGCTTTGACTGACGCATAATCAGGATCGGTTTGAACGACATGACGATTGAGGTGCAAAAATCTGATTGGGCGATTGTGGCTCTTTCCATCCTTGCTGGAATTATAGCAGCCGCCCATATTGGGAAAGCAACGGCATCCTTGCCTCTGCTTCGGAGCGAACTGGGCCTTACCATTATTCAAGCAGGATGGGTCGTTTCCATTATCGCTGCCATGGGGATGGCGAGCGGAATGATTGCTGGCATGGTCGCCGATCGTGTGGGTCACAGAAGGCAAATGATCATCGGCTTATTGACCATAGCGATAAGTAGCGCCATCGGCTCCATGGCAACCGGTTCAGGTTTGCTTTTAGCCTCCCGGTTTATGGAAGGTGTTGGTTTCATTGCCATTGTGGTTTCCGCTCCACCACTGATCATCACGTCGATCCTGTCCCGACATCGTTCAGTGGTGCTGGGGGTATGGAGTGTATGGCTTCCGAGTGGGATGGCGCTGTCCATGTTGATTTCGTCCCCAATACTGGGATCCTATGGATGGCGGTCCCTATGGCTCTTCTGGACAATTTTGAGTTTGATACTGGTGGCGTTGTTGCTGACAAAAACGGATAAGGGGCAGGGTCATGTTGCGTCACCTGAGCAACACCATTCCTTCGTGGGTAGCTTGCGATTGATATTGAGTCGTCCGGGACCGATGTTAATGGCACTTAACTTCGCCGTTTTTGCAGCCCAGTGGGGATCGATGGTGGTTTGGATACCCAGTTTCCTGGTGGAACAACGCTCAACGGAAGTCTCGACAGCGGCCCTCCTGGGCGCATTGGTTGTCGTTTTCAATGTGCCGGGAAATTTGATGGGAAGCTGGCTGTTACACCGGGGAGTGGCGCGCTGTCATTTAATCAGCGGTACGCATCTGATGATGGGCTTATGTGCTGTTGGTGTTTTTTCTGACACCTTGCCTGATGGGGCACGTTATGGACTGGTGCTGTTGTTCTCGCACGCTGCCGGATACCTGGCGGCGGCCATGTTCGCTTCGGTGCCTGTGCATGCACCCTCCCCGCAACAATTCGGTGCCACCAATGGTTTGCTTATACAGGGTGCCAATTTTGGCAATTTTTTCGGGCCGCCTGCCGCGGCGGCTATTGTCGCCGCCCTAGGTAATTGGAACGGGGTTCTTTGGCTTATACTGGCGTGCGCTGGGACGGGATTCGTTTTGTCCCTTTGGCTGACGTTGATCGAAAAGAAAAGGCTCACGGGTGAGAGTGTCGGTTAATTACAGAAACCCAAACCCCGAAAACCCCGTTAAATGAGCCCTTTTCGCTTCAGCGAATTTCATTCATCAGTTCGCAGCGCATTAATCACTTTTTCCGGTGTGATCGGCAAGTCGCAGATCCTTACACCAATTGCGTTGGCGACGGCGTTGGCGATGGCCGCGGGTGTCGGCGTCAGGCCTACTTCGGCGGCTCCCTTGGCCCCGAACGGGCCAAGGCCACTACGTGATTCTAAGATGATGGTCTGAATGTGGCACAGATCCATGGAGGTCGGACACAGGAATTCACTTAAGGAAGGCGTCATTAGTTGCCCTTCCCGATAGACCATTTCCTCGCTGAGAGCGTAGCCGTGTCCTTGCGCAGCCGCTCCTTCGATCTGGCCTTCCACGGCCTGCATATTGATGGCCTGTCCGACGTCGTGGGCGCCAACATTCTTGGTGACTGTGATTTCGCCGGTTTCCGTATCAACCGCAACTTCAACCGCGTGAGCGCCGAAGGTGTAATCGGGATGAACTTGTCCCTGGCCCGTTTCCGGGTTCAGGCGTTCGCCGGTCGGGGCCCTGTAAACGGCCAGTTCCGAACGGTGAATGCCATCGGCGGCGCACATTCCGGCCAGATCGGCCAGGGTCATTGAGCGCTGCTGATCGCCGATGACGAACACCCGCGCAGCGGCTATGTCGATTTGTTCGGCGGGCACATCTAATTCCTGTGCTGCCCGGCTCGTGAGACGTTGGCGCACCGCGTGCGCGGCAAGTTTTACGGCGTTACCGCTCATGAACACGCCGCGCACTGCCGTGCATGTGCCGGCATATGGCGTGGTCGATGAATCGCCATTATGGACGCTCACGCTATCCAAGGAGACACCGAGAACTTCCGCGGCTATCTGCGCCAGGGTGGAAATCTGCCCGGCCCCGATATCCGGCATGCCGCACCTCACCAGCACCGTGCCGTCCAATTCGATGCTGACCCATGCCTCGGCCGTATCATTCAGCCACACGAGGCGCCCGTAGGGCTGTTGGTATACGGCGACGCCGTGGCCGAATTTAATAGGCCCGGCATTGGCAGGACATTGCCCCAAAGCCGCGAGCGCACGGGTAGCGCACTCGTCGGTCCATACCGCGCTTTCAATGCGATAGCCCGTTGTGATGGGGTCACCTGTATTGAAAAAGTTACGGCGTCGCAATGTCATGGGGTCAATGCCAAGGGCTTTGGCGGCCTCGTCCATTTGTTGCTCATAGGCTATGCAGGCCTGGGCCGCGCCGAAGCCACGAAAGGACCCGGTGTACATGTTGTTGGTGGCGACGCATCGGGAATCAATTTGCAGGTTTTCCACCCTGTACGGCCCGGGCGCAGTTTCGGTCGCATACATCAAGACATACGGCGAGGTATATATATAGGGCCCACTATCCGACGTGATATCAATTTTGGCGGCGGTGATCATGCCGTCCTTGGTGAAACCCGTTTTGTGGCTGATGGCGAAGGGGTGGCGCTTGGCGTGCCCGAAGAAAGACTCCTCCCGGGTGTAACACATGCGCACCGGCCGGCCGGTGGCTTTGGTCAAAAGCGCAATGAAAATTTCCACCGTGACATCGACTTTACCGCCGAAGCCGCCACCGACCATGGCCCCCCGGATACGGACCTTGGCGTGGGGAATTCCGAGCGCCTCGGCGACATCGCGGAAACGCTCGATATTTTGCGTCGAGACCCTGATATTGATGACATCGCGTTCGTCGACCCAGGCCAGTCCCACCTCGGGTTCGAGGAACGCATGTTCGACGAACTGGGTGCTAAAGGTGTTTTCGATGATCACCTCAGCGGCGCTGAAACCGGCTTCCAGGTCTCCCTTGCGGACCTTGTATTGGGCGACGATGTTGTCGGTACCAAAAACGATTGGAGCGTCCGGTTTCAGGGCCTCAAACGGATCGTAGACACCGGCCACTGGCTCCAGATCGAATTCAATCAGGTCGATGGCTTTTTGGGCGATAGCCGAAGTTTCCGCAGCCACCAGGGCAATCGGCTCACCGTGATAGCGTACGATGTCGTCGATCAGGATCGGTTGGTCGGTTTGCTGTGATTTGGCGGTGGCCCGGCCGTGAAGGTCCGTTGAAACGGAATTGTTGATCAAGTCATCAGAGGTCAGGACGCTGGCGACGCCCGGCAGTTCCAGCGCCCGCGAAACATCAAGACGTGTCAGCCGGGCGCTGGCTAGTGGACTTCGAAGCACCTTGGCATGCAGCATGTCGGGCATCGAATAATCGCCTGCATAAAGCGTCTTGCCGAATACCTTGTCCGGCGCGTCGATGCGCGCAAGCGGCTTGCCCACTTGTCGAAATTCGGCGTTGGCTTTCGGAAGCTTGTGATCGACGATATCGTTCATTCGGCTTGCCCCTGCCTGCGCACCACCCTGGCCGCTTTGGATACGGCCTCAATGATCTTGGTGTATCCCGTGCATCGACACAGATTACCGCTTAAGGCGAAGCGGATATCGTCTTCGCTGGGATTGTCGGTGGCGTTTTGCAGCATCGAGTGGGCGGCGATGATGAAGCCCGGCGTGCAATAACCGCACTGGGCGGCTCCGCCGTCGATAAAGGCGCTGTGTAACGGATGCGGGGCGTCGGGACAGCCCAGACCGGACACCGTAGTGATAGCCTTGCTGTCAACAGTCCAGGTCAGGGTCAGGCAACTGTCCATGGCGACGCCGTCGATGAGCACAGCACAGGCGCCGCAATCGCCTTTTTCACAGCCGCACTTTACGTCCGTTTGCTCCAGATGGCGCAGCGTCTCAAGTAATGTTTCGTTGCTGGCGACTTCGGCGGGCTGGATTTCGTCGTTGATAAGCAGGGAAACGGTCTTTGTTCGTTTCATCGGGGCTGTCCTCCTTCCTACAGGCTGACCCAGGCCTTTTTGAGCAAGCGCCGGGTCAGCGTGTGAACCGTATGTCGCCGGTAGGCCGCCGTGGCTCGAATATCGTCTATCGGATCGCAGGCGCTAACAGCCGTCTGCGCGGCCATCTCTATAAGGTCGGTTGTCAGGATTTGATTTTCCAGCATTTTTTCGGCTTCAACCGCCCGCAGGACGACCGGGGCCACGGCGCCAAGGGCGATACGCGCCTTAGTGCAGCGCCCGTCTTTGCGCTGCAGGGCCACGGCGACGCCGGTCACGGTGATGGCGTCGCCCTTGCGCCGCGCCAGTTTGCGGAATTGATTGGCGAAATTGACGCCGGGTCGCGGCCACCAGATGTCGGTAATCAATTCATCGGCGCGGCGCTGGTTTTGCTTATAGCCAACAAAGAACTCATGCAACGCGACATCGCGTGATCCGGTCATACTGCCAAGCGTCACGACGGCGTCCAGCGACAGCAAGGGCGGAACCAGATCGGCGGCCGGCGAGCCGCAAGCGATGTTACCGGCGACGGTGGCGCAGTTACGCACCATCTGGCCGGCGAAAACCCGGGCCGCGTCAACCAGCGACGGCCCCAATTGCTGAATGACTGAGGACTGCAAAAGCTCGCTGACGGTGGTCGATGCGCCTATGCGCACGCGCTGCTCATCGGCCTCGATACCGCGCATTTGGTTGATGTTGACGAGGCTGATCAGCCGCTCGCTGGCCACCCGGTGGGCCCGCAGATCGACCAGCAGGCTGGTGCCGCCGGCCAGTGGCAAAGCGTCGCCTTTCGACAACTGCGCAAGCGCAAGGTCCAGGTTCTCGGGCAGCTCTAGGTCAAATTCAGGTAGCATAAGACGATAATAAGTACGTTTTCTCGTCGCCGTAAATGGACAATAAAATTTGTCTGAAGGAATAATTATTTCACGGCAATTTCGCCCTGCGCAATAGGATCAGTGACATTAGCCTTGGCGCGGGCGTAGAATTGGTCTCTGGTCAATCTGGGTAATATATTAACGTGCAAAAACTTCGATACAGACTTCCTCCACTGAACTCTCTGATCGCCTTCGAGGCGTCGGCCCGCCATCTCAGTTTTACGGCGGCCAGCGAGGAATTGATGGTTTGTCGCGAAGCGGTCAGCCGCCAGGTTCGACTCCTTGAAAAGCATCTCGAGGTCAAACTTTTTAACCGGCTTTATCGGACCCTGGAGTTGACCGAAGCGGGGCTTGCCTTCAGGTCCGGAACCGAGCAAGGCCTGGAAACCATCGCCCTCGCGGCGATGGATGTCAAACATCTAAACGAAACGGCCAAAATATCGGTCAGCGCGACTATCGCCATCACCTCATTCTGGCTGAGGCCGCGATTGCCGCAATTTCGCGTCGATAATCCGGGTCTGGAAATACGGGTGCGGGCAGCCGACATGCCGCCCGACATTGTCGCCGAAGACATTGACGTGTGTCTGTTGTACGGCGATGGCAACTGGTCCGACCTCAAGGACATGGTCCGGCTTTATGAAGTCGATATCTTTCCCGTTTGCTCGCCGGAATATTTGCACGACAATGGCCCCATCAACTCGCCGAATGATCTTCGCGGCCAAACCTTGCTTGACATGTACTACAAGGCGACCCGCTTCTCTGTAGATTGGGCGTGGTGGCTGGGCGAATGGGGAAACCAGCTGCCGCCTTCCTACCATAAACTGGGATTTGACAGCTACGTCAACGTTGTTCACGCCGCCTGGGATGGACAGGGAGTCGCCCTCGCTTTCAGTCATGTCGCTGACGAATTGTTATCCAAAGGCCGTCTGGTTCGCCCCATTGAACATACATGTAAAGGCCAAGGCATGTACCTGGGCGTTCCCAAAAACAAGAAGCCGTCAAAGTACGCCCAGACGTTCATTGACTGGGTGGTTAGCGAAGCCCGCGACTAGCGAATTAATATCAAACCCAAACGATGACCGACGGGGACATCTTCGGGTGCGGTGCTGCCGCCGATTGGAAAAATATCCCAACCGGCGTTGGCGGCCATGATGAACACATCCATCCCCATGCTTTCCATGGAAGCCCTTGCCCGCAGGGGATGCTTGCATCCTTCTCCGACTTCCAGGGCGATGCATTTGTCATTTTGACAAAAATAAGGCTTGCACGGACCGACCCCGAAACCCAGCGCCAGATGGTAGCCATCGTAAAAGGCGTCGGCTTCTATCTTTCCGACAATCTTGTAAGCATTCAGGCCACTTGGCACGTAGGCCCTATCTTTCAGGGTATTGGGCCCGGCCAGAACATCGGTCGTGACTTCAATATCAATAAAGATGCCGTGCTCGTATTTTCCAAGCAGCAGCCTGACGTCCGGCAGTTCCATGGCGTAAGGCGGGCAATGGACATTGGTGCCGTGGAACCTGCATTTGGGGTATGTGCATTTGGCCCTGACGCGCTCATCAATGATAATATCCGAACTGGCGATTATCTTGGTCCTCGTCGCCCCCATTTCCATGGCGCTGTCACAGTATTTGGTCAAATCTTTTTCAAATTGAGCCTTCGGAATCCTTGCAACAATTTTCCTGTGCGGCTGGGCGGCATTTTTTTTGGCCATTGGATTTCTCCGATATTAAACAGGTGATTTTTTGCCTAAGGCATTAAAATTCCCGGCAAAAACGTGATGAGTTGGGGAAAAGCCACCATCACCAGGATGACAGCCAGAAGAACAAAGAAGAAGGGGGCGCAGCCCCTGACAATTTCATTAAATGGTAAATCAGGGCGCAGGCCCTGCAAAATAAACAGGTTAACGCCAACCGGGGGAGTTAGCAGGCCGACCTCGATAAGCATGGTCTGAATAACCCCAAACCAGACGGGATCGAACCCCAACGCCATAACGATAGGAAATGTGATTGGCAGGGTCATGACAGTCATCGAAAGCCCGTCCATCAGCATCCCCAAGATCAGATACATGATCATGATACCGACAAGAGTGGCCATGGCCGGCAAGCCCATGTCGATAACCGACGCCGACAGATCGCGAATAATTCCTGCGTTGCTCAAATAGATCTGCATAAGTTTGCCGCTCAGGTAGATCACCAAAATCATGCTGCTTGTGCCGATGGTCTTTTTTATGGCCCTGCGCAGCGCATCGAAACTGAGCAGGCGATGGCTGGCGGCCAATAAAAAAACCAGGGAGCAGCCAATAGCCGCCGCCTCGGTGGCTGTTGCTATACCTGCGTAAATGGAGCCCAGCACACCGATGATCAGGACCAGAACAGGCCAGATTTTCAGGAGGGCGACGATGGCCTCACCCGTCGATGGTTTAGGACCGGCGCTGGCATCAGTTGCGATCAGAGCGGGTTGAATTTTGATCCTGACGGCAATGTAGGTCATATAGGCGCCGACCAGAACAAGGCCAGGAATAATGCCGCCAATGAACAGTTTGCCGATTGAAACCTCTGTCATGATTCCGAAGATAATTAGGGTTATGCTGGGTGGAATCAGTATCCCCAGGGTGCTGCCGGCGGCCACGGAACCAACGGCTATGTTTCGATCGTAACCACGGGCCTCCATTTCCGGCAGCGCCACCGAGCCAATGGTCGCGCAGGAAGCCAGACTTGAACCGCTACAGGCGGCGAAGGCGGCTCCAATGACAATATTGGAATGAAGCAATCCACCAGGCAGCAGGCGATCCATAAGCGGGTATATTCCGCTATAAATTCGTTTGCTTAAGCCGGTTTCAAAGAGCAGATAACCCATGAAAACGAATAGCGGGATGGAGACAATAATGAAATTGGCCAGGCTGCTCCAGGCGATAAAGGCAAGCGATAACGCCATGTCAGTGCCAAAAGACAGAAATAACGAGCCGACGGCAAGTAATCCCAGTCCAAACGCAATAGGCATACCGCTAAAAATGAGGATAAAAAGCGCGAGTATATATAAGGCTATAGTCGTGAATAAATCCATATTACCTCATGCCAAGCAAAATCATTTATTGGTTATTGGTTTTGCCTTTTGCGTTGTTTTTATTGATTATTTTTTTAGTCATTCTGGTAATTTCAATGACCAGCTGAATGGAAAACAAAGAAAAGCCTGCGCCCATCACCAGTTGGGGATATCCTAGGGGGGTCAGGGTCGGATACAAGGCAAGGGCCTTCGTTTCGATATTGCCAAAAGCCATGATAAAGCTTTGCTGGGCCAGCAGCAGTATCAGGCCCAGGCCTAATACATAGCCAATCAATACGACGATTTGTCTTGGCCCGTGGGGTATCTTGGTAAGCACAAGATCGGCCTTGACGTGGTAGCCATTATTCAAGGCGTAGGCGGCTCCGGCCAGGCCAATAATGGGCACCGCGTATTCGGAATATTCAACCGCGAAGGGAAAGCCAAAATGAAATAAATTACGGGCGATCACCTCGGCCAACACCAAGACGCCCATCAGACACAAGGCGACGCCGGCGATAAAAACGCTCAATTTCGGTACAAAGTCAGCTATTTTTTGTGACAGACTCATGAATTTTCCAGCAAAAAGCACAGGTTCCCATGAACAATCAGGGAGCCTGCGCTTTCACCTTTATACTGAATCACCCGTTATTTGCCTAAGGCATCACGGACTCGTTTCGCCATTACCTGAACTTCAGGCGGAGCAGCCTCTAACCACTCGTCACGGATCTGTTTGTCCACCGCTCCCGCTTTGGCCAAATCCGCCGCTGACGGTTGAATGATGGTCATGCCCAGCTCCTGCATCTTTTTAATGGCAGGGGCGCCTGCAGCCGCCTGTTGTTTCCATTCCTCAATCTCGACCTTGTTGGCTTCTTCGACCAGGATGTTTTGCACATTGGCTGGCAGGGCGTTGAATTTTTCCAGGTTTACGAAGGTCGCGAAGACCACTATTCCCGACGGCCACCAGTTGTAATACTTGGTTACTTCATGCAATTTCGCTTCAAGTACGGAAACCGGTGAACTGGAATTGGCTTCCACGACCCCGGAGGCAAGCGCCGTATAAAGTTCGGAATACGGAATAGAGTGCGGAACACCCCCCAAACGTTCAATCCATTTGGACAAGGGCAAATTCCAGGTCCGTGCCTTTATGCCCTTAAAATCGTCGACCGTCTTTATCGGGGTTTTGGAAATCCAGCCGGCCACGGGCTTGCCCGCGCCCTTAAGCAGCTTCAGGCCCATTTTTTCCTGGGCCGCTTTATCGAGGTCGGATTTGATCAGATACCAGCCCTTTTTGGCTTCCGCTAGATTAGTAAAAAACGGTTGGTCAAAAATACCGAAAGCAGGTATTTCTGTAATTGCTGCGGTTATCCCTTCGGCGGCTTCAAGTTGTTTTTTGCTGACAACACGATGAACGCCCCATCCGCTGTAGCCTAGTACTTTTGGCTGAAAAATCGTAATATCCAGGTCACCACCGGTGCGTTTCCTGACCGCGTCGGCCATCTTCGCAAGAAGTGTAGTGGTAATTGAACTTGCTGGTTCGTACGCCTGCAGGCGCCATTTCTCAGCGGCCACCGCAGTGCTCGCCATTACTGAAAGTCCGAACAGGGCGGCTAAACCCAAAGAAATTATTTTTTTCATTACAGTGCCTTCCTTTCCGTCATTATCCTGTTGCACGAAAAATCTTCGTTTGTTTATCTATTTTCTGTAAAGGCAAAAAGAGGTTGAGGTGGGGCAACTTTTTATTCATGCGGTGGTTTTATTTATCTTGGGGCGAAAGATTATAACTCAAATCAAGGACCGAGGATTAGTAATCTTGCGGCCAAACCATTGGCAAGCTATGAAATGAACAGGCCAACAGGATCGCACGAATAATTTGTTGCCTTACTCCAATTCTTTGTCGGGTTTACCACAACGGGCTTTATTGATTAGTACCAATCATAACAAACATGCGATTGATTAGTACCAATCATAACAAATATGCCAAAAGAAGTCGAAATTTGGGCGATACAATAAGAAAGCAAATTGAATGCTGACACTGACCTCAGCGTTGCATCGGGCGTCCAAGGTGTTCGGGAGCGAACCCGCTGTTATTGACCCGGAAGGTGAATATACCTGGGCCGAATTCGTTGATCGCATCGCCCGTGCCGCAAGCATCCTGCAATCGCTGGGGGTCAAACGCGGAGAGCGCTTCGGGATTATCAGCCGAAACAGTTTTCGCAAAGCCGAAATCATGCATGCAGGGTACTGGATGGGCGCCATACCTGTACCCGCCAACCATCGCCTGGCCCCCCCCGAAATAGCCGCCATCTTCGAGGACGCCGAATGCAGGGTTATCGCGGTGGAAGACCATTTCCGCTCTGTGCTTGGGCACCAGGCGCTGAAGGCATGGGCCGGCGATCCCATCTGGCTTGTTCCGCAGACGACGGAAATCGACGGAAACAACTACGAGAGCTTGCTGGCAACCGCCGTCCCTGCCCCCATGGGCGCTGTGGATGAAGACGACGACGCGGTGCTGCAGTACACCGGCGGCACCACTGGCCGTTCTAAAGGCGTAAGGTTGACTCACCGAAATGTCATTACCAACGCCCTGCAGATCGCCAGCGCCATTCACCCCAAGATGGGTGATGTACATTTGCACATAAATCCCATGTTTCACTCCGGGGATTTGCTAACCACCATGTTTACCCTGGTCGGCGCGACGCACGTCTATGTTCCGGAATTTTCCGGCCCAAAGCTCTTCGAGGCTATCCAGAAATACCGCATTTCCTTCGCCATGCTTATACCCGGAATGATCATCAAGGCCTTGCAGGAAGCCGATCCGACCCAATATGACCTTTCTTCGTTGCAAAAAATTTGGTACGGCGGGTCTTCCCTTTCCGTGGAATGGATACTGAAAACCCTTGATGCCTTTAAGAACGTACAGCTCGTACAATGCTACGGCCAAACCGAGTCCGCGCCAGCCGTGACATTGCTTTTGCCCGCCGATCACGCCGAAGCGCTCGAAACCGGAAACACCGAAATCCTCAGTAGCGCCGGTCGCTTGCTGCCGGGCATGACTATCAACATTGTTGACGCCAATGGTCAGGACGTGGCGCTGGGCCAGCCTGGTGAAATAGTGTTAAGCGGGCCCAACCTTTCCCCAGGCTACGTCAACCGCCCCGAAGAAACAGCTGCAGTGTTTAGGGATGATCGCTTCTATAGCGGCGATATCGGACGCATGGATGAACGGGGTTACCTGTATGTCCTCGACCGCAAGGTCGACATGGTGGTGACTGGCGGCGAGAACGTTTATTCCTCAGAGGTCGAGATCGCCCTCAGCCAGCACCCGGATGTCCTGGAGTGCGCCGTAACCGGGGTCCCTGACGACACCTTCGGCGAAGCACTGCTGGCCGGCATCGTCGCCGCGCCCGGGAAAAATCCCACTGAACAGGAGCTGATCGCGCACTGCCGTGAATTTATCGGCGGCTTCAAAATTCCAAGGCGTTATATCTTCCTGGACAACTTACCTAAAAGCACCTTGCACAAGGTCCTTAAGCACGAACTTAGCGCCCTCTACATCAATGCCCTTGATGCCCAGACAGGTGAACACTTAATTGAAAGTGCGCGTGAGTAGCACCAAGTATACGATATTGGATCAGAATATGGCTAAGGCGAACAAATCAAAGAAAACAGTCCCCATTTACTGCTCGCAGTGCAGTGCTGGGCCCGATCTGATGAAAGTCGAGGTCGAGGATGGCGTCGCCACCCGCGTCGTCTCCAACTTTGATATCGAGGAAGAGCATCCGGGCGGCGGGCGCGTCTGTGTCAAGGCCTACGGCCTCATTCAAAAGACCTACAATCCGAACCGCGTCAAGCAACCCATGAAGCGGACCAACCCCAACAAAGGACGCCACGAAGACCCCGGCTTCGTTCCAATCACCTGGGATGAGGCGTTCGGCATT
>Ga0233428_1003422_pt1 | contig 13512 bp, 13 predicted proteins | sample SI_118_April2016_4_FD_179890 | JGI IMG/M metagenome (GOLD analysis project Ga0233428, IMG submission 179890) | Seawater microbial communities from Saanich Inlet, British Columbia, Canada - SI_118_April2016_120_MG | ecosystem: Environmental > Aquatic > Marine > Inlet | place: Canada: British... | reverse complement strand
CGGCCTTTCACCCACTATCGTTCGTGAACTCGACACCGTTGATGGCTTGTTGTCATTTGCTGCCGAAGGTGAAGGAGTGACCATCCTGCCCTATAGTAATGTTGCGCGAGAAGTCGACGAAGGAAGGGCCACGGCTCGGAAAATCATCAATCCTCCGATCCGCCGCCGGCTGTGTGTTGCAACGGGGAAACATGCGACCAGCAGTCTGGTCCGCAAAACGGTGACATTATTGAAGCAGGTCATCATTGAGCACGGTGAACCCGCCCGTTGGCTCTTAGACAATAAACATCATTAAGGCAGTTTAAATCTGAAGTGTTTAACGGCCCCTGTGTGGGTAATCTGTGTTGAGAAATCAAGCAGTGATGAGTACGAAACAGGGGGTAGTTGGTGATTCCACCTCAAACGCACACCCATACCAAAAATACTATAGCTCTTATTGTATAGCCAATTCGATTTTCATTGTTCACTTTGAATTCCATTGTTCACCTTAATAGGGGGGGGCGCGCGCAGTAGATCGAGGGAGGGGGAAATGAACTCGTTTTCTGAATCTGTAGCCAAGACACAAAATGTCTTGCACGGAATTGAGCATTTCACGGGGGAGACTTTAACTTCTCGCAACTCCCTTGCTGCTAAATCTCTCGCTATCAGAATAAATTTCTCATGCAAATTGATCCTGCGTAGCACGCGTTTTTTATTAGCTCAGGATGCGAATGGGGATTTCGCCCGTTTTCCACAACCACTTTAAAATTTCGCAAACCAGTTGCGAACCAATAAAATAGGAGGTTTCAAAATGTCATCAAAAACTAAATCGGGTTACCCGATTTCCCGTCGTAAACTGCTCCTAACCTCAGCAGCAGTTGGAGCAGTCGCCGGGTTGTCTCCCATAAGTTCGATGGCGGCAACGCCTAAACGTGGCGGTCATGTCCGCTATGGCGTACGCGGTGGTTCGACGACGGATTCCCTTGATCCGGCAACTTGGCCTGACGTCTTTATGCGCACGATTGGCTACGGCTACTGCAATACTCTTACAGAGATTGCACCCGATCACAGCCTACAACCGGAATTGCTGGAAAGTTGGGATGCGGAACCCGGTGCAAAGACCTGGGTGTTCCGTTTGCGCGCGGGAATTACCTTTCACAATGGAAAAACATTAAATGCCGATGATGTCATTGCAACCATCCAGCATCACCTTTCCGAGACCTCGAAGTCGGGCGTTAAGGGGCTGTTGAAGACTATTTCCAGCATGAAAAAGCAAGATGACTTATCGGTTCGCTTTGAACTGGCGAACGGCAATGCAGACTTCCCCTATATTTTTGCGGACTATCGCATGGCGATAATGCCGTCCAAAGATGGAAAAATACTTTGGAAAGAACAAGCCGGAACGGGTGGTTATATTCTCAAAGAATATGAACCGGGTGTCCGGGCAACGCTTGAACGCAACCCGAATTTCTGGCGCAGCGACCGCGCCTTCTTCAACAGTGCAGAAGTGCTGACCATGCCGGATGTAACAGCCCGTCAGAACGCGCTTATGACAGGATCCATCGATATCATGGATCAGGTCGATCTCAAGACGGTGGCGCTTTTGAAAAAAGCCAATGGCGTACAGGTTGCCGACACGGCAGGGGGGCTGCACTACACCTACGCCATGAATTCATCGGCCGACCCTTATGCCAATAACGATCTTCGACTAGCTTTAAAGTATGGAATAGACCGCGAAGCCTTTTTGCAAAAAATTCTACGGGGATATGGCACACTTGGTAATGACCATCCAATTGCCCCGACAATGCAATATTATGCCGCAGGTCTGAAACAGAGGGCCTACGACCCTGATAGGGCCAAGCATCATTTGAAAAAATCCGGTCATAGTGGTTCTGGATTATCATTGAGTATTTCTGATTTCCTCTACGCTGGCGCCGTAGATGGGGCCACCCTTTTCAAAGAACAATTAACGTCCTGCGGTATTGATCTGGCTGTTAGCAGAGAACCTTCAGATGGTTATTTTTCAAATATATGGATGAAGAAACCATTTTTTGGAAGTTACTGGAGTCCGCGTCCGACAGCCGACATTATGTTCTCAACGGCTTATGCCGGGGATGCTAAATGGAACGATACGTCCTGGAAGAATGGCAGTTTCGACAAGTTGTTAGTCGAAGCACGTTCAGAACTTGACGAGGCAAAACGTTCCGAAATGTACGCCGAAATGCAACGACTGGTTCGTGATGATGGCGGGAATATTATTCCCGTTTTCGCTAACAATGTATTCGCCATGTCTTCGAAAGTCAGTCATCCTAATAAGATGTCGGGTGCTTGGGAACTTGATGGTGGCCGTTCTATCGATCGGTGGTGGTTCTCCTGATTTGATCAAGCCGCCGGCTCATTGACGTCGGCGGCTTGTTCGTTCGTTTGATCCTCATGGGAACGCACCGGGAGAAGCCCTAATGGGAAGCGTATGGAAAATGGTGGCCCATCGTCTGGGGCTCGGGCTTCTGACGATGTTCGTAATTTCCATCTTGATTTTTGGCGCCATCGAACTCTTGCCCGGTGATCTGGCCGAGGAAATTCTCGGACAATCGGCAACGCCGGAAACCGTCGCTGCCTTTCGCAAGGAAATCGGCCTCGATAAGCCACCTGTAACCCGGTATGTGGAATGGCTCGGCAACGTGGTACAAGGGAATTTGGGCCGTTCCCTGGCCAATGGCCGAGAAATTTCTGAACTTATCGGCTCGCGGTTACCCAACACGTTATTTCTGGCTTTGTATGCTACGGTTCTCGCCGTTCCGATTGCATTAACGCTTGGCATTCTTGCTGCTTTGTATCGGAACACATTGTTTGATCGCCTAATCAACATCACCACATTGACGTCAATTTCGTTTCCAGAGTTTTTTCTGGCTTACTTGCTTATTTTCTTTTTAGCTCAGACGGGTTTGTTCCCGTCGATGTCCAATATTGGGCCAAAAATGGGGCTGAGCGGCAAGATATACAATACCTTCCTGCCGGCGCTGACATTAACTTTCGTTGTCACGGCGCATATGATGCGCATGACGCGAGCCGCGATTGTCAATTTACTGGCATCACCTTATATCGAAATGGCGAAATTAAAGGGCGTGTCCCCCTTGTGGGTAATCGTTCGCCACGCTTTGCCGAACGCTTTCGCCCCCATCATTAATGTCGTGGCGCTGAACCTGGCTTATTTGATTACCGGTGTTGTCGTTGTCGAGGTGGTCTTTGTCTATCCGGGGCTTGGCCAGTTGATGGTTGATTCCGTCTCGAAGCGAGACATCACTGTGGTTCAGGCCGTCAGCTTGATTTTTGCTTGCGCCTACATTCTTCTAAATTTAACGGCGGATGTGCTCTCGACATTGTCAAACCCGCGTTTGATCCACAAACGTTGAGGAGTGAGAGTAATGAAAATCATAAAATCACTCCGCACCGCTCCACCGACGGCCTGGTTCGGTTTTGTTGTTGTGACGATATATTTGATCGTTGCGATTTTCGCCCCGCTCATCGCCCCTTATGGTGAACGCGAAATCGTTGGCGATGAGTACGTTGCGTGGGATTCCCAGTTCATATTCGGCACGGATGCCCTTGGTAGAGATATGTTCACGAGGTTGGTTTTTGGCGCTCGCAACACTGTAGGAATTGCATTTGTTACGACTGTCCTGGCGTTTGTCGTCGGGGCGGTGTTCGGGTTGCTGGCGGCGGTCGTCGGCGGTTGGTTGGATCAGTTGTTAAGTCGTACAGTCGATGTCCTGATGGCCATTCCGTCTCTGATTTTCAAACTATTATTACTCACCATATTCGGTACTTCGGTCGTAAATATGGTTTTGATTATTGCCCTAATCGATTCTACACGCGTTTATCGGTTAGCCCGTTCTGTCGCCATGAACATCGTCGTGATGGATTATATAGAAGCTGCCCGGCTTCGTGGTGAACGACTTCCGCGTCTGATTATACGTGAGATATTACCTAACGCTATGGCGCCACTGGTTGCTGAATTCGGGCTTCGTTTCTGTTTTGTGTTTTTGGCTATTTCTGCCCTTTCGTTTCTGGGGTTGGGCATTCAACCGCCGACGGCGGATTGGGGCTCCATGGTACGTGAAAACGCCAGCCTTATCAGTTTTGGTGATATCACGCCGCTGTTGCCTGCGGCGGCCATCGCCTTGCTGACCGTGGCGGTGAACTTCATCGTCGATTGGATGCTGCATCGCGCTAGCGGCTTGAAGGATTAATTCAATGACCGGTCCGCAAAATCTGCTTGAGATCAAAAATTTATGCATTGAAGGCCGTTCGGGTACGTCATGGTCGAACATCGTAAACGGCATAGATTTAACCTTAGAGCGAGGAGAGGTGATCGGGCTCATTGGCGAGTCCGGCGCTGGCAAGTCAACAATTGGACTTGCCGCCATGGGGTTCGCCCGGGATGGCTGTCGTATCAGTGATGGAACAATTCTGTTCGATGGAATTGATCTTCGCGCCGCTAGCGTATCCGCCCGTCGTAAATTAAGGGGAAATCGCATTGCCTACGTAGCGCAATCGGCTGCTGCAAGCTTTAATCCCGCTTACAAGTTGATCGATCAATATTGTGAAGGTCCTGTTTTACACGGTTCAATGGAGCGCGACAAAGCTGAAAGCGACGCCATTGAGCTATATCGCCGTATGCAACTACCTTCTCCCGATGAAATTGGTTTTCGCTACCCGCATCAGGTCTCGGGAGGGCAACTCCAGCGCGCCATGACCGCGATGGCAATGGCCTGCCGTCCCGATCTTATTGTTTTTGACGAACCGACCACCGCACTTGATGTGACAACTCAAATTGAAGTTCTTTCCGCCATTCGCGATATTGTCGGTCAATTCAATACAGCTGCGATTTATATCACCCATGATCTGGCAGTGGTTGCCCAGATGGCCGATCGCATAAAAGTTCTACTTCGCGGCGAAGAGGTGGAAGAGTCTGATACCAAGACCATGCTGAAGACGCCGAAAGAGGAATATACCAAATCACTATGGGCTGTGCGAACTTACGCCCGCCCAGAACACCCGCTTCAGTCAACGCAGGAAACCCCGGTTCTTTCCGTAGAAAATGTTTCGGCATCATACGGTGATCTTCAGGTGTTATTTGATGCCAGCTTCGATATCCACCGCCGTCAGACGGTTGCCGTTGTCGGCGAATCCGGTTCGGGTAAATCAACGGCGGCCCGCGTGATTTCAGGTTTGCTGCCACCGGAAACCGGAACCGTAAAATTTGAAGGCGAACGTTTGCCGCCTGAATACAAACGGCGTTCAAAAAATCAACTGCGCCAGATACAAATGATTTATCAAATGGCGGATACGGCCCTTAACCCGAAACATAGAATTAGAGAATTGATTGGTCGCCCTGCCGAGCTTTACCTGGGTTTGCGAGGCAAGGCGCTGGAAGAGAGGGTGCGCGAGTTGCTGTCCCTGATTGAGCTGGAACCAGATGAGTATATTGATCGAATGCCGTCGGAGCTTTCGGGAGGACAAAAACAACGGATCGGGATTGCCCGCGCCCTTGCCGCAGAACCTCAGGTGATCATTTGTGATGAGGTCACCAGTGCTCTTGACCAACTAGTCGCCGAAGGCATCTTAAAACTGTTGGATCAAATTCAGGACAAGTTTGGACTTGCTTACATGTTCATCACCCATGATCTGGCGACTGTACGTTCGATTGCCGATGAGGTTGTAGTGATGAAAGAGGGACGTGTTGTAGAGACCGGCCCCAAAACAAAAATGTTCACGCCCCCTCATCACCCCTACACGGAACTGCTTCTATCTTCGGTACCCGAAATGGATGCCAGTTGGCTTGATAGGCTTTTGGAAAGCCGGGCCAACAAAAATGTTGAAAAATAATGTCAAAAAACAGGACTAACATAGCCACACTGGATGAGGAAACGGATCAGAACAGCCGTTTTGAAGACATGTCGAATATTAGTTTTCTCCTCCCAGACCAATACACGCTTTCGGAGTTGGCCTTGGCGCTTGATGCGCTGCGGTTAGCCAACCTTGTGAGTTCCAATCAGAAATTTTGCTGGACACTTCATTCAGCCGATGGCGCGGCTGTTAGCTCGTCGGCAGGATTGATCACGCCGTCGACAAGGAAAATAGCGGTGGAAAATTCGACCATGTTAATCATTGTCGGAGCCAACAATATTTCCGAGTCGAATGAAATTGCTTTAGCAAAAATTATTCGCCGGGCGGAACGTCACGGCGTGCGAATTTGCGCTTTGTCCAATGGCGTTTTTCCCCTTGCTAGAACGGGTCTGCTTAAAGGCAAAAAGTGTGCCGTTGCGGCCCGTTACAGCGATACCTTTGTTGAACGCTTTCCAGGACATGAAATATCAAAATCGCTTTTTATCTCGGATAACAAAGTGATCACGTGCATCGGCGGAACCGCGACCCTAGACATCATGGTTCAGCAATTTTCTGAATATAACAACGAAAGTTATGCCGAAAAAATATTGGACCATTTTGCAAATGATCGAATTCGTGACGAACGTGATGTCACGCCCAGAGCCTGGAGTATGGCGTTGCGTGGCAGAAGCGGTCCATTGCAAGAAGCCATAAAAATAATGGAACATAATCTGGAACAACCGGTTTCCATGAAAGGTATTGCTGAAAAAATTGGAACGACACAGAGACAGCTACAGCGACAATTCAAAAAACTGGGCTCAACACCATGCTCATTTTACCTGGGTTTGCGGCTTAATCGGGCCAACCGTTTTCTGAATGGAACATCTTTAAGCGTATCGGAAATATCGAATGCCTGCGGTTTTGTCTCGATGTCGCACTTTTCAAAATGCTTCAAAGAATATTATGGCGTCAGCCCCCGACAAGCTCGCCAAGGAACAGCGTTCAATTATTCGAATTAACCCAGTGAGACTCTAACGTGAGCAATTATTCCGCCTTTTCAATCTTTCGACATGCCTTAAGCGGTAATAAGAACTGGAGCCGTGCATGGCGCGATCCGGATCCGAAACCTTCCTATGACGTCCTCATTGTTGGCGGTGGGGGCCATGGCCTGGCCACGGCTTATTATCTCGCTAAGGAACATGACATCCGAAACGTGGCTGTGATCGAGAAAGGTTGGCTCGGTGGAGGTAACACCGGGCGCAATACCACCATCGTACGTTCTAACTACATGATGCCTGGGAATACCATGTTTTATGAGCGCTCCATGAAATTGTGGGAGAACCTCAGCCAAGATTTGAATTTCAATGTGATGCTGTCGCAGCGAGGGCAATACAATCTCTGTCATTCTCCGGGCCAAATGGATGCAGCGCGGCGGCGTGGGAATGTTATGCGGGCCAATGGAATCGACGCCGAACTTTTTGACCGAGACGAGGTACGTCGACGTCTGCCCTATCTGGATTACTCTGACAATTGTCGCTTTCCTGTTCATGGGGCCATCTTTCAAAGCCGCGCCGGCACGGCGCGCCATGATGCGGTGGCATGGGGTTACGCCCGCGCAGCAGATAAACAGGGCGTAGATATTATTCAGCAGTGCGAGGTTGTTGGATATTTGTGGGAAGACGGAAAAATCATTGGCGTCGAGACAACGAAAGGGCCGATCCGCGCAGGCAAAGTAGGCCTGGCGGTTGCCGGACATACGGGGCATCTGGCATCAAAAGCCGGGTTGCGCCTGCCCATAGAGACCCATGCCTTGCAGGCCTTCGTTTCCGAACCTTTGAAACCGTTGATCGATACGGTCATCAGTTTCGGGGCGGCGCACTTCTACATCAGTCAATCGGACAAAGGCGGCTTGGTCATGGGCGGTGATCTGGAGGGGTACAACTCCTACGCCCAGCTGGGGGGATTGCCCATTGTCGAACATGCCCTAGGTTCCGCCAAGGCATTGATCCCGTCGCTTTCGCGCTTGCGGCTACTACGCCAATGGGCGGGGGTTATGGACATGTCAATGGATGGCTCTCCCATAATCGCCAAAACCCCTGTCGAGGGGCTCTACCTCAACGGTGGCTGGTGTTATGGCGGCTTTAAGGCCACCCCGGCTTCTGGATGGTGTTTCGCCTGGACTATCGCCAAGGATGAACCCCACGAAGACAATTGTGAATTCACACTTAATCGATTTGAACACGGATATCAGATCGACGAAAAAGGCATGGGCCCACAACCCAACGCGCATTAGAGGGAAAAATGCTGAGAATTAAATGCCCCATCTGCGGCTTACGCGACGAGACGGAGTTTACCTATGGCGCCGATGCGATAGTGAGGCGTCCGGATATGGATGAGACTAATCCACAGGACTGGCTCAATTATGTTTTCTATCGTGACGACCCAAAGGGGCCACACAAAGAATATTGGCATCATGTTCAGGGCTGCCGTCAGTGGCTCGTGCTGGAACGAAATACCTTGTCCCATGAGATTGGCGCCTGCCGTTTAGCGCGAGAGGTGCCAAAATGACGTCGTCTCGTTTAAGCACCGGCGGTCGGATTGATCGCAGCACGGTTTTGAAAATGACTTTTGACGGACGTTCGATTGTCGGTCATCCAGGCGATACTCTGGCTTCGGCTTTGTTGGCAAACGACGAAAATGTGATCGCCCGCAGCTTCAAGTATCACCGAGCCCGAGGGATTTACACGGCGGGTGTTGAAGAACCGAATGCACTGGTTCAACTTCGTTACGGTGCGAGGACCGAACCAAACACGCCGGCAACTACGGTTATGGCTTACGAGGGGCTGGAGGCGTTTGGTCAAAATGCCTGGCCAAATGTACGCCTGGATGTGGGCGTCGTGAATCAGTTGCTGTCACCGTTCATGAGCGCCGGGTTCTATTACAAAACCTTTGTCGGCCCGTTCAAAGGTACGGGTTTCTGGATGCTTTGTGAAAAAATCATCCGCCAGGCTGCGGGCATGGGACGCGGCGTGACGCTTGACGATCCAGACACCTATGAAAAAGTTAACGCCTTCTGCGATGTTCTGGTGATCGGCTCCGGGCCTGCCGGGCTCTCGGCAGCACTCGCGGCTGGTCGGGCTGGCGCAAAAGTTATTCTGGTCGAGCAGGATTCAACACTTGGCGGGTCCTTGTTGTCGGCACCTGTCGGCGGGGACGGCGATGCCTGGCTGGACAAGATGAAGGCTGAATTAACTGCGATGGACAATGTCCAAATCTTGACTCGTTCAACAGTGTTTGGTGCCTATGAGCAAAACGTATATGGGGTAATTGAGCGTGTGTGGGATCATGTCCTTGCTCCCCCTGCCCACCAACCACGCCAACGCTACTGGCAAATACGAACGAAACAAGCCGTTATGGCAACCGGTGCTATCGAACGAAATATGGTCTTTGGCGGCAACGACAAGCCGGGTGTGATGTTGGCGAGCGCGGCGCGTACGTATGTCAATCGGTTCGCGGTTCTTCCGGGTAGGCGCGTTGTCGTCGCAACAAACAACGACAGCGCTTACGCAGCGGCGTTGGACCTGGCAAATGCCGGGAGTTCTGTAACGCTTGTGGATGCCCGCACACAGGTTCCTGAAAAACTATTAGATTCATTGAAAGCTTCGGGTGTCAAAGTTCTCCTTGGTCATGGCGTGTTGACCGCCAAGGGACGCGGTGGCGTTTCGGCTGCTACCGTTACGACCATTTCCCCAGATGGTCGGGCTACAGGAACCGCACGCCATATCCCGTGCGATTTGCTTGCTGTTTCAGGTGGCTGGTCTCCGGTTGTCCATTTGTGGAGTCAGCGCGGTAATAAGCCTGTTTTCAATTCAGCCAAGGCGTGTTTCGTCCCCGTAAACAGTGCGATAGAGACAATGAAATGTGCCGGCGCTTCGATGGCGGCGGATGGTTCGGTTGTTGCCGTGGCGCAAGGTTTTTCAGCCGGTGCGACGGCGGCAATAGACGTAAAGGCGAAAAATTCATCCGGTGATGCCCCTATAGCCCCGAAAGTGTCCCACGGCGACGATTGGGGGCGTGATCTTCTTTCTATCAATACGATCACCGATGACAACGGCAAGACCCGGGGCAAGGCCTTCATCGACTTGCAGCATGACATCAAACAATCCGACATCGATCTCGCCTACCGCGAAGGTTATGTTTCTGTTGAACACCTGAAACGTTATACGACCACAGGCATGGCGACTGATCAGGGTAAACTTTCCAACTTCAACGCGCTTTCACAAATGGCAATGCTACAAGGGGTGCCTATATCGGATGTCGGTACGACGGTCTTTCGTCCACCGTATACCCCGATAGCATTGGGGGCGATCGTCGGTCGCGAACATGGAACACATTTTCGCCCCACCCGACTGACGCCCCTACATGACTGGCATGTTAACAATGGGGCAATCGTGTCAGAAGCCGGGGCATGGATGCGGCCTCAGTATTATCCCGAGAGAGGTGAAGGCCTGCGCGAAGCCTACATCCGAGAGGCTTCGCACGTCCGCAAACACGTTGGCATGATAGATGTCTCGACGCTCGGTAAGATTGCCGTGCAAGGACCGGATTCAGCCGAATTCCTTAACCGAGTATATGTGAATGGCTGGAAGATGCTACCGGTCGGCCGCTTGCGTTATGGCGTCATGCTACGCGAGGATGGCATTGTCATGGATGATGGCGCCACGGCCCGGTTGGGTGAACATGACTATTTCATGTCGACGACGACGGCCAATGCGGCAAAGGTTTTGGCCCTTGGAGAGCACCTTCTGCAAACGGCCTGGAAGGATCTAAAGGTCCATCTGACAACCATAACGGATCAGTGGGCGGTGATTGCGGTGGCGGGGCCAAAGTCGCGTGACCTTTTAGGCGCGGTGTCATCGGGTGCCGACTTAAGTCGTGATGCATTGCCCAACAATCATTTTGTCCATGGGGAAATAGCTGGAGTGACGGTGCGCATTCACCGAATGAGCTATTCTGGCGAACTGGCCTACGAAGTCTATATTCCGTCAGGTTTCGGCCATCATGTGTGGGACGCACTGATATCTGCCGGAGTACCCTACAATTTGTGCCCCTACGGTACCGAAGCAATGGGAGCGTTGCGAATTGAGAAGGGTCATGTGGCCGGACCAGAACTGGACGGTCGCACGACGATGAAAGATCTCGGATTGGAAGGTTTGGCCTCTGGCAAAAAACCTTTTGTAGGGTCGGTGTTGAGGAACCGTCCGGTACTAATCCATCAATCACGACCATGTCTGGTCGGATTGGAAATTGAAGGAGACCAGGGAGCTCAGGCAGGGTCACTGCTTTATTTAGACACAGGTCCTACCGAGGGGCATGGGGAGGGTTGGGTTTCTTCGGCCACATACTCTCCGGCACTTGGAAAAAATATTGCACTGAGTTTATTGCAAAACGGGCCAGAACGGTTGGGGGAGACGATTAGGGTCGTCAACTTCGTCGGAGGGACGAGGCAGAGAGCTAAGGTCGTATCACCTCATTTCTTCGATCCATCGGGAGTTCGTCAAAATGATTGAGATCAGGTCCCCGCTTTCATCAAGCGTTGAGCCCGGAGAATACGGTGCACAATCTGCTGCAAAAGCCGCTTTGCAGCTGTCGGAAAGAGCGCCTGGTTCGTTGATTCAGATTGCAGGTTGGCAGGATTTCGCCACCGTCACGGCCCCAGCGCTAGGGGCTCTGGGGTTTGACGGACATGGAAATTTTCGGACGGTGCAAACGGCGGGACCGGTATCATGTTATCGCATTGCGCCGGACAAACTTCTGCTGCGTCATAGCGACGGGGGCTCGTTTAAGGAACTGCTGGAAAACTTAAACCCGGCCAGCTCGCCCACCCTCGATCTTTCGCATGCTCGTTGGCTGATTGAAATTGAAGGGTCTGAAGTCGAGGCGTTATTGGCACGCCTAGCGTCGCTCGACTTTTCATTACAGGAATTTCCTGAAGGAACTTTTGCACAAACCGGCATTCATCATGTCGGCGTCCTGCTCCATCGTGTGTCGGCGGACAAATTCTTGATTTTTGTTCCTGTAACCTGGGCAGAATCTATATGGAATTTGATTTGTGAAACAGCTGCACCATTCGGTTTTAAGGTGATCGTCCATCCGTAAATCATAAAAATAACCTGAAATACAATACCAAAAGGTTCGTGGCCCTGTTGCAAACAACAACGCGATAGGCCGATAGGTCTCAAAAAAACAAGACTAAGGGAAAAATCATGACGATTCAGGATGCCTTCAAGAGCCTTTTCCGGGCACATCAAGCTGTTTCGAACGGGCGGGTGAACTGACGTGGCAACCGTTTTCATCATCGGCGCAACCGGCGGGGTCGGGCGTAGACTGGGGCCGCTTCTTGTGCAATCCGGACACAAGGTGATCGGTCTTCACAGAAAGCTGGAACAGGCAACGAACCTGTCCGAGGCCGGCATTTCCCCGGTGCAGGGTGACATCATAAAGATGAGCCCGAAACAGATTGCCGAGGCAGCGCGGGACGCCGATGTGATCGTCTTTTCCGCTGGCGCGGCCGGTAGCGGGATCGATAGAACGACCGCCATTGACGGCGACGGACCGATCAAGGCAATCGAAGCGGCAAAACTGCTTGGAATCGTCCGCCTGTACCTCGTCTCTGCCTTTCCCGAAGCATACCGCCAAAAGGAAACAGCTGACTCGTTCGAACACTATATGTCTGAAAAAAAGCGTGCCGATGCGGCAGTAGCGGCTTCGGGCCTCGACTGGATCATCCTGCGCCCCGGTGTCTTGCTGAACGCGGAAGGCGAGGGCACTGCGACGATGGGGCCCGCAATCATGGACGGCAGCGTCGCCCGTGGGACCGTTGCGCGCACCCTCCTCGCGCTAATCGAACAACCATCTGTCCGCCGTGAAATAATCGAACTGACGGATGGCCCCACACCCATCAAAGAGGCCGTTGCCAGCCTGAGACAAAGCTGATTTGCCTTTGTTATAAACTCGAAATACGGACTGGGCTCGTTCTTGTTCAATAAAGGTGTCTGCGCGCTCATTTACCCAATTTTAACCTACATTTAAATGAATATTGTTAATGTAGGTTCTTGATTGTTGCGTGCCCCCGCAACCAAAAAATACCCGCAACCATAACAGGTTAGCGGGTTTTTTGGTGGAAAAACCCTTGGCCGGCAACCCAAATAATTTTATAGGGACAAACCGGGGGCGAACGCGAAAGCTACAAATAGCAACCTGTGGCAAGCATTTGAAATAGTTTCGGTTTTTGGTTTTCTCAAATTCACGGGAATATTTCTCCATCGTTGCCGTCTTCTATATGGCGCCTGCGTTTATCGGCTCAGTGTGTGCGACATGATAGTTACCGTGTCAAAGGATCGACTGGACCGTTTCTTGCTGGACACCGTTTATCGGTCTGAGTTGAAGTTCGAGAACGTCGCGAGTTCTCACAAAGTTTAAGAAACTGTCTCGTCCAACGATGGGTAATCAAGATAGCCCTCTTCCCCACCGCCATAAAACGTACTGCGATCATACGGGTTCAACTCTGAACCCTGACGCAACCGTTCTGGCAAGTCAGGGTTGGATATGAAAAATCGACCGAATGCGATCGCATCAGCATCT
>Ga0233428_1003415_pt1 | contig 13534 bp, 11 predicted proteins | sample SI_118_April2016_4_FD_179890 | JGI IMG/M metagenome (GOLD analysis project Ga0233428, IMG submission 179890) | Seawater microbial communities from Saanich Inlet, British Columbia, Canada - SI_118_April2016_120_MG | ecosystem: Environmental > Aquatic > Marine > Inlet | place: Canada: British... | reverse complement strand
TGAGACGAAAGGCTTTTGGTCTATAATGGGCAACGTCGCTTCGCCGGTTTCTATCAAATGCTCAACGATCAACCAATCCTGGGGCGCATTGATATCAGCGCCTTCGTGGTTTTCAGTCAGGAACGGCATGATGATGTCGCCGGCAATGGAATTCCGCTGTAATGCCACCTCGCTCCAAGCGATTTCGAGGCTAGCGTTTTGAACGAATATTTCCGGTAATGCCTTATATTGACTGCTGTGCCAGGGCGCGTCGTCAAATGAATAGGGTAGGATGGGTAGTAATCTATTACCGCGGACGACCCACATCTTGCCTGGATGTTGCTGGCATAGTTCGACGGCACGCAAGGAATCTACCCCGACTTCTGCGGAAAATGCCGACCAGGCTCGCTGAATTGTTTCTGCCTGGCGGAGGGGGCTGGTCGGTCGCAGAATGCTAAAGCACTCAAAATTCCTTCCTGAAGCTGAGAGGGTTTCGAGCGTATAGACAACCCATTCAATGTCCGGGCTTTTCGACCCTGCGATGGCGGCAGGGCGGAGAAAGGGTACTTCAGCACCGTAATACCGCGCGATATCAGCATAATGTTCGGAATCCGTCGATACAATGACGGCATCAAACACGCCGCTTTCGCGCGCGGCTGCGATGCTATAGGCCAATGCTGGGTGACCGCCGAGCAAATTAATGTTTTTGTCGCGAATTCTTTCAGACCCAGATCGGGCGGGGATGAATGCTACAACGCTTGGGCTGGATTTGCTCATCACCATGCGGTCCAGCCTCCATCAATGACAAGGTTTGAGCCAGTCATGTACGAAGCCGCGTTTGACAAAAGGAATATGACGGCACCGTTATAGTCATCCTCATCAGCCATCCGACCCATTGGTACGCGGGCGCAATATTCAGCCAGAAATTCGGGATCTTGTCCGTTGAAAACGCCGCCCAGGGTCAGCGTATTGACCCTCACGCCCTGCCCGGCCCAATAGGTTGCCAGATATTTTGTCAAATTCACCAGCGCTGATTTGGATGCGGAATAAGAAACCGGTTTGTAAAACGGCACGCCCTTGGCTCTGCGGTAGTCGTATAGACGTTGGTCTGGGGATACCAAGCCGTAAGTGGAACAGATATTGACAATCGACCCGCGCCCGGCTTCAGCCATGGCACCGCCAAAAACCTGACAACAGAGCATGGTCCCCTTGACGTTGACTTCCATAACTTTGTCCCAGGATGCGCTGGGATAGGTCTCGAACGGCCCGTTTTCTTCTGCTGGCGCATTGGGTGGTGAATCTAATGCGGCGGCATTAATCAACCCAGATGGCGCATCCCAATGTGTGCCGATCATTTGCAGGGCTTCGGTTAGCGAGGTCCGAGAGGTGATATCAGCTTGGACGAACAGGATATTAGGATTTTTTTCTTGTTTGCCATATCTTGCCGTCCTGGCTGCCGTATCGATTGAAATATCGACAACGGCTACCTGGGCACCTCTTTCGAGGAGGGCCAGAGCAAAACGGCTGCCGAGTTGACCCATCGCTCCTGTTACAATGATTACCTGCCCGCTTAAGTTAAACATCTTATGATCCACGCTTGCGTGATAGTATTCGCGGTGATGACGGGACGGTGGCGCACAAAGGGACCGTCACGATAGCGCTTCGAAAACGATATTCTCATCGGCGACGATCGCGCGGGACGTCTTCTTGCCAAGTACATTATCCAGCTCGTAGGGCGGCAATCCGTCATTTGGTGATCTGATCGCAACATCTTCGGCTGCCAACACGGTGCCTACGGGTAGGTCCCGTGTTGCGACCAACTTTTTGCCCATTTTGCGGAGCGGTTGTTCCTCACTTGGATAACAAAACTTCTCGCCGTCGCCCATGGCTTCACGGCCACGTTGCAAATCGCGGACTAACCTTTTCAGGCCAGGGGGCTCAAGCGAAAATGCGTTGTCGGTACCTTTCGCAGCACGGTTCAAAGTGAAATGCTTTTCGACGACCCGGGCGCCGAGTACATATCCAACCAGCGCCATTGCGATACCGTTGTCATGAGACGACAAGCCGATTACACAATCGGGAAAGGCTGCACGATATGTTTCAATCACGCGCAAATTAAGCTCGGAAAACTCAGCCGGATAGCCGGATGTGCACTGCATGACGCACACATTCGGATTAATCGCCGAAGCCGCAGCATATGCACGCTCCACATCCGCCATGGTGCCGCCGCCTGTGCTCATGAACATAGGTTTACCGATTTGCGCGATGTATTTGATCAGGGGAATATTAGTCAAATCGCCAGAGGCGACTTTGTAGGCGGGCATGTCTAACTTGGCGAGAAAGTCCGCGCTGGGAACATCGAACGCTGTTGAGAATATCGTGATCCCTATTTCGCCAGCATATTTTAGCAATTCCCCATATTCTTCACGCTCGAATTCAACAGCTTCCCGGTGCTCTCCATAAGTCTTGCCGTAGCTATTGCGGTTGTCGTATGGGCTATCATACATCTCTTTCGTGTATAATTCCCGGTTATTCCTTTTTTGCAGCTTCACGGCGCTGGCACCGCATTCTTTTGCAGCTTGGAACATCTGCTTGCATTGTTCCAAACTACCCTGGTGATTGTGCCCGATTTCGGCAATTACATAGCAATCACTATCGTCATTGATGGTGACACCATCTACCAGAATTTCTCTAGGCATTTACTAAATTCCCCTTATTGTGCTCAACTTGTAGGATCAACGCAACATAAGACTGGGCCATCAATGGACCAGCTTATACATAGATTATTTTATAAAATATAAGTATGTATACTGTATATGCGTATATTATTCTTTGTAAATTTGAATAATTATCTAAAAATCGTATTTATACTGACTATTTATTGTGATTAATAATTGGAATGTTTCCCCAACATGTTAAATGTTCAAGACTTGGGAACTCAAATTCAATATAATCTCAACAATCACGATTAGCCAGTCGAGTCAGAATTTCGACATTACGGAGGTCATAATTGATGAACAGACCACAAGCCGCAGTAATAATAGCACACCTTTTAAAACCCATAATTATGTTTGGAACGATGTTTTTGGGTTATCGGGCAAAAACGCACATGTTGTCCCGGCTGATAGAGTCATTGGATCCGACAATTTCTGTCGATACTAAGCATGGTGCGATTATATTTTATTGTCCGGCGAAGCAAGCCTTTACCCGTACGGGCATGAAAGGGAAACATATATTCAACTGGATCGATACTTTCGAAGACGATGAAGAACTTTGGGATATTGGCGCGAATGTTGGAATATTTTCTTTATATTCCGCACGTCGCGGCCTGAAAGCAGTGGCTTTTGAACCTTCCCCAAGCAACTTCTATCTTCTCACTAAAAATGTCGAACTAAATAGATTTGATGACAACATTTGCAGTCTCAATGTCGCGCTGCATAACCAGACCGAGATTAATCACCTGCACATGGCCGGCACTGTGGTCGGCAGCGCGCAACATAATTTCGCAAGTATGACCGCCTCAGATCAAGGCGTTGACAACCCAACTGGGCAATCAATATATCGCCAGTCAATTATTGGATATGGAATAGACGACTTTGTAGAAACGTTTGCCGTTGATATTCCGTCCCACATAAAAATCGATGTAGATGGCAACGAAAGCCTTATTCTGGAGGGAGGTGACAAGACATTGTCCGATCCGAAACTAAAATCAATGTATATCGAAACCCGAAGCGATACGTACAGCGATGTCGTAAAAAAAATGAAGGACCTTGGTATGCAACAGGACCAAGTCGAATCCCCAAATAAGACGTCTGGTGATATTCTATTTAGACGCTTCGACGCAAATAACTTGTGATAAAATTGGGGCGTTAAACGGTCCTAAGAATTACCGTAAGCGCAGAAATGATTGTCAATTGATCTGCTTTGGATGAAGAATATAATCATCGTGCGCTAATACTTCGATATTCTTTCCCAGGTAATTCACACATACATACCCTAGATCATCGATCAACTTCGATAGTTCGTCAACGCTACTACCAAGGATTTCTAAATATTGGGGATGGACACTGAGAAAAATCGTTGGCTGGGCAGCTCGGATGGTTGCTTCTGCGCCCTTCAAAACGCCAAATTCAGCCCCTTGAGTATTTATTTTTATGACGTCCGGCTTAAGGTCCCTTTCCTTGCAAAAGGTATCAAGACAAATTTGCCGTTTCCTGGTTGTATTCATCGAAGGAAGTTTGGGCCAATGCGAATCTTTTGGAAATTCGACCACAGTATTCATAGTGCTGTCTTTACTTTGCTGATAGAATACGATTTCGCTTTCATCTTTGGCACCGACCAAATCACCGACAACTTCCACGTTGTTTGCGTCGTTCAAGGCAATATGCCGCAACAGCATGGCGCGGTTGAAGTCTGAAGGTTCGAAGGCGTAAACCCGCCCGCCCGGTGCGACGAGTTTGCTGGCAGGCAGCGTAATCAAACCTACATGCGCACCAATATCAAAAACACATTGGGTGTTGGTGGCGGCCTCGATGATCGGGCGAAATGTTACGGTTTTAGAATGATCTCCATGCTGTTCAAAATTGCTGAACGTGAACCGACTATCCAGCTTGAACGGACCATAGGGGCCAATTTTCATCGATGTCGAAGTGCGTATTCCAAAGATGCCTAAAAACCTTAGGGAAATGCGGTAAAAATCTCCCAATATCTTCCACAACGAGGCCCAATTCTTTAGCGGTCCGTGCCGCAAGCGTCGAAGTAATGTAAACATCTTATGGTGCCTCATCCATTGTCGAAAAAATCTGATTTGTTCTAAATACTGATTGTTATCGCGCTGCCAATAATACCGCACTAAATATCATCACGACCAATGCCAATTTCTGTTAGCCAAAAGCGGAACCCTTCGAATGATGTTCGATACCGGCAAAGGCAGATTTTATATTTTCCAGGTCCGGTACTGCAATGTGATCACCACTCAAAGGTACCAGTGGGTCATCAGTTATGGCGATGAAATGGCAGCCAATCGCCTTGGCGGCCGTCAGGTCGTCCATGCCATCACCTATCATAACAAGAGAACCGGCATCTATTTGTTCCGCTTTCATAATTGCCTTTAGATGCTCTATTTTTCCGGTCGGACGGCCCAGGACTGCCTGAAAATACGGCGTAAGACCCCGGCATTTAACGATGGGAACCAGATCAAGTTGTGGCGTGGCGGAGACAATGTATAGCGATACACCTGATTGTTTTAGATCCTTAATCGCGACTGTAGTGCCCGGTATCTCTTCACATTCAATCAAGCTTTGATGGCACAGGTTGCCATAAATTCGGATGAGATTCTTCGCATTCTCTTTGTCTTCCAGACCCAAACGACCGCAGAGTTCTTGGAATATTTCGTAACGGTCCCCAATAAAATTCTCTTCGTGCATATCGTCCAAAATTTCGGCAGCCAGAGGAATATCGGCCACAGTATCATATAGCCGTGTCCGCTTAATTCGATTAGATCGGATAAGGGTACCGTCAAAGTCGAAAGCAATGCAGCTAATATTCATTGTCTGGTCAATCTTCTGGGAATTTTGATAGAAAACTTAATAGGACTAACGCTTGCCTCAACCCAAACGCTTTTGTGCGCCCCAGTCGGCTGCCGTATCGAATGTTTTGGTATACTGATCGACCGCATTGCCTTTCATATTGGATATCCAATGAGTGAAGGCTTCGTCCCGCTGGCTGAGGGTTTCTTTTGCAATAGTTTGGTTCTCAAGCCTTTGTTCGATCAAATCAGTAAACGCCTCGGCACTGTTTGCGATATCAAACAGATCATTGTACTGCCGTAATTGAACCCGTTCCCGGTAGATTGGTTCCAAGGTTTCTTCAAAATCGGGAATGACGACCGGTTTGCCCGCGATCCCGGCTTCCAGCAATACTGTGCTGGCGAAACCGCATATCACATCGGAGTCCAGTATTAAATCATGCGGATTGGCCGTCGATGTGATTGTCAGGTTTTCGATTGCGTCGGGATCAAGGCCGTCGGCCTTAATCGCTTTGTTGATCCAGTCGAGCCAGTAGCTGTCCCATTTCGGTTTGATAATAAAGTCAACGTCCGGTCGCTCATGGGCCAGGCGCGCGAATGTCCCGTGCATCACATCGAACAGCCGAAACCAACCGATCTCCCCTTCCATCGGGAAGGGAACGCTGATCAAACCGTTTAGTCCAATGCCGGTGGCGAAAGAGAACAAGGTTACCTGCGGGCGCTTTTCTTCCTCAACGCTGTCGATGGCGACGCTTTGACCGGCACTATTTCTTCCCGCCAGCACCTTATTGACAAAGCCGTCCATGCGTAGACAGCCACCGTTCACGACCTGGTTCGTTGAAGCAAAACCGATATCGGTCATCAGTTCGCACATGGGCTGATTGTGAAATATCAAATTTTGACCGAGGAAACCATTTTCGTCACCGAACTTTCGAACAGTTTCTGTCACCCATTTTTGATGCTCGGGCTGCGTCTTCAAGCTTTCGCGATGGAGTACGATATAGGGCACGCCAATTTTTTGGGCCATGCTGCCCCAGACGACATCCTGTTTGTACCAAACGCACGCGCTGAGAACGATATCGACACCATTTCTAATAAAAAATGCCCGTAGAAAATTTTGCATCGGCTTTTCGAAACGCTGGGCAAGCAAAATTCCATTGCTCTTCTGTCCACGCCTGTCGGCAAATATGGAGCTGACAACCCCTTGCCAGGGAACCCTAAGGGTAATGACTTCGTAGCCATCCTGAGCGGCCAAAATTTTCAGATCCGCCATGAATCTGTTCGGCGACAACGCAAAGATCCGCAAGCTTTTCGAGTTCGAATTGGCCTTCACTTTTTGTGCGTTCATATCGATCAGATGTCTCGATACAATAATATCCCATGGCCAAACGATGTTCTGCCGTGCAAGGGCCCTGGATAGCGCCCCAATGATGGTTGAGAGGCGGCTACGAAATCTGGCAAACATAATTAACAGAACCTCTTGCGGGGCTGCACCCGCCTAAAATCTTGGGAATTCGAGAGTATGCCGGAATTTTGCACTCCCCATTGAAGCACCGCCACATCTAAATCAAAGTCTTTTCAGTCTGTTCCAAAATGAACTCAGTCAGCTTGATATCCCATTCCGTATCAATGGAAATCAGTTCGCCTTCAAGAATGAGCGCACCGGTGCGTTCGCCTTTTATGGTTTTCTGTTCCAGTAAACAATCTCGTTTAATTGCGTAGGCAATACCGTTGCGGTGGTAGACTGGTGTTAACTGTTGCCGTGCAATGATCTGACCACCGGTGGGATCGTAGTAATCCATGCGCCCGTCAACCCTATCGACTGTCAATTGTTTCAGCGGGTGCGCTTTGGAATCGGTCGGCGTGACGGTCCAAACCGCATCCCAGTCTTCATCAAGCAGCTTCGTTATCGTGTCCCGTACATGTTCTGCCCGGCGCAATGGCGATGTTGGCTGAAGCATGACAACGACGTCATATTTGCAGTGATCAAGTGCCTCTGCCGTTCGCAGCGCATGGTCCAAAACTTCCAGGTCCCCGATGCGGTCACCGGACAAATCGTCGGGCCGCCGGAAAGGTGCGGATATGCCCGCAGTTTCTGCCACGCGGGCAATTTCATCGTGATCTGTGGAAACGATGGCGCGGTCAATCAGATCGACATTCCTGATGATCGCACCGACTTGCGCGACCATGGGTACGCCGCGCACAGGGCGAAGGTTTTTTAGCCTTATCCCCTTACTGCCGCCACGTGCTGGCACGACGGCAAGAATTCGCTTACCCGCATACATTTTCAAGCGACTCCCTAGTCGTATTGATCGTAATAGTCATAGTGATCGCCAAGTCCGGTCCGTGTTGGAGCGGCGTGGGCGAAATTGCATATCCACCAAAGACGCCACAACAATCAAATCCAGCACAATTGAAACCCAACCGATTGACTATTATTGCCAGCTAAGACTTCCGTCGCCAAGCTGGAAGCGTCCCCAATGATCAACCACCGTCTTCCGCTCGGACCTTTCTAGACGGGAAATCCTCTTTTCCGCATAAACAGAATCGCCCGGTAGATCCCGGCTGGAAATTTCTTCGAAAACGCAGCCGGTTTCAGTCCAGAAACTATGCCAAACGCCAGGTTGCACAAGGCACGTATCGCCAGGATGCAGGGTCTTTCGATGGCGATCTATCTCAACCTCCAGAATACCATGCAAGATTTGGAAGGTTTCCTCTTTCGATTTATGGAAATGGCTTGGGTGGGCTTGGCCGGGCAATTGCACAATAACTTTCTTGCAATAGTCCCGATCGACACATTTGATGAGGACCGCCCCAGTCTCGGCAAAATTCTCAAGACCATAGTGATGGGAATACTCAACTTCAAAGTCACTATTCAATGGCACTGCCGCATTTGTCAGCAAGGCCTTGATTTTGTGGATAGAGCGTTTGATCGCCGTTTCGGGATGCACTGAGATCGGTTCAACATCGGAAGGCAGGACGGCTTCATCAGCTTCTACATCCGCCGTCAAGGTCATCTGCTCATTCCAGATATTACTGGCGACCTGATCGTCACCGCACGGCATGGCAAAATAGACCAGGTCACGTGACAGTTTTGTACCCTTTTTCAATGGCTTGCGGGCAAATACGCCGCGCTGCAATGAAATGATGGAATCCTTCTCTTCTTCCGGGACCGGTGGCCGTTCGAGGCCGCCGCACATGTCTTTTGCTTGTTGCCAGGATGCAATCCAACTGTCGACCTGTTGGTCGGTTGACGAATAGGCATTGAGTTGAATTTCATCGGTGATTGCGCCGACGTGGCGTTCAAAAATTCGCGCACCCTTTGCGTAGGCAACCTGGATGGCGCCGTAGTTGTCCGGCTCTTCATGGGTCGACCAGCCGATCGTGCAATGCGGGTAACGTTGCCGCATCGTCTCAATTTGATTGAGGTTGAGCATATTCGGAGGCGTCGGGTAAATCGACACGCAATGCATGAATGCAAAATTCACGCCACGGTGAAAAAAGAAACTATACAATTGATCAATGGCGTCCTCGTCCAATCCCCCGGTGGAGCAGATGATGGGAAGGTTGGCTGACGCCGCATGCTCCAGCAAGGGCCAATCATTGGCTGAACAGCTGGCTATTTTAAGGATGTCAAATCCCATTTCGACGATGATGTCGACAGAGGCTTCGTCGAACGGTGTACACATGGCGAGAAGATTGTTCTTGCGCACTTCCGCCAACATTTCCTCATAGGCAGGTCGTTTCAGTTCGGTCGAAAGAAAGCGTGGAATATGCTTGTTATCTGAGCCTTCACGGTGATTTGGATGAATGAAACTATCCAGCTGGCGAAACTGAAATTTTACTGCTGCCCGTGCATTGCGGCTATTCGCGACAGTTGCCATCTGTCGAATGATGGTTTTGCCGTGTTCTATATCGCCTTGATGATTATTAGCTAAATCAAGCACGAAGAGATCCTGAAATTCAAAACCGGTCGTAGACATATAATTTTCCCCCAAATTAGGATGAATTAGAGATTTCTTACTGTAAGGCTGCAGAGCAATAGCCTTGTTCATAGTCAATTTTGATGGTGCGTCCGGTTTGCGCAGATTTGTGCGCCGCCGCGATTACCAACATGGTTTCCAATCCGCGTTCCAAGGCAATCGGAGAGGCTTTGATGCGGCCCTCCAAAACATCACGAATGTGCTCCAGCTCGGCAATAAAGTCATCGGGTCGTGTTTTTTCGGCGATGAAGTCCTGAGGCGTGTCGCCGTTGGCCGACCATCCGACCTTGTCGCGGCCAGGTTCATAGCCGAATTGCCAATCCAGATATCCATCGCTGCCTTGGATGCGGCCCCATTTCCGCGGCGGCAATGTGACGACATCTTGAACTACCCTACCGACCAAGCCTGTTTCGGTTCTTAGATTGAGGGCGCAGACTTTGTCATAAAAAACGCCCTCACCTTCAATATAATCTGCGATCGCGCTGACTTCATGGACCCGGCCCGCACCGGCAACCAGGGCGAAATGCTGCCACAGATTGACTGCGTGGGAATGTTCACCAAGGGCACCACCGCCCCGGCGCCAGTCACCAAGGTAGCTGGCAGCAGGACCGTCAAGCCAGGAATGCGCTGCAAATATTCCACCCCAGTGTTCACGAAATTCGACGTCGATCGTTTCTATCTCACCGAGTAACGTACTCTCGGTAAGTTCTCTGGTTTTGACTGCGACCTTTCCGATCACGTGGTCATAACCGGTAAAGACTTCGGTGTTGCCTGCCGCGGCCAGTTCAAATAATTCCTGTGCCCGCGCTAGGTCCGGTCCACATATGGGCTTTTCGATCAAGAGCGCTTTTGGCGCTTCTTCCAGCGCTTTGATCGCCAGATCAAGGTGGCTGTCGGGCGGCGTGCCGATACAAATAAGATCATAACCACCAACCGGCACATCGGCCGAAGAATAAAGGCCAATTTCGTCATCCCACTGGCCATATCGTTCTGGATAAATCATGTTTTTTGCCCGGACCAACGCGGACTGATCCAGATCGCACAAATCAACCGAACAACCAAGCTGCCTCGCCGCATGCGTGAGATGATTGCCAATCGACCCCGCGCCGACTATTTTTACGCGCTTCATATTTGTCGCCTAACTAAATTTCGCCGATCAAGAAAAAAGAGTCTGTAAGGTCATTCGCCTCTATGGCCGATCTGTATTGCGCATCTAATCCAGAAAATAATTCTCGCAACTTTGAGGATCCGCCAGGTTGGCCGGTCATCAACCAGTTCATATGATTTTCGAGCCCATATCTTTGGTGCGCAATAGACTCCGTAACCCTAAACCCGTTGCGCTCCAGCAAACGGGTCAATGAGGTCGGGGCATAAATGTAGGGGTGCTGTTTTTGAAAATAGAATCCCGCATATGCCTCGTTATCATACAGTTTTAGAAGCGGGTCAAATAATGAGGGCACTTCAATAATGATCTTGCCATCTACCGATAGACAGGCTCGGACCTGCTCAAGGAAATTTGTCGGCTCGGCTATATGTTCAAATACATGAAACAGGCAAATTACATCAAATTTCATTTCCGACTGCATGACACCGCTAATTTGGCTAAATTGCCGCAACCAGGATAGCTGGTTCCTTTGTTCTGCTGTGGCCTGATCCGGTTCCACACTGGCGAGGGATAGGGATGGATTGTGACTGTTCAATTGCGCAAGAAACGTACCCTCGCTGGCACCGATTTCCAAAACTGATTTGCAACCGTTGAATTGATCTTTGATCTTCTCAAAACGTCGAAAGATTTCGACATTGCCTTTCTTGGCGTCCATTAGATTCAGCTTTTGAGATCGTGGCTGATAGTCATCATAATCGACCACTGGGGTCGGATACAGAAAGGCGAAATCCTCGGCAGAATTAATGTATACCTCAATATCATCCGCACCCCAGACATCCTGGCGTAGCAGCGTATAAGTTTCCTCATTCAAAGGTGCCGGCAATTCGGCGACAAATTGATCAAAAGATATCAAGAACCGGGTACTCCATCGTAAAGAGTACGCTTGGTCGATACGGACTGCTGTACGACGCGGTGCTCTTGGTAAATCGTTTTTATGAGTTGAATATGTTTTGCCGTCGCACTTCCATCCAACGGCGAAACATATTCTTCGAACAGCGATCTCCGTTCAGCCAGAAATGTGTTGTCCACTTTCTGGCTTTTGAGGCATTTAAAGATCATTCTTTTCATATCTTCGATGTCCGAGGGGACATTGAATAAATGCATTTTGTCAGGCAGGTAGACGTGCTCGGAATATCGCTCTTCCTGCCATGGCCCAAAATAGGGAACTATGACATGGCGATCCGCAATCGAGGCTTCGAGGACAGTCGTAGAATTAAAGCCGATAATGACATTACTCCGCTCGATTAAATCGTGGGCGGGCAGGGTTGTTGAAATATGCAGATTGTCCAGCTGATCAACAGCGACCGGAAAATTGGCAGTTGCCTCGTCGAACATCCGCTTCCAGGTATTGTAGAAAGTCGGCTTAACCTTGAAGATCACTTCAATGGCAGGATTTTCATGGGCAATTTCTGCGAGTAGACGGTGTACGCTGCTACATTGCGCCTTAGGCCCATAATCCTCCCCACGCCCGGCTCTGGTAAGATAGGTGAAGAATGTAATGGCTGGCTTTTCTTGGGATGGCCGGCCAAATGTTTTTAGCCGTTTGAGAAATCGATCCATTCGGATACAGCCAAGTACGTGAATATGATTTTTTGATACGTAGCCGGAGCCGGAGATAACCTGTTCCGCGACCTTGTTGTGGACCGTGACGTAGCGACCTTCAAATTGGCCCAACCTGCTAATTCTCCGATGTGCTAAATTACGAATATACTCGCTGACAAAAAGGTTTTCCCTGTTAATGACAAGGTAGGGGTATCCGAGTTCATCGGAAACTGCGCCCCAATCAAAATCCTGTCTGCAATGCACATGATGACTGATCAGGATATCGACACCGAGGCGATCAAACAGTCGCGGCAAAAATTGCTTCAAGAACGCTCGGTATTGCTGCTTGGGTGCCCACGTTACATCCTGCTGCGTTGGATTGAAGTATGGCACATGTTTGGCCAGTCCAACGCCTTCCGGATAAAACTGAAACATTAATCTCGTCAACCAATGTTCCTTCAAACACAATATCCGAACTTGTCCCGTGGCGGCAAGATCCTCAATGTCCCCTCGAAACTGCTCGTATGACAGTACGAGCGCCGTCGGTTTATCGCCATCCCCCTTGCCGGTGGAGCGCTGTATCGCGCCATCAGTGCTCACTTCGCCAATACATGACGCATAGATCTGCGACAAAAGCTGGTACAGCCGCATGCGAATGACCATGGCGAAAGTTGCCCACCCCAACCATCTTAGGATCGGTTTCACGACAGGTGTCTTTCCGGCCGGGTCACATCATGCATTGCAGCAATGAATATCGTGTCGATACATGCCACGTTCTGGCGTTGCCTTCTATTGGATACAGACACGAAGTCTAACGAAACCACTAGCTTTGATGTTCCGAGACGGCAACGTGAAAATTTTGCACCGGCCCCTGCTTCGCCTTATGTACCGAAGTGAGCTTTCCATCATTTAGTTCGATGACTATGTCCGCCGCATTAACAATTGCAGGTCTATGGGAAATGATCAGGATCAATACATGGGTTGATAGATGTTTTAAAGCGCGGCAAATTCGTTGCTCAGATTCGTTATCCAGCGCCGCGGTGGGTTCGTCCATTATAAGTAGCTGTGGTTGGTGGACCAAAGCCCTAGCCACCGCGATCCGTTGACGTTCGCCGCCGGAGAGTTTTGATCCGGCCTGGCCAATCCGTGTATCTATACCATCATCCAGGCCTTGCACGAAGTTCCATGCATCCGCATGTCGTAGCGCTTCGATTGTCTTTTCAACCGTGATGTCGGGATCTGACGTGGTGACATTTTCTCGAATTGATTCAGGAAACAGAAAAATTTCCTGTGGGACGTAGCCGATCATCTTACGCCATTTCGCGATATCAAAGTCTG
>Ga0233428_1003411_pt1 | contig 13542 bp, 12 predicted proteins | sample SI_118_April2016_4_FD_179890 | JGI IMG/M metagenome (GOLD analysis project Ga0233428, IMG submission 179890) | Seawater microbial communities from Saanich Inlet, British Columbia, Canada - SI_118_April2016_120_MG | ecosystem: Environmental > Aquatic > Marine > Inlet | place: Canada: British... | reverse complement strand
AATGCTCTTAGTGATGGAAGCTCAGCGTTTTCTATGATTGACTCTGGTGCGCGTGGAAGTTGGAGTCAGATGACACAGATGATTGGAATGATTGGACTGAAGGCGTCTCCGAGTGGAGAAACGATTGAGCTTCCAGTGAAATCATCTTTCAAAGAAGGTGTTGATGTCCTTGAGTTCTTCATCTCGAGTCATGGAACGCGTAAGGGTCTTACGGATACAGCTCTTAAGACGGCGAATGCTGGTTACCTTACACGCCGACTAGTTGATGTTGCGCAAGACGTTGTCGTACTTGAAGAAAATTGTGGAGATGAAGAAGGTGTGGTTCTTACCGCAGCAGAATCGGAAGAAATCGGAGAGCCACTGCTTATCCGTATCTTGGGTCGCTATGCCTTGTCTGACATTAAGCTCCCGGGTGGGCGAAAGGTTATCGTTCCTGCAGGAGAGCTTGTCATGCAGCCACATATTCGATTGTTTGAAGCGGCGAAGAAGGGCCTTGAAGAAGCGCATGTACGTTCTGTGATGACTTGTCGTCTTCACCGAGGCATTTGTCAGAAATGTTATGGATATGACCTCGCACATAATAAGCTCGTAAACCTTGGAACGGCGGTTGGTATTATTGCCGCGCAATCGATTGGTGAGCCTGGAACACAGCTTACAATGAGAACGTTCCATATGGGTGGTGTGGCTGGAAAAGACATTACACAGGGACTTCCGCGTGTGGAAGAATTGTTTGAGGCGCGTATTCCTAAGCAAAAAGCCGTCATGACTGAAGTCGCAGGACGTATTGAGGTCGAGCGTGCGGAACGATCGATTGTACAGGTTGGAACTGGAAAGGAAATGAAAGATACACGTCCTGGACAGGTGATCGTTCGCGTGAGATACGAAGCACTTGAAGATACAAAGTTCTCTCTTGGTCGTGGTGCGACGCTTTCTGTGAAGGAAGGGGATACGATTAAGAAGGGTGATATCCTTGGTGTGCAAAAAGAGGGCGAAAAAATTCTCTCTGAATTTTCTGGTACGGTTGGTCTTACCACGAAGACAACGCTTATGCTTACGCATGACGCGCAGAAGGTTCGTGAATATGTGATTCCGCAGCGGTACTCACTCTTCGTGAAGGATGGAGATGAAGTTCTTGCAGGAGATGTTCTAACAGAAGGTCATCTTGACTTGCAGGCGCTCTTCAAATATAAGGGCCGAGAAGCAGTGCAGAAGTATATCTTAAAAGAAATTCAAACCGTGTATGCGTCGCAGGGGCAGAAGCTCAATAACAAACATATTGAGATTATCAGTCGTCAGATGTTCTCACGTGTAAAAATCATCGATCCGGGAGATACAACTTTCCTTCCTGGTGAGGTTGTGGAGCGTGCATCAATGCTTGATGAGGCAAAGCGTGTCCGTGAAGAGAAGGGTGTTCAGGCAGAGCATGAAGAGCTTTTCCTTGGAATTACGAAGGTGTCTCTCTCTACGGAGTCATGGCTTTCTTCCGCGTCTTTCCAAGAGACGGCGCGCGTTCTTATCAATGCATCTGTCACGGGGCGTGTTGATAAGTTGCAGGGATTGAAAGAGAATGTGATCATTGGACGTCTCATTCCTGCGGGAACGGGGTTTGGTGACAATGCAAAAACATTCCTTGATAGTCTTCATGCAGATTATGCAGGGGGTAAAGTTGGTTCTGCAAAGGTAGATGAAGATGCGGTTGAGGCAAGTGATACAGACGAAAATGCGTCTTCATCTGAAGGAGAGACAAAAACAGACGCGTAAACTTCTAAGAACATCAGATAATAAAAACTGGCCTTCATGGCCAGTTTTTATTTCCGGAGGATTTATTGATCACGATAAATATGTTACATTCAACGATATGTCAGGACATAGTAAATGGGCTTCCATCAAACATAAAAAAGGCGCCGCGGATGCAAAACGTGGAAAGACATTCTCGAAACTCGCGAAGGTTATTATGCTTTCCGCAAAGATGGGCGGGGGAGATCCTTCGACGAACTTTAGTTTGCGTCTCGCAATCGACAAGGCGAGATCAGCGAATATGCCGAAGGATAATATCGAACGTGCCATTAAACGCGGAACAGGAGAGGGCTCAGAAAGTATTCAGCTTGAAACGGCTCTGTACGAGGTTATGGGCCCGGGCGGGTCCGCAATTCTTGTGCAGGCGCTCACAGACAATAAAAACCGCACCTACGGCAATTTGCGCACGATCGTGAATAAGCGTGGGGGAAATATTGAAGGGAAGGTTTTGTGGATGTTCAATCACAAAGGTGTCGCGCGTGTAGATGATTTCTCTTCACTCGGTGATGCTGACGTCTTAGAACTTGAACTTATCGAAGCGGGCGCAGATGATATTTTATTTTCTGATGAGGGCCTTGTGGTCATATCAGAAGTAAAGGAGCTCAAGAATATTGTGGATGTTCTTACGGGCGCAGCACTTATTGTTTCGAGTGCAGATTTAGAATATATCGCGAAGGACGAACTGCAACTTTCCGATGAACAGCTTGAGAAACTTGCGGGGTTTGTTGAGGCTGTTGAGGAGGATGATGATGTAGATGTGGTGTTTACGAATGTCGTTTAGATCCTGTCATTTCGACCGATCGAAGAGAGCGGAGAAATCTCTTGAACTCAGTGTTTTATGATGGCATCTGGGAGTTTTCTCCACTTCGGTCGAAATGACAGATGACGCTTATCTTTGTATGAATATTGTAATCGGAATTGATCCAGGTTACGGTCGCTGTGGTTTTTCTATTATTGAAGAAGTTGATCGTTCGTGGAAATGTGTGACGCATGGTGTATTCACGACATCAAAAGAACAGAAGCATGCAGATAGACTTGTTGAAATTGCGGATGACTTCCAATCGATCGTAGATACGCATCATCCTGGGACTATGGTGATTGAAGAAATCTTTTTTTCGAAGAGTACAACGACGGCTATGAAAGTTGCAGAGGTGCGTGGCATGCTCATTATGCTCGCGAGACGTGCGGGTCTTGAGGTCATCCAAGTAAAACCAAATGAGGTTAAGCTTGCACTTACGGGTTATGGACGTGCAGATAAGAAGCAGGTTCAGGAAATGGTGAAGACGGTATTCGAGCTAGACGTGATTCCAAAGCCAGACGATGCCGCGGATGCTCTTGCGGTTGCGTGGACAGGGGCGAATCGCATAAGTTTGTAGTTAGTAGGGAGTAGTTTTTAGGTCTCAGGACATCATGATTTCTAGATATTTTTATTGCTCTACCTACTACTCACTACTAACTACTGACCCCATGCTATAATATCCTTATGTATTTCTGGGATTTAAAAAAACCGTCCTTTTCGAAGCGGAAACGAAGGAGTAAGAAGAAGCGACAGGTTAGTTATGTCGTGGTTTGGTCTCTTTCTACGGTGGCACTTCTTGTGGCGGTCAATGCGATCGGTCTTTTTTTACTTGAGACGCATGTTCTTGAACCGGCGTTTATCAATGTCTCTCCCAGGGAGTATTTGCGCGCGAACTGTAAGGATCCGGATTGTGATTTTCCGACCATGGATGCGATCGCGAGTTGTGAAAGTGGATGGCGCATGGTGAAGAATTCTTCTTCGAGCGCTTTTGGATATTATCAAATTATTGACGGGACCGAAGCTACGACTCCGCAGTACAAAGAGGGGGAGCGTAAGTTTGATCCGTACACAAATATCGACATGGGACTCTATTTGTACTCGACGCGCGGAACGAATCCGTGGAATGAGTCAAAGGGGTGTTGGTATTATAAGCGCCAAGCCTATAGCCATCGTGGCCCAGAGCTTTGTATTGGGCTTGGTTGCGAGGAGTAGACAAAAAACCTTTATTCTGGTACAATTTGCCCACGAACATTCAATATCAACCACGCGGGTATAGTATAATGGCTCATTATGCCAGACTTCCAATCTGGAGATGAGGGTTCGATTCCCTCTACCCGCTCCAAAAAGCACCGGTATTTGCACCGGTGTTTTTTGTTAGGGTTGGTGAATTAACCCGTTGTCTCCAGAGCAAGAGTCTGTGTAGCAATATTTCTACTGCCTACATACTGCCCAAAATTCTGACTTTCCCTATTTTTGACAGGTCCCAGGACCGTGGTTGCCTGAGCTGTCTTTCATTTATAGATATTGTGGTTTGATGCACCAGTACCAATCACGCAATTGCGAATTCTTAACAAGCTAAAAAGCTAAGTAGTATAAAACAGCCCTAAGGCTGTTTTATAAAACCCTCTTATCAAACTCGTCCTGCGTACAAACCCCTGTCTCAACTACCTTTTTCATCAATGAAATAACCAATGACTTCATCATGATGTTATGTTTGAATGATATAGGGTGTGGACGTTTCCAGTCACGATATTTTACATTATAATAATGCTTCCCCCCAGGAACGATCTCAAAACCCTCTTGTTTATTCAGCCACCGAAGGAAACTGACAATTTTATTCTTTTTAACCCCGGCGTATCGACCCATAAAACCTAGGCACCAACGAGTTTACGAGCCTTAATCTTAAAATCGGAACCTTGAACACTTGAGTCATGCAACTTATTCATTTCAGAAGCCTGTAGTGTAAAGGAACCCTTTTCCTTTAAGGGTGCAAAATATTGAGATGGGACTTCAAAGAAAGCAAGAATAGAATCGTTGACCATTTCAACTAGCTCATCAGGAGTCCGACCCTGAGCAAAAAAAGTCTCATCTTCAATAGTGATACCGGCAACAATAAAATCACCATCACGATGCCAGGAACCATCAATACTCAAATCTTGAAATATACCGACGTAGTTCTTAAGAACTTCAGAAATAACTTCCTTGTCCGAAGAGAATTGTTTCTTTAGCTTCAAATGTAGATGCCAGACACTATTAAACATACAGATTACTATATAGCCATATTAACACATAACTCTACTGCATTAACAAAAAACTGTCAATCTATCATGTCTCCGCTCACTTCTCGAACTGCTGCCTCAAAGACGTTATATTGTCGCATGAATCTATCTATTCTGGCTCAAGTAAAGGAGATGGAACAGATTAGTGATTTTTTTAGATAGTTCTCGGGACTTTGAAACAGTTCTAGCTCATTCTCCGTTGACTGAATGGATAGGTTATGTTAGGTTGACCTGTCGCTCTTTCTACAAACAACGGAGTTCGAAATGACCATTCGTGATGGCTATGCGTCTAAGATCAGCGTTCTTCGTCCCTATCAGGTCGAGGTAGATGCTGCTGCTCTGAGTGCCTACGATGAAGGCAGGAAAAGTGCTCTCGTCGTCATGGCTACTGGGCTCGGGAAGAGCATCACCGCTGCATGGTTCGCTCGCAGGTGGAAAAGACGAAGTGATGGTAAGCGTGTCATTTTCCTCGTCGACACCATCGAGGCGACCCTGCAAGCAAGGAAGAAGTTCATAGACGTCATGGGTACGGAATTTACTACTGGCGCCATGTGTAGCCGTGTCTGCGAAGACCTGGATGCGGAATTCTTGTTTACTACCTTCGATAGCGCATGGGGTGCAATCTGCCGACTTGAATTGAGTCCGGATGATTTCGGTCTCGTTGTCGTGGATGAGTCGCATCATGCGGCGGCGCTTACGTACGAAAGGACTGTGAGGCGGTTTGAAAACGCCTTTTGGTACGCGATGACTGCTACGCTCGAGCGCATGGATGGAAAGGATATTCGGGATATCTTCGGAGATCCTGTCTACACCTACTCTCTGGCGGCGGCGCTTGCGGATAACGAGTGGCTTGCCACCGTTACGTACAAGGTCATGCACTCGCATATGAACCTGGCTGCACTTAGGCTTCTCGTGAGGCGCATAGAGAGTGGGGATAGGACTGTTACTCGTGAAAAGATCAACCGATCACTCTTTCTGGTAGCAGAGATTGATGCAGTGGTACGCATTATCCGAGCGCATCAAGGTCCGGATACACGAACTATAATCTTCTGCACCGGGAAGGACCACGCACGTGAAGCAGGTGCTGCACTCGAAGGAGCGGTGATATATCACTCTGGAACAAAGGTAGTGCCAGGTGATCCAACTCCACTAGATGATTTCAGGTCTGGCAGTATCAGTGAGATTATCGCGATCGACATGTTGAACGAGTCTGTAGATGTTCCGGAGGCTGATCTTATTGTCTTCTGGCGCTCTACTGATTCGCATCGCATCTGGCTACAACAGCTTGGGCGCGGTCTGCGTCGCGAGAGCGGTTCCGTGGTGGTCCTTGACTTCGTCGCAAACTGTGAGCGGGTACTCGCGGTGCGTGAGTTTATGGGTGAGATCGATATCCTGTTTGAAGAGAGTGGGGAGACTGGTCGTCGTGATGCTACGCTAGTCGTTAGGGAAGCGTTCTCTCTAACGATTACAGATGAGATTGTAGACTTGCTCAAGCTACTTGATCAGCTGGATCCCTATTGCACCATCGAAGAGGCGATGGTAGCTGTACAGCAACTAGCGCATCGTCCGCGTACTTGGAACGAATACGTGCTTCAAGGCATGTACAAAGCCGATCCACGACTTTCGTCGATTCCGGAGGAGATATACGCTGCAGACTGGGTCAGCTGGCCGCACTTTCTTGGTGCTGAGAAGTATAAAACCGTTGAGGAAGCGATAGGGGCTGCGGGGCGTGTTAGGCCACCTTTTGTGAACAGCCCAGACTACGAGAAACGGTGCAGGAGTGTCGATCCACGACTTCCAAAGGTGCCAAGCGCCTTCTACAACGGAAGAGGCTGGGTCAGCTGGCCGCACTTTCTTGGGTATATTCCGTATAAGATGATCTCAGAGGCAATGCAGGCGGTAAAGCTTTTGGTTCCGCGCCCTCTAAGTGCTAAGGAGTATAGGAATAGGGACAGAACAGCGGATCGTAAACTTCCGAATCGTCCGCAAGTCATGTACGCAGAAGACGGATGGGATGGCTGGCGGCATTTTCTCGGCACTGAGAAGTACGATACGCTCACAGAGGCGATGGCAGCTGTGCAGCGTATGGTACCGCCACCTATAACATCAACTGAGTATCGACGTCGATGTGTAAGAGAGGACCCGCGTTTGCCGAGCAAGCCAGGTACGGTATATTCATCATGTGGATGGATAAATTGGCCACACTATCTGGGCACCGTGACGTACAATGTATATGGAGATGCTGCGAACGCGGTTCAGTGTACGGAGATACCGTTTAAGAGTCGCGATGACTACCTGAGCCGATTCAGCGATATTGACCCAAGACTTCCTTCAAATCCTGAAAAGGTATACAAAGGGAAAGGATGGGTTAATTGGAAACACTATCTCCGTATCGGTCCGTACCAGTTCATAGAAGAATCTATGGGCGTCATTCAACGTACAGACCCGCCGTTTACGGGCAGTGTAGATTATAGGGACAGACGGAGGGGTGTTGACATGAGGCTGCCCTCACATCCTAAACAGATATACGGTGGAAAGGGATGGGTAAGCTTCGACCACTACCTTGGCATAAAGAGATAACCTCCTCTAGTGCCGAGAGACTCCCCGCGCGTGCATCGTGCGGGGTTTTTAAATACACAAAAACACCCTCATCACTTCTCGAGCCGCTGCCCAAATACTGCCTATAAAGTGATTGAAGATGCTTGTTTTTGATCTGATATGATCGGAATTGATCAAGTCGTTTTCTACTGCCTCTATTGGTGAATGTCGTTTTTTAGACCAAGGTTGCGTATGGGCCACAATGTTGTCTGGAAGTTTTTGAAGCCCTTTCTGGTATACTCGGCTAATCTTGGTGACTTTAACGGTTATCTCCACTATTAATCTTGCTTGTTACGATTTAAGAAAACGTGTAAACTCTTCCTATATGCAAGAACCATCACGCGCAGCCGTAGAGGATATGTTCGATCAAATTGCACCTGGGTATGATCTTGGGAACTCTATTCTCACCTTTGGACTTGATGCACGTTGGCGTCAGCAATTCGTGATCGGACTTAAGGCTCCTCGAGGATCCGAAGTTCTTGATGCCGCAACAGGTACGGGAGATGTTGCTCTTACACTTCTTCGTTATTGTCCTGATGTGCATGTTGAAGCGATAGATTTTTCGCAAAAGATGATTGAGATTGCGCAGCAAAGACTAAGTATTCCTGTTGCGCGTGGGGACGTTCATATGTCTCGCGAGGACGTTCAATCACTTCCATATGAAGATAATTTCTTCGATGCGGTAACGATTGCATACGGTATTCGAAACGTCGTAGACGTGGAAGTGGCGCTAAAAGAGCTCTACCGTGTTTTGAAACCGGGAGGCACTATTGGAGTTTTAGAATTTTCGATGCCGAAAGGTACGATTGTTCGGACGTTTTCTCTCTTCTATCTGCGACGTGTTCTGCCTATCGTTGGACGGGTGGTGACTGGGCGTCGTCGCGCCTTTGAATATCTTGACGAAACCATTGAGACGTTTCCTCACGGTAAAGCGTTTCTTGATTTACTGAAGGGTGCAAAATTTACAGATTTGAGATCAACAAAAATTGCTCTTGGAATTACCACGGCTTACTATGGCAAAAAATAATCCGTTAAAATTTATTTTCGGGTTTTGCGGGTTTGTTTTTATTGGAACGCTCGTCGTTATGGTTGTGGCGTGGGTTCTTATTTCTCAGCAATTAAAAAATCCGGAATTTCGTTCCGCGATTGAGTCGTCTCTTGAATCGCCTACTGAAATAGTTCCTGAGGTAGATATGCCTATTGAAGGGCCTCTAGATCTTTCTGGGTCGTTTGAATCATCCTATACTACCTTCTCTGCCGATCTGGAAGGGTTTACCGAGGTAGATCTATTATTGTCGGGTGATGCTCTGGAGCCTGTGAATGTATACGGGTTCCTAATGCCGGATGAAAGGATGCTTTATCTTGTTTGGGGTCAGGGTGTTTGGGAAATTCCCGAGGATATTGGTGAGCTTGTGACCGTGTCTTCTCTTGGGAGTCAGGTGATGAGTCTTGTGACTCCGGGAGCGCTTCTTACGCTTACTCAATCTCCTATGCTTCTTCGTCCAACTCCAGATCTATCGCCGGAAGATCTGATAGAGATACATTTACAAAACGCCATTCTCGATCAACTTGAATAAGTTGAAATATAATAGGGGAACTTTCCGCATCTTTTTTTAATGTACCGCGCACCGTCGCAATATTTTTTTTGATTGATGCAGATTCAAGATCGATGGATGTTGGGTTTGAAATGATGGGGAAGGCGTTTAAGTATACGGTGAAATCATCTAGCGAAACTTGTTCTTTAAAAATATCAGCACTCAGTGCATAGGCATCTTCGTACTTCTCTGACGCGATAAGGACGAGCGCTTCTTGCGCAATCGTGCTTGGTCGTGAAAGGACGACGTAGACGGAGTAGAAGGAGGCGAGAAAGGCAAATCCAAGACCGATTCCTGTCGCTAGAATGGTGCCTATGATGATTCTTCTTGTGTTCTTTTTGGTCATGGCAATAGTATACCACTCGTTTCTTTGTATCATAAAACACCGGATGAACCGATGTTTTATTTTCCTTGATTAGGTAAGTACTATGTTCAATACAAGGCTCACGATTGCGAGGATGATACCAGCAACGTTCATTGTCATTGGTGATCCTGTCATCTTCTTTTTCTTCGCCTCCATTAGTCCAAAGACTCCGATCGCTAGCGCTGCTGCTGCGAAGGGGATTCCAAAGATGATGAATGAAATGAGGGCGAGGACGATTGATGTTGTTCCAAGCTTCTTAGGATCATTCTTTTTTGCTTTCTTGTCTGCGGCTGTGTTCATGGGTGTTTTTTCCTTTTTCTCTTCTTGACCTTGAGACGCATTTTCCATATTCAGAGTTATGAATTTGCTTTTATTTTAGCATAATATCAATGTTTGTCCATCGATTTTGCCTTGCATGTGGTTCGCTAATCTTGGCGGGTGATGAGAAAGGCTTTTGATGATGAGAGGTTCTGATCAGGGGCTGCTGATCACTCCGCAATACATGGGGTGCAGTTCTCGGGACAATCGGCAGGCGGGCCCTGTTCGAGTCCCTTTATCAAACAAAAAACAGCCACTAACGTGACTATTTCTTATACCACCGAGACCATCTCGTACTGGTGGACCAGCTTAGCTGGCCTGCCACCTCTCTCAGATGTTCTTATTGTGCAGAGTCAAAGCTGGGCTTTGACGCCACCTGGCACAAACCGAGCTGAGCTCGGTGGTCGGGGATGCGGGACTCGAACCCACGACCTCATGGTCCCAAACCATGCGCTCTAGCCTACTGAGCTAATCCCCGGTCGATCAATTGTGGCCGTAGTGTATCGCAAATGAGGCTTTTTGGCAAGGAAGAGTGTCACTTGATCAATTTGCAGTATTGTACTAGTCTTGGCTTAGTATGAGAAAAAAGCTACAACGATTTGAAGAGAATCAAACCCTTGAACGCTTAATCGAGCCAGGGAAGGACTTTTTAGATACGGCAAAAGGGAATTGGAAGAAGGATCTTTTTAAGAACGATGGATCTATTACGCTTGAGGTCGGTTGCGGACGTGGAGAGTATGCTATTGAGCTTGCAAAACGATATCCTGATCGCAATTTTATTGGCATTGATTTTCAAGGTGAGCGCCTTTGGTACGGAGCGAAGCAGGTGGAGGAATTAGGTCTAACAAATGTCGTATTCCTTCGCATGCGGCTTGAGCAAATTGATCAGTTTTTCGCGGAAGATGAAGTAGATGAGATCTGGATTACCTTTCCAGGCCCGAGGATGAAGAAGACGCAATCTAATCGCAGGCTCACAAATATTAAATTTCTTGATCTCTACAAATCAATCACGAGCTTAAATGGGATCATCCATCTTAAGACGGATAGCGATTTTGTTTTTGACTATACGAAGGATATTCTATTGGATCGGAAGGATATTAAGATCATGTCGGAAATAGGGGATGTATATGCAGAAGCTTCAGACCCACAGCTGATTGGGATTCAGACCTATTATGAGAAGGGGTTTATCGCGGAGGGGAAGAGAATTAAGTATTTATCGTGGAGATATATCTAGGACAGCCCTATCTTGACGAAAAAGCTATTTTCACGTACGATAACGGCACTTCCTGATATTTTGTAGGGCATTTGCCGAGGTAGCTCAGTGGTAGAGCAGTGGTCTGAAGAACCACGTGTCGACAGTTCGATTCTGTCTCTCGGCACCAGCGGTCAGGATGAAAAATGATTTTATCCTGACGTCTGTAAATAGTACTTACGAAGGAATTTTGGTGACATTTCTGTGCGACACGAGTACCAAAGTAAGCGGTACTGGATGTACCGCGTCGAGGAACGGAGTCTCAAGCAGAAAGGACGACAAAATAACGAGTAAGGGTGTGTAGCTCAGGTGGTTAGAGCGCAGCCCTGATAAGGCTGAGGTCCATGGTTCGAGTCCATGCACACCCACCACCGAGCTCAGCTCGGTTTGTGCCAGGTGGCGTCAAAGCTCAGCTTTGACTCTGCACAATGAGAACGTCTGAGAGAGGTGATAGGCGATCCCGCCAATCGGCGGGTAAACTCAGCTTGTCCACTTCAAGAGATGGTCTCGGTGGTATAAAAACCAGTCGCGTAAGCGGCTGTTTTTTATTAGTGGGTCGCAGGAGTTCGAACGGGGGATGGTAAGGGGGATTCCCTCTTACGTGCTGGGGGCATAGGCTGAAAGCTGCCTCAGAGAGTACATATGGAATAGATGACATTGTAGTCGTGTATCCTGTTTACGATAGATGATCCGCCGTTGCCTTGCGGTTGGTTGACAGGTGTCCTGCATCCACTTCTTAGCGGACGTGTTCGAAGGAGCATGGGCAGAGGTTTCTGTGTTGATGGTATCTGATAATGTGGATGTGACTTTGTGCTTCGGGTATACCTGTCAAACAAAAAACAGCCCCGAAGGGCTGAATCTTTATTTAACCATGTTTACGTTTCTGTACTATTCGTACTTTCGTATATTTGTACATTTCGTAATTCCTAACCATTCACAATCTTTGTGATTATAACGTCTACCTGAATGACCGAAGTCACTCATCGACTGTTGACACTCACGTGTCGGTCTTTCCTTAGAAAGGAGGTGATCCATCCACAGCTTCCGCTACGGATGCCTTGTTACGACTTAGTCCCTATCGCTGGTTTCGCCTTCGGCCGTTCTACAACGACCTTCGGGCGCCCCCAACTCTCTTGACTTGACGGGCGGTGAGTACAAGACCCGAGAACGTATTCAAGGCGGCGTGCTGATCCGCCTTTACTAGCGATTCCAACTTCACGGAGTCGAATTTCAGACTCCGATCCGAACTGAGAACGGTTTTAAGGGATTTGCTCCACCTCGCGGTTTGGCTTCCCGTTGTACCGTCCATTGTATCATGCGTGTTGCCCTGGACATAAGGGTCATGCTGATTTGACGTCATCCTTTCCTTCCTCCTCCTTGCGGAGGCAGTCTCCTGCGAAAGTATAACGCAGGACAAGGGTTGCGCTCGTTACCCCACTTAAGGGTACACCTCACGGCACGAGCTGACGACAACCATGCAACACCTATCTGGCACCCTCGAAGGCGACTCCTTTTCGGGAGCTTGCAGCCAGTAGTTGAGCCCAGGTGAGGTTTCTCGCGTACTATCGAATTAAACCGCATGATCCACCGCTTGTGCGGGTCCCCGTCTATTCCTTTGAGTTTTAGCCTTGCGGCCGTACTCCCCAGGCGGGATGCTTAACGCGTTAGCTTGGTTCAACGGCACTGAGAGGGTCGATACTCCCAATACCTAGCATCCATCGTTTACGGCGTGGACTACTCGGGTATCTAATCCGATTCGCTACCCACGCTTTCGTGCAACAGCGTCAGGAATGTTCCAGTAGGCTGCCTTCGCATTTGGTGTTCTACCTGATCTTAACGGATTTTACTCCTACACCAGGCATTCCGCCTACCTCTCCCATCCTCTAGTCTTGCAGTATCACCTGCAGCCTCCAGGTTGAGCCTGAAGATTTAACAGATGACTTACAAAACCGCCTGCGCACGCTTTACGCCCAATAAATCCGGTCAACGCTCGTGGTCTCTGTATTACCGCTGCTGCTGGCACAGAGTTAGCAACCACTTTCTGCTGAGGTACCATCACAAATTTTTCCCTCAGAACAGCCATTTACGACCCGAAGGCCTTCATCTGGCACGCGGCATTGCTCCGTCACACTTTCGTGCATTGCGGAAGATTCTCGACTGCAGCCTCCCGTAGGAGTCTGGGCAGTGTCTCAGTCCCAGTGAGCCGGGTCACGCTCTCACGCCCGGTATCCGTCGTAGCCTTGGTGAGCTTTTACCTCACCAACAAGCTGATAGAACATAGGCTTTTCCTGAACCACCGGAGTTTTGAATGGGAATGTCATAAGACCCCCCATCGATATCGTGTATTAGCCCACGTTTCCATGGGTTGTTCACGAGTTCAGGGTAAATTACCAATGCGTTACTCTCCCGTTTGCCACTTTCGCAGTTGATGCAAGCACCAACATTGAACGTTCGACTTGCATGCCTTAGACATGCCGCCAGCGTTCGACCTGAGCCAGGATCAAACTCTCAATTATAGTATCCAGCTAAGCTGGACCTCT